>Ga0255040_10000027_pt1 | contig 28556 bp, 52 predicted proteins | sample BC1_12_2_MG_FD_181711 | JGI IMG/M metagenome (GOLD analysis project Ga0255040, IMG submission 181711) | Seawater microbial communities from Strait of Georgia, British Columbia, Canada - BC1_12_2 | ecosystem: Environmental > Aquatic > Marine > Strait | place: Canada: British Columbia | collected... | reverse complement strand
CCAGTACCACCTTCAGGATTGTCACTAATAACTTCATCGTTAAGTATCACTGACGGACACTGGCTAGGTGGCTTGTATCCATGCAAGAGATACCCAATAGTAGACTCCATGCTTTTGGTTCTCTTCTCATCCGAGAAGCATACATTACTGATAAACTTCTTGAAGTCGCATTCACGATCTTTCAGTAACTTGAAATCTCTATCCATTACATGATCTCTCCAAACATATCCACCAAGGTCTATGTAATCTATCTCGTAGATTTTTTTAGGAGTAATCTTGACCGCTACATTTTTGAAGTATATATACCCAGTATCCTTTTCGTCATCCACAAAGTGTACGTTAACACTTGCTAGGAAGGTTAAGAAATCCTCCTTAAAGTATTTTGTCTTCTCAGCAAAGTAGTTGTACACACTGTCGTCACCTACCTCCAAAAGGTAATCCAAAACAAACGTCTTGATATCCTTCTCTGTCGTGTGGTCTATTAAGTTGTTTACCACCCTCACGAATACATAACTCTTCGAGCCTTCAGGGTTATACTTAAAGAACCCATGCTTCTCAAGGAATCGTTTGAAAGATATGTGTATGATTTTCACCACACCCTTGTCCGACTTCTTCCAAAACTTATCTCCAGAAACTTCTCGCTCTAGCTTGTCTGATATCTGATCAGCCATTGACTCATCGATGTTCATTCCTTTGAGTTGCTGGTTGATATCATTCCTAGAAGCTCCACCTCTCATGTCTGATCGAAGGTTGTTCAATCGCTCTTCGTCTTCAAAGTACTTCGTGTTAAAATTCTCTGACCTAGAGTACGCTGAATTAACAGTAGCTCTTATTTCAGATTGAGGAAAACTTTTTTCTTGGTATTGTAGCAGAACATTCATAGCGTTCTCCTTCGATACACCGTAGTCGTTTAGTGCTGAAGCCAGTACATAAGCGTTTTCATTTCTCGAACCCTCAGACATTGGGTACTCTTTGGTCCACCAACGAAGAAGGATCTCAACAACCTTTGAGTCATCCGTGATAGGAACCGTTACTGAATCTCTATTCCTAACAATCTCCTTGTATTCCTTCTGACCTAGATATGTCCACTCAGATGAATCTTCATTTATATAAATTTCTGGATCATAAGACTCGTAGCACACACGACTAATATTTTTACTGGTCGGATCGAACTTATCAGAATTGTAATGCTCCTTCAGTGAGTTAAAATAATTCTGGTGATTGTCTGGATCTTTAGGTATCTTCACGATCACCTTCAACCCTTTGCCCGATGGAGAAACGAATACCGCTAGTGAATACTTATCCTTGGACAGCATCTTCTTAGCCTCAACCATATCGGTAGTTGTCTCGTACCCATCAAAGTCCAAACAGATTAAGCCACTATGCTCAATCAGCTCATCGTCTTTCCTCTTTCTAAACTTTCCTGAAAAACAAATCGATGGTAGATCCTGCTTCAATAGATTACGAGCAGTCTTGTCATCCTCAAACCTGATTTTATTCACAAGCTCTCGTGATACACCGTCTTTTATACGCTTCAACACCTCGCTTAATGGCTTGTGAAATGGTTGGTTCGTATCCTTTATATTCTTGAATGCCGTTATTATGTTATTCATTGTATTGATTATCAGTTAGATGTCGAAAATGTCGACTTTATATTAGATTTTAAAAAAAAAGAGTCTGCAATATATATACTATCTATAAGTAAAGCAAACTTTATTTGTCATTTTCGACACAGCTTTGAAATAATGTGTCGTTTATCTTGATGTACCTATACCCATCTTTGAGTACGGTATTCTTTCTGACCTTCTCGTATCCATCTAGGTTTATGACGGTAACATTCTTGTTGTTAAGATCAGTAATGTCAACCCCATGATTCATAAGAAGTCTTCCAACTAGCTTATTCATTTTTAGGTCGCAGTCTTTTACGTAAATACTTTTTGATTCCCAATGCTTCAGTGCATATCCAACAGAGCTGTGGTTCGCTAGGTCTAGAAACCGAATTATTCTACTGGCTTCTATGTTCAGGTACTTTCTAGCTATTACAATATACAACCACCTGATAAAAACTTCATCATAGTTCCTAGTCCTTAGTCTAATATGTGTCGGCATAGTTTCAAAGCAGTCAGCTATTTCGTGAATCAATTCTTGTTGTGTCATAACTTTGATTTAAAAAATGGGTCAGCCATTATAGACCGACCCACATAATTTAATTTCTACCTAGAAAGGCAAATCCCCTTCATCGTCACCTGCTGAAGCTGGCTCCTCTTGAAGTTTCATAACCTTCCAAGCAGACACCTTGTAGAACTTACGTTCGTTACCTTCCTTGTCCGTCCAGTCATTCGCTTTGAAGCTATAATGAACCTCAACATGAGTCCCAATAGGGAAGTCACCCTCAAAACTGTCAGCATACTTCTTGTACTCACCGTTCTTGAAGTAGTCAAACTTCGCTACCTGTGGATATTCAGGATTGTTAGGCTCACTCTCTGTGACCTCGAAACTAATTGCAGACCAATCTCCGTTTGATTTTAACTCGTCTACATCTGTAATGGTACCTCTAAAAACTTGTTCCATTGTATTTAATTTTTGTCCTCAACATTAAATGGTGCTGTCGAGGTTTGCACCTTTGATAATTCTTTCATTCTTTTTGTATAGACCTCAATCTTTTGGGAACGTCTTCGCTTCAACCCTTTAATGAACTTCCCGTTCTTCCTTCCGTTCATCTCTAGCTTTATCAGGTCGTTAATCCTGTCGATATCTCTACGGATAAACTCCATAGAAAGCAATATCGTTCCGAGCACCCATCCAGATGCCAGTAGGAGATCCATCTCCCCATCGTCTAATGGTACAAGATCGTCATCGACATACTTTCCTACAGATATATCTCCATTGTCGCAGGAGATTTTAAACCCTCTAGATATGAAGTACCTGCCGCATATCAACAAGCCTCTTTCTTCTTGGTTAGCTTGTTCCCAAATTTGATCTAGTCTATACATTTAGCTATTCTTTTTTCTAGTAAGTAATAATCCCTATCATTTTCTATGATGGAACTCATTCTATCTCTACCTCTAAGTACAGAAGAGTGACGTGTGTTTGCGCCATTGTCTCTCATGTACTTAGCTACTTCGGTCGACGTCATGTTACGCTTCATACATAGGTAGTATAACATCTGCCTAGGCTTGGCAACTTTGTAATCGATATCCACCGTAAACAAGTCATCCTCATCTATGTTGAAATTACTAGCAATAGCTTCCACATATCTATTAAATATTTCTCTCTTCATGTTTTAAGTGTTTTGATTCAATCTCCTTCATGTATTGTTCTGCAAACTTACGGCAGTCTTCAACCTTGGATCTGATCATCATCTCGTAATCCTTATCTCTTTCGTATTGAACACAAGTAAGCCTGAGATGTACAGGGAGGTGCTCCACCTCATGAATAGATCTGTTCTGCTCCCACTCAATCAAGTGTTCTGGAGTGTCTACTAAACCATAAACTAGTTCAGCGGAATCTAGACCCCATAGCCACATGTAACCTCTGAGTTGAGTTTCATACCCAGCCTTCTTGATCTTCTTATCTGCGTCTGACATAGAAGCTGGAAACGTTTCGGATGACCAAGCAGACTTGAAGTCTATAATCTTGTCAGATACAGCATCAGGCTCTCCTTCGATCCAGTCATTACTCTTCCTTTCAGTGTTCTTTTCTAGGTTAGTAAAGAAGAATCCGTTGTACATCTCTCTGATCTGATCTTCGGTCTCAATACCCTTAGTAAGGTACTTACTTTCGATCGTACTCTTGTAGTGGTACAGATGTTGCTTTACCTTTTCTTTGACTAACGTCATGGCGGTCTCAGTTAAACCGAAATCGCCACGACCGTTACCCATAATCTTCCACAATTCGTGGCATCTAATCTTTAAGTCCTTCATCTAGTCTATTTTTTTGTTTAGCAGTTAATGTAAATTGGCTTTCCACCTTCTCTCTTGTTACGGCACCACTTTTAATGGCATCGATAGCTTGCTCAAGTCTAGCGTCATCGATAGGACTTTTTTTCTTCTCCTGCTTTTGAGTAGGCTTTCTCTTCCGAATACGGATGCAGTCCATCTTCTCGCCTCTAACCTTCGTGGTGGTAGGGAATAGTGTTACAGTCTTACCAATCCAGTCCTCGATGTACGCACCATATAATTGTTGAATGGTTAATTGGTTCGTGACGTTTACAATCATTGGCTTCATTCCTTTCAGGATTAGAACCGTTTCCTTAGTCGTTCCCTTTATTCCAGTGATTTCCTTGGTAGTGATATCAGTTATCAATACATCTGTATCACCTTCCAAATCCCATGATCCAATGTACTCTGGATTCTGTAGCTTTCGCCAGTGTGTCTTTTCGCTCATTTTATTTTGATTTTTAATTAATTACTTAGCTCTGTCCTGAATGATCTTAGTCAACTCAGCTATCTTTCTGTCCTTCTCAGCATCTGCTTCAGGAACATCTCCATTTAAGAAGTTTACTATCGAACTGGATATCGATTGAGCATCCTCTAGACCAGTGCAAGATATGCTGATAACAATCTCTCTTTTTTCGTCCATTATTTTTGAAGAGTAGCTATCACTCTGACCCAGTACACCGATTTTCATGATTCGATCCAATTTAAATTCTCTTTTAATATTCATAACTCTAGATTTTCATTTAAAAATTTAACCAACTCGTCTTGCTTTATATCACTCATAGCTAAATGGATAGGCTTATCAAACTCCTTCAATTCAAACTCGAAGTCTTTAATCTCAACAATCTCTGTGACAACCTCACCATCTACCTCTTCAGATGAATGTTCCATGGTTATGTTGAAGTAATCTATGTCGTAGTCGGTCTCTATTTGAAGATGCAGAAACCCATCCACACCTGTATGAACGCTGATGTCTTCACGCTCCTTAATTGTTTCTATTAATTTTCCTATCGGATCCATATTTATTATATTTAATTTCGCACAAATCTAACACTAAATTTGCACATTTACAAGTAAAAAATTAATTAATTAACGTTTATGCTAGTTATTCTTTTATCGATTTGTAATACTCCCACATTTCGTTACGGTTGAAGTACTCAACTATCTTTCGTGATATTTCTTTCTTATTCATCTTTGTTTTGGTTTAAAATTTTATCATATTTAACGGCATCTTTCCACTTATAAAAGCCTTTTATTTTGCCTGTCTTTTTATCATATACCCAATATGGTTTATCCGAATTCTCACTCATCTTTGTTTTGGTTTAATTCCTTTAATTTATCTGATTGCTGTAAGAATTTAGGTTTGCCCATATATCTGCTATACCACTCTTCATCATCTACAGAAGTCTTACCACACTTACAAATAACCATACTCCATCTTTTTTTGGAATCTGTTATAAAAATGTCATGGCATAGTTCACATTCCCACAAAGTATATCTTAATTTTTCTTTACTCATCTTTGCTTTTGTTTTTGTCGAACATTGAAACGTTCGATAATGTTTCTTTTAACCATCATTAGTATATGTATTTGCGTATAATGTTGGGTTTTCCCATCATTTTATATGTTTTTACGTATAACAATAACAACGTGTAAATTTCATTAAAACGAAATTTTAGTTTGGTGTTAGTTGCAATTTAATTTTAAAAATTTTGCCAACGCTCTGTGTCTTCCTATCGTCAGCCATTAGGTTTTGGGTACGGTTCAATTTTATAAATCATCTTACTCAATAGTTCTTTCTTTCTTTTTTTAGAACAGTTAAAATAAACATATCTCAACTTTGTTATGTATGGTTTATAATAAACATTCTCATCACCAAAAACCTCTCTTATTCGTTTAGCTGTTTTATATTGCTTCCATAAAGTTTTATTGTGTATTTTATTTCCTTTTATCGCAATTACTCTACCACCTCTTTTGCTTCTTCCTGTGTAAATAAAATTACTTGCTTGGTACACAGTTCCTACGTGTTCAAATTCGGGGTCTGCAAATGCAATTATTATTTCTTTATCAATTAGTTTAATGGTGTTACCTATAAAATAACTTTCTGTATTTTTAGGAGTATCATCTTTTATCCAAAGCCTTGTAATTTCAATTACACTTTTTCTTTCATCCTTACCGCAAATATCCAATGTAGTTGGTGCTGTAGGGTTTCCATATAATATTACACCAATTATTTCTTCATCTTCAAACAACCCAAAGCCGTAAATACAAGAAGCTCTTGTATGTAGGTAATGGTTTTCTATCTGTATTTTGTTCGCTAACTTTTTATCAATCAGCTTTATTTTATATTTTTCTTTTAATCCCACGCTAAAATTTTTAAAATTAAACAGTCCGCCACAAGCCGTTAGTCATTAGTCCCATAAGCCGTATAATTAGGCTTCAATATTTTCACATCATCACAAACTCCCAGCTTTGGCTTATTGTTTAATGGGTCAATCAAGAAATCAATAGAGTTTGTGTACCTCTTGTTCATTGTATCGTGGATTGTCCATTTTCCGTTGATTTGTGGACACGTTTTTGAATATACGGTTATTGTATAACCAAACTCAAATAACCCTCTGAAACCTTCTGCATGGATTGATTGTCGATATTCATCCCAAATCAAATCCCTTGACAATGCACACCATCTGATTTGCTTGTTTTTCAACTTGATCGGATCAATCACAGATCCATCTGCTGTTGTGAAGGGATCATTATCACATTGGCTGACATTACAATAGTATGTTGTTGCCCTATCCAATTCTATGAATGGCGATTGTTTAATTTTTACTGTGCTATAGTTTAGAGCCATAGTCATCAGCATTATAATAATTGTTTTCATAATCTTGTTTTTTAGTTTGTTATTGTTGCTATCATGGTTGTAAAATTTTACCGTGTTTAATGACAAAATAAAGTTTACCTTCTTCTGCTCCCCATTCAGGATTCCCTGTTCTTATTTCAATGCCTTTATGCTCTAAGATTAATGTACGATCTTTATCACCTTTCTTGGGATATCCTAGAGTCATAATGTTGGTTTCAAATTCTTTAAATATTGGTGGACCTATTCCATTCATATTCCATCCTGAACCATCACCGCCTTTTAGAATCTCATTTTCAGCAGACATATAGCCTCCAACAGGACCATTAATCCTATAAAGAAAACGTTTGCACCAATAAGGTGTTAACTCCCTATAATCTTCTGTTTTGATGCCTTTCTTGGTCATTTCAAACCATTTTCTTTTTAATGATAGTTGTAAGTTCATAATCTTGTTTTTAGTTTGTTATTGTTGCTAACATAATTATCCATTTGATTAATCCCAATCTCTACCATTTTGTAATAAGTACAAAGAAAACCCATCAATTTTTTCAACCTTAGTTCCAAAGTCAAAATCTCTATCATCATTAGGGCAAACACCACCGTAAACTTTTGGAATTACTTCACCTAAATATCTATACTTGTTTCTTATTTTTTCTCCGTTGTTTAGCATAAACCAATCGCCTTCATTTAAGTCTTGTATTTCGCAATATTTATTTTCTATTTTCATAATCTTATTTTTAGTTAATCGTTAAAAACACATTTATTTTAGAACAATACAGAAACTTCATGTTTTACTTGCTTCCAGTATTCATAAAAATCTCTCTTAGCTTCATAAGATAAAGGATTTCGTGTGTCACTTAGTATTTCATTAATACAAATCAATGCACAATGTTGTTGAATTTCTTTATAATTTTCAACGTCAGGAACATAGTCTATAAATGATCCTACTAATTCATTTGCTTTTTCTTTCGGTGTCATAATCTTGTTTTTAATTTGTTACCACCAAAACCCCGTCGAACCTTTGCAGTCGTTACGGGGCATCGTGTGAACAAACATTATCTTTTGAACGTGAAGAAGAACCTCCACCTAGTTAATCTCTCGTCGTCTTCAATACATGCTGGACCTGTCATGGTGTAGCCATCGAACGGGCAAACAAGACTTTTTATGTCTAAGTATTGACTCTCACCATTCGTGCATTCAGCGTAGAATCCAGATTCAGTAGACACAACCTTCCAACCCCTTGTCGGAATACCGTCTATCTCTGGATACAATGACTGCATTTTACTAACGATCCATTCATTGTCGTACACAGGGTACGTCACATCTTCCAAAATACCATCCTTACGCATTATGTCAGCAATTGCGCTATCGACCGTCATTTCGACACGGCCTCCAGAATTATAAAACGGCTCGATAAATTCATCGAACGATTCATCGTTAAGTTCCTGATCAGCCAACCACCAAAGTTTAGCCATCATCCGATCCTTCCATCGGTATCCTATTACATTCTTCATAACTCTATTTTTTTTTTAAAATTCATATACATTTCTACCACTTGTCACTAGCTTGCGATAGGTCTCCCCATCTACGTCATTGTCTCTCTGTGTCCATGAGGGGTATACCCTAGGATTGTATCTAACTTGCTTGTCCTTATGTGTCGACGGTTCAAACGAACGGACGTCTTCAACTGAAACATTCTCAGCCTCGATCCAAGCACACACAGACTTGTTTGAGCCTTCGTGAATCTTTTTAGCTGTAGACTTGTTGTTAACCAACTTAGCGTTAATCATAAGGATTGATACCTCTTCAGGATTGAAGTATGCCACCTCTTTGTTAGGCATTCTCACTTGCCACTTGAGGTAGTTTTTACCCCTACCTAGGTTGAACCTTACTTTAAACATAATTCTATTTTTTTTAGTAAGCACTGCCTAATCGCTCCTGTAGTGAGCTATAATCCGTCTCCTGACCAGTAAGGTAATAATAATATTTGGATAGCTCAGAGGCGATCTTTAGTAGCTTATTGTCGTTCATCCAGTTGCTGATCGTGCAGCTATTTTGGATTGACCCCAACATTCCACCTCCTAAGTAGTTTTGGTATGCCGACATCTTCTCTCCGTCAGGATATCCAAAACCTGACAGATCAATCTCAATTCCTCCACCTCTGGTTCCGTTTTCCATTCTTATTACTTTGTCTTCAAAATTCATAGCTTATTTTTTTCTGACAATCTCTTGCCATCGTTCATAATAAAAAAATACGGGTCAAATTCGCCCCATTCTTTTGATCCATGCATCTGACCTTTACCGTCAGATAACTGTGGTATAGATTTCTGACCTAAGACCTTAATCAGGTGACCTATAGAAAATGAATCCAATGGTCTGATCAACTCAACCACCAACGTATCCTCCTCAACTAAATTTCGATCAGTTACTAGCACCATTTTTTTTAGCACCTCAGACAGCTGATTTGCCACCGTCTCAGGTAGTATTTTTTCACCTGCATTTTGAGTCAAAGTATCAACTCCAATCGTTAGTCCTATGTTCAAAAAATGTCCTTTCATATCACATTAAATTTAACTCTCTTAATACATTTGCATCGCTATCGAATGTCGTTAGGTTTACATGCTTACCTTCTTCTATAAGATAATTGTATACCTCTCTCTTGTCTTTATCCATGAAAAACATATGTCCAAGTCCAACCTTGTACGGATTACTATAAGACTGTATAGCTGACCATACAGCACTGCCATATGTGTTAATCGGAGGACATTTAGCTTTCAGCATTCCTTTGCGTTTACCTCTACTACAGATGGCCTCCTCAAGACCTTGCTTTACTTTCTCTTCTAAATTCATAACCACCTTATTTAATTCGTATAAAAATTCCTTTAGGATCATTCAGGTCTGCGCCAGATGAAGGATAATTTCTATCTGGAGAGAAATAAATTGACTGACCAACATGAAGGTCTAGCACATAGTCGATGTCATCTTGAATTGCGTAGATGTATTCGTACTCTGATTTGTTTTCATCGACTTGTAGGAGCTCATCTAAGGTAATAACTACCTCTACCTTATCCCCTTGCTCCACCATGATGAATAAGTACTCTCTATTGCTTAATTTCATAATTTATTTTTTTATTAAATTGTTTCTACCACCAAAAGCAGGTCGAACCTCTTTCGAGTCGGTACCTGCTGTATGTTGGATGCAAAAAATTGTTAGACAGTTTACTTTAGGATCATTCTCCACCCTCTGCGTAGGATTCGTCTTCATCATATTTTTCAATAATTTTCACAAATGATTCGGGGTAAACAGACGAGCCTTTTGAAGTGTCTACATCATCAATAGAATCAACAACAATCATTCTTGCTCCATCCCATTGTTTGAAGTATTTTTTGCCTTTACTTCCTAAATCAATGTAATCTCCATAATCAACATCTTCTATCTCTCCACCCTCTGCGTAGGTAGAATTTAACCCTCCGGTGTAGTATTCTAAAAATCCTCTAAGGTCTGTTAGCGTTCTATTCACTCCGATTGTCATCTCTACCGTTAACTCAGTCAGTCCGCAGTTTAACGCTGTCTGAATCTCAGCGTAAATAGATGTTAATTCGTTTTGTGCCATGTCCTCGGCATTCAATGTTGTGTACTTCATAATTTATTTTTTTATTAAATTCTTTAACCTTATTATTTCCTTACTTAATTCCTCTACTTTTTTTTCTAGTGCTAATATTTTTATTGTCTTCATAATATTAAATTTAGTTATTGTTTCTACCCACTTAACCCCGCCGATCCTCTTCCGAGTCGTTACGGGGTTTAATGTTTATGCATTCACTATCGAGGTGAGTTCGTAATTACCTCCAACGTGATCACCTATGATAGCAATCACATTTTCATCTTCAATCAAGTTGAGAATCCTTAGCCCCATGTCGTTGCAGTCATACGAAGGATTTTTGCCTTCATAGATTGTGTTGATCAATGGTGATTCCGTCTTAATTTCAGGTCTTAAGATCTTGACAAATTTTTGTCTTGCATTTACCTTGTTCACCAGTACTTGTACTGGACTAATTGTTACGTGTCTCATAATTCTAATTTTAAATTGTTTGTTCAACCCACTCCCGAAGGAGTGACGCTCTAAGCCTAATGACTGTTTATACTGGCTTAGACCAGTTCTCCGAATAACTCGAAGGTAAGTAACTCATCTGCAAGCGCATCACAGCGTTCAACTAGCTGTTCGTTCGCATGCTCTAGCTCCAGCAATTTGAATCGCTCTTCGTCCGTTAAAACGAATCTATGGCGCAGTTCGTACTGGTAGTTCTTAACTGCTCTCGATGCCTTGTTCTGTTCAGCGCAAAGGCGATCGTAATTTTTCTTCTTGTGGTTGTATACTGCTTGGTTCATATCTCTATTTATTTACTACATTCAATAATTACATTCCATACAATCCCTAATACTACAGAGCCGATCAATGCTCCCATCCATAATTTCATTAGTGTTTCAGTTTTCATATTGCTTGTTTTACAGTGTTAGGAAATAATTGCTCATCAATTGATCTATGATTAACAAAATCAATTTGTTTAATCATATATTTGACAGAATCATATCTTTCTTCAAGAGTATCTGCCCCAAAATGTTCTTTGTTGTCTGCAATTTCAATAGCAATTTTAGTTTTTTCATCTAATAGCATAAGTCTTATACTATTTATTTGATCTTTTTCTAGATGTTTTAACATCTTTCTCAATACGGCTAATTCTGATAAGTTCATAATTCTATTTTTTTATTAAATTGTTCAACCTTATTATTTCCTTGTTTAATTCTTCTACTTTTTTCTGTAGTGCTAGTATTTTAATTGTCTTATTCATAATTTATGTTTTAATTGTTTCTACCACCAAAACCCCGAACCGTTTCTGATTCGAGGCAAGGTGATTTACTGTTTATGCTTGCTTAGTCTATTTGATGTACTTAGCAAACGATTTCCATGTCTTGGTCAAATCTGGCTTTACTTTTATATATGGATTCATTAAGTAACACTTATCATCATGCATAAATCCAGTTACTGCATGTACAATTTCATGCAGCACCAATGCAGTTAATGTATCAGAATCATACTTTGAATACTTCTCAGTAATGTGGATTACGTTACTACTCAAATAAGCATAACCACATATCTTTTTATCCCCTCCAGAAACGATTCTTACTTCAATTCTCGGTAGCTTAAATCCTTTGTTCTTAGCTTCATATATCACTGACATTACATTCCTTCTAAGCGTATATGTTTCATCATTCATCTGGTTAACTTTGTAGTTAAATCCTGTCTTGTTTGCATTTCTGTTTCTTGCTCCTACTGGTAAATTTCTCATAATATTAAATTTAGTTATTGTTTGTTAGCTCCCATTGTCAGTAACGAACTGAGTAACGGCTAACCGTTCAATGGGTAATGCGTTTGGCTTAACGTCCACACCGCATTAGGCGGACTCGATTGCTTTCCGTATGCATTATATAGGTAGAGGAGAAATTCCGATTAAAGCCTGCTCCAACTTACAGGCGATGCGATCCTTTGAGGACCGACTTACAGTCGTTAGTACTAGACTATATAATGCATGATGTCAAAGAACTCTGTAAATCTGTGTGCACCGTTTGTGCATCGTTTACGGTTCAAATATAAGGCACATATCTGGAATGACAATGAAAAAAGATGTTCAAAAATTAACAAACCCACCGATGTACCTCTACAACCCCCATAAATACTGAGATGTCGATGTTAGGATTTTAACAAAAAAAATAAAAAAATAATTTGGTGGGGGGAAGTATGGGACTGGTTTAACCCGATATCTGTTAGCATAAAACTAAAAATATTAGTAAAAAAAGCTAAATATATTGGCAATGAAAGCTAATTATATTGGCAATAATCTAAGAATATTGGCGAAGATATCCCCGTATATTTGATGATCTTCATAAGGAAAACCTATACAAGAGTCAGGACTATAGATAAAAGCTATCGGTCGGTCGGTCGGTCGATCCCTTGGTTTTGCTATGGTTTTCAGGTGATCGGCTGGCTTTGTTTATATTTTAACAGTTAGGTCGGTCGGTGTTAAATTCTTAACATTGCTCTGCATCGGGCTGATACCAATGGCCGAGGATTGCGTTAAATTTGCGTGTACGGGAAATAGTCCAGTTCAAAATCGTACAGGCGATTCTCAGTGCGTACATTATGTTAAATAGGCGTTATATTCTAGGATCTAAGTTATATACCATACACTCATGTTCAATTCTTAACATTCTTGTTCAAATTTGTTAACCCGTAGTTTCACCACAGGAGCAGGAGGAGGAGCCCTCAACCTATAGACCAACATATATACGGATCGGTCGGACGTAAGATCGGTCGGTGGTTATCTATCTGGAGAACAAACACCCCTTCAGATCACAACAAGAAAACCCCAAAAATATCCCTAGGGAATTTCAAATCCAACCCCCCACCCCTCAAAAAGTTTTTCGTTTTTCCTTTGAAAAAATTTTTCAAAAAATCGATTTATTACCCAAAACCTCCACATACCTAACACCACAAAAAAGTATCGGTATATAGCATCTGTGACAAAAAACGTCCCATCTGTGTCGGTAGTATGTCGATTTGATGTCTTCTAACTTACTGGTTCTTAGAGAGATGTCGATAATGTCGTTTTTAACCTTAAAAAAAAAAAAAAAAAAAAAAAATAATTTTAAAATAATATAGAATAAAAAAGTAATATTGCCCTAAAAAGTTGTCATTTTCGACATCCCACTGACTATCAACAAGTTAGCTAAAAATAAAACGACACAGCAAAATGTCGATTCGACACAACCCCCGTAAACACTAGGTTTTTTCGACACAGAGTTTGTCATCGGCATATTTGTCACTCTGATATGTAATGTTTATCTTTATGGTATGGAAGATTTCAAAGAGGGCGACCCAGTTATATATAGGAGTGATAAGGTGAGCTATGGACTACACGTTGTATCTGGAGTTACATCTGGTGGTAGGGTTGTTGTATGGAGTAATGATCCGCTGACTGGTCACAAGGTGTACAAGGATGTAGACCCAGATGAGTTGAGTAAGCTACCTGAGTTGAGTGTACTGTCGGACGAGGATATCTATCGGATGCGGATTCATTCGTATAGCTTTGACTTTGACTCGCTGGATGGCTTGGTGGACTAGATTAGGTTTTTTATTTTCGATTTTTTTCTAGAAAAATTTTGTTATTGTTAAATAGTTTTGTACATTTGTATAAAACGTTAAACAAGTACATCATGACAACAGGACAATTTTTATTATTAGCAGCCCTACTAGCGATCATATTCGTTGGAGTAATGATCAGCAGACACGGACTTGATTCGGTAGCTAAGTTCTTCAAGGGGCTGCCGTCTAGATTTCAAAAGCGGCCTGCCTCTATAAAAACCCGTCAATCGGTACCTGATGGCTTCCGACAGATTTCAAAAATGGAGTCTGGGAAAAGCCAGTTCGTTGTGAGTGGTATGAACGTAGAGGGAGGCTGTCTGATTAACTCGTACTCATACATCAAGGGTAAAGAGGCGAACGTGTTGCACTTCCACCCACGCAAGAAGTTGATCACGGATTTTGATGGATCGAATGTTGTGCTTTAAAATTAAACCAAAACAAAGATGAGTAAGGAAAAACTTGTTGGTATGATATGTAAAGAGAGGTTGCAAACTCTTGAGGAGAATCCACCCCGTTGCCCGTACAGTAAGGGAATAAAGAAAGTCCTCACACCTTACTTAAATTAAACCAAAACAAAGTTTACGAAAATTAAAAAACGAATGACAAAACAAGAACTAATAGACAGGTTGGTTGCTGCGGTTGACGCTGGAGCAATGTCGTTCCAGATAAACAAGATCATCAACGAGTACAACGTTGCGAATTACCGACCAGATGGGTATAAGGAGATTGTAAAGCTATATGCATGCGAGGCTTATAACATCTCCCCATCAGATTTCAATAAGGAGACATCTAAGCAAAAGTATGTAAACGCAAGGTCACTTTACTGCCACATACTAAGCAGGAAGGTGTCAAACGGTAAGAGAGTTTATCCAGACAAGGAGCTGGCTAACGATATCTACCGAGACAGGTCGTCGGTGTACTTGAAGCTCAGGAAGCTTGATGGATGGCTTGGTTTCGACCCAGTGTACACGTCGATCTACAACGCAACTGTAAGTAAAATCAAAAACCACATAGACAAAATAAAGCAAGATGAAGAATAATGAAGATTACGACTATGTAAATCCAGATCACTACAATGCGTTTAGTTACGAGGTGATCGAGATGATGATCAGCATATGGGGAGCAGAGGCAGCAATGTACCACTGCGAGATGTGTGCGTTCAAGTACAGGATGAGAATGGGATCAAAGCCCGGACAACCTATTGACTTGGACATGAAAAAGGTGGACTGGTACCTATCGAAAGCAGCAGAACTAAGGGAACACTTAAAACAACAACAATGATAAAAATAAACAACGTATTTGAAATTGGAGAGATCGTCTACGTGAAGACGGATACAGAACAGCTACCATGGATGGTAACAGACATTGTCGTAAGCTCGACATCTATAGCTTACAGATGCTCACATATAATGTCTGCGATGACATTCGATGAGTTAGAAATTTCTAGAGAGAAGGATTGGACGGGACAAATAAACTACCAGTAATGAAGATATTAGTAAAGGTAAACGAAAAGAGTAAGGAGCTTCTGATCAAAGATGTGATTGGTATAGTTGACTCCAGAGATAAGGTAAAGGATCTGATCAAGGAGAAGCTATTCGGAAAGAATTTCGGATATCAAGAACTATCCAACGACTACTACATGGTTCACATCCATAAAGACGACACCTCTTACAGGAAGATATTATTCAAGCTGGTTGACGTGGATAAGATGTACATCGATGAGCCATCTCAGCCATACTACTTCAAGGCTAAAGGATGGATGGGCAACAACTGCGTTGAACCATGTCAAGTAAAGGAGGGTATTATGATCGGAAGTGCGTCATGTCAGGAGTGCGAGTTCAACGCTGGGAACGCCCCGGTGAAATCAAAATTTTCAGGACCGGACTGGATCATGTGTTCAAGACTTTCTGAGGCGACCAACAACATCGACCATGACCAAGCCTAGACACGCAATATTCGCCCACACAGATCCGTTCAATGAAGAGAGTAAAACCTACTGCCTTGTTCGGGATGTGGACGGGACTGTAGAGACACTCTTGCTGAAGAGAGACATGGAAGGCAAGGACTTCGAGGAGGAGATTAACAACCTATCTAAGTATTTCGATGCTGAGGTAATAAGGAATTAGTAAATAATACTTATATTCACAAAACAATATAATCTTATGGGGAAAAAAGCAGAACTGAGACTAAAGCCAGAGGAAGCAATAGCTATCGGTCTTAATCCAAAACCTAGAAACAAATACGGTAACCCAAAGTACAGTTTAAGTAAGAAACAACACAGGGATATCTTAAAACTTAGATCAGATGAAATTTCACTAACTGGTGAATCTATCCTAGAGGATGCCGATGGGAACGCAAAACTTGTTTGGAAGAAGCACGACTACAAGCTTCAGAAGCGACTTGAGGCATTTAGGTGTGCAGTAGAGGAGATGAAGAGTGAGATTCCGAAGTTCACCCCAAGGGAACCCACGATGCCATTCATAAACTCTAACTTGATAAACCAGTATATGCTGACAGACTTTCACCTTGGTATGATGGCATGGGGAGAGGAAACTGGTTCAGACTGGGATATAAGTATCGGAGAGGAAGTTATGGTTGAGTACTTCAGGTACGCTATTGAAAACAGTCCTAAAACAGATACTGCAATTTTTGCACAACTTGGAGACTTTCTACATTGGGATGGTATGGATGCGGTAACCCCTCAAAACAGACACCTACTTGATGCTGACACACGGTTCCAAAAATTGGTTCGTGTTGCGATAAGAGTTATAAGAAGGGTTATCGACATGCTTCTTAGAAAGTACAGGAACGTTCATGTTATAATGGCAGAAGGTAACCATGACATGGCGAGTTCGATTTGGCTTAGAGAGGTACTTCATTCGATGTATGAGAACGAGCCTAGGATAAATATTGAAACCAGACCAGATCCATACTACTGCTTCCAGTGGGGACAAGTTGGATTATTCTACCACCACGGTCACAAGAGGAATATAAACAACATCGATGCTGTGTTTGCCTCAAAGTTTAAGAAGGTATTCGGAGAATGCGAACATTTATACGGACACATAGGGCACCTTCATCATAAAAAAATGATAGAGTCGATACTAATGATAATCGAACAACACAGAACTTTGTCGGCAAAGGATGCATACGCATCTAGAGGTGGATGGTTGAGTGGCAGAGACAGCTCAGTAATAACATACCACAAGAAGTATGGAGAGGTAGATCGAAAAACTATAAACATAAAAATCGTAATGGATGCCTTGGAACAAAGAAAAGTACGAGAAGGTAGCAATTAATACCTTCAGATCTTTGGAAAAAGGAATCGACCCTCCTGAATATTTCGTGAAGGCTCATGCCAAAGATATAAAGATGGAGGAGTATGAATCAGCGAAAGCAATCCGAGACGTTCTCAAGCAGTTCGATATAGATGTTAAAATTTTAACGTAATAAATTCTACATTTTTCTAGTTATATAGTTTAATAATTATTATTTTTGTTTAAAACTCGACCGATCGAGCAAAGCTCTCTCGGTTATAAATACAATAAAATGAACGATTTATTCAGAGTAGACATATATCAAAGCGACAAGCCATTCGTAGAGAATGAGGAATCCATCACGAAATTTATCTCAGCAGTAAACAGTAAGGAAGCAGTAAACAAGGCAATCAGCTACTGCGACTTTGAAATTTCAACCGTGACAGTTGAGCTGTTCTGTAATATGGAACAAATAGAGACGGACTACAAAAATAATTAAAGAAGTAAGGTGGTCATCATAATGATTCTCAATTCCGAGAGAAGCCATGGGCTGTAAGCTGGACGCTATGACCACGCCTGATTGCGAGACAGGTACATTTTTGAGCGCATTACAGTCAAAGGAGGTAGACCCCACCAGACGGGGTAACTGGATCTTTAGCTCAGTTGGTCAGAGCACCTGACTCATAATCAGGGGGTCGCAGGTTCAATCCCTGCAAGATCCACAACAAGCGTTGGCTCCGTAGCTCAGCTGGATAGAGCATCTGCCTTCTAAGCAGACGGTCGAAGGTTCGAATCCTTCCGGAGTCACAACAAAATAATTATGAAGTACGAAGATATATTGGTAAATTTTAAAGAACTTTCTGAGTTGACTGGATACAATCAGAACGAGTGCAGGAATATATTTAAGAAACACCTGAACGAGAAGACCATTTCGGAAGACAGGGAGATAAAACTGTTGGATCTAGAAAAGTATTTCAACGGTGTAAAATCTCACGATATGAAATTTGATATGAGTAATGAACTTAGATTTAGATTTACACATCAGAAAAATGGTTACCGCAAAATATTATCAGACCCTAAAGTTGTCAAGGCAGCAAAACTAGTAGGGGCATACACGATATACTACAAGATATGCGACGACAGTCAGCTAGAACATATCAACAAGGCAATTAAACACAACCACGTCCATTCCTATGGGCTAGAATCTTATAACAAAAAAATAAAATAAAATGGATCAAATACCTAGAGACATGGTCTTCGAAGACGAAGGCAGACAGAAGTTGCTTTCTGGAGTTGAGAAACTCGCAAAGGCAGTAAAGAGTACAATGGGTGCAGCTGGACAAACTGTGCTGATTGAATCACCAAACCATACACATGGGATCAGGATTACAAAAGATGGCGTTACCGTAGCTAAAGACATCCATCTAGATGACCCAGTCGAAAACTTGGCGGTTCAGATGGTTGTTGACGTTGCGTCCAGAACAGCTACTTCATCAGGAGACGGGACGACAACTTCAGTGGTTCTCACTGAGGCGTTACTAAAGCATGGAATGAAAAACATTGTTGCAGGCGACGATAAGACGGAGATCATCCGAGAGATGAATGAGACCAAGGATCAAGTTCTTTCCATACTTAAAAACATGAGTAGAAAGCTGACGGTGAAGAAAATGAAAGACGTTGCGACAATTTCAGCCAACAACGATACCTACATTGGTGGGCTAGTCGCTAGGGCATATAAGCAAGCCGGCAGAAATGCATTTGTAACTGTGGAGAATTCGGACTCAGCTGAGACTTATATCGATGTGACTAATGGTATAAAGTTAAAGAGAGGTTATGACACTAATGTATACGTGAACGATCATGAGAAGGATGAGTGTGTTTTCACAAACCCACACATACTTTTAACTGATCAAAGCATAGAAAGCTTTCATACCATAGAAAAAATTCTTTCTCACGTAGTAAAAGCAAACGAGAGTTTACTGATCATCGGAGATGTTACCACAGCTATGAAAAACTTACTAGCTGCAAACGTCAGAAAGAATGGGGTTAAGATCTGTACGATAACACCTCCAAGTTTTGGTTGGAAGCAGAAGGAAATCATGGACGACCTAGCATTGGTGTTAGGTACCACGTTCTACTCAGAACAACAAGGTGATAACTTAACCAACATCACTGTAGGTAACTTAGGTAGAGCTTCCAAAATTAAAGTCTCTAGAGATGAAACAGTTATTTCTCTGCCTGAAAACCCTAACGAGGACACGACTAGTTCAATATCGCAGAGGATTGAAGAGCTAAAGAAACAAAAGGAGTTGACAAACAAGAAAGCAGAGAGGGATCATATCGATGAAAGAATAGCACTCTTAGATGGAGGTATGGCTGTTATTTATGCTGGGGGGTATTCTGACGTGGAGCAGAAGGAACTTTATGATAGAATAGAGGATGCGGTGTACGCTGTGAGAGCAGCTCTAGAAGAGGGTTACCTTCCGGGTGGAGGTGTACCATTCCTTCGAGTTCATAAGCTCTTAAAAGTTATGTATGAAAACGATAAAGAAACAAACAGGACTCCAAACAGTATAGCTGCTAGGATAATCTCTGAAGCTATTAAAGAGCCGTTTTGGCAGATGTTGCGAAACGCTCATATAGCTCCAGATGTAATAGAGGATATTGAGGAAGCTATACTTGATAACGACAACAAGTCTTTCGGATTCAATGTAAAAACGAGAGAGTTTGCGGATTTATCTAAGGAGGGAATCATAGATCCACTAAAGGTAACATCTAATGCATTGGAGAATTCTATAAGTGTAGCCACAACTATACTGAGTACTAACGCTATAGTCACGTTGGCTAGAGCAAAGTAATAATAAAATAAAAACCCGACAGGTTCAAGGCATGGATTTAAAAGTCCATGCTTTGTTTATTCTAGTGTAGATATTTATAACTATATTTGAAGTATGAAAGTAGCTTTTGTGTTAGGACATACAGACGGTTTAAGAAAAGAGAAAGACAAGGGTAAGTTCTCCAAGTGGTTAAACCAGTCAGAGTGGGACTGGTATAAATCATTTGAAGACGACCTTAATATATTAGGAGACGTGTTCGAACATGATTCTAACACAACTAGCTACACTTCAAGACAGAAGAAGATGGCGATAAGAACGAAGGACTACGACTTAGTTATCGAGTTACACTTCAATGGGTTCAAGGATTCTGACGGAGATGGAGATGGTGACGCTAGCGGATGCGAATGTCTTTACTATGAAGGGAATAAGAAGACTGAGATGTTAGCTAAGAAGTTCTGTAAGCTAGTCAAGGAGCATATAGGAATAAAAACAAGAAGAAGACACGGAGCGATTCCTGTAACTAACGGTAGGGGTTCTGGATTCTTAAAACGACAGATACCTAATGCTCTTTTGATCGAGCCATTTTTCGGAGACAACGAATCCGACTGTCAAAAAATTAAAGATAGCGAGTGTAAGCTATTCACGAAGGTATTAAGGGAACTCATAGAGGATGAAAATATTTAGAGACATATTAAAGAACCCAGAAGGGAAATGGTCAAGAAAGTCATTGACTGCATTTGCTTCATTTATTGGTGCATTACTATACGAATCAATTCTACCAATTATAGGAGTAGAAACAAAGGAGTACGTATTCATAACGCTGATCACATTGACAGCAGCAACTTTAGGTTTAACCGTATGGAACAAGTTCGTAAAATGAGGGTTGTAGCAAAACTGCTTATACTTCTCTACATCTTAATATGCATGGTGTCGTGTTCTGCAAACTGGCATCTTAGGAAGGCTATTCAGAAAGACCCGACTATAATTCAAGAAGACACAATAACGGTTGTTGATACAGTTTCACTTATATCTGAAAAGGTACAAGTTGATAGCGTATTCAAACTGACTACAGATACGGTTATAATTCAAAAAGACAGACTAACAGTGAAGCATTACTACAACAATGATAGTATTTACATCGAGGGGGAATGTGCTGAAGATACTCTTATTGAGTACAGAGAGATTAAGGTACCCTACGAACAGATAGTTTACAAGGAAGATAAGGACTACATTCCTTATTGGATAATGGCAGGATTGTTCGTCATGACGATCCTTTTCTTTATAATGTCAAGAAAACAAAAATAAAATACAATATGAAAGCAATAGGTACACATGTAGTGATCCGTGAGATCACCGAGAATGAAACTGTAGCAGGAGGATTAGATCTTACTGCTGAGATGAGTAAGACTATACGTTATAAAAGAGGGGAGGTAGTCTCATCTGGTCCGGATGCTGAACACGTATCCGAAGGAGACATAGTTCTATACGACTCATCATCTGGATTCAATACGCTGATTAATTCTGAGAACCTTGTTGTGACTCAGTACAGAAGTATATCAGTGGTTCTTTAGTCTGCCACAATTATGCTTCGGCCGGTCTTTGTTAATATTCTTGATGTAATTTCTATGAACCTTGTCGGAGAAAGATTGATTACCTTTAAACATGTTTGTGTTTTCGGATATCTTCTCTCCGTTCAACTTATTGTATATGGTCTTTACAGCATACTTACCTTTAAAAGAAAGTTCGTATAAGGCTGGCTGATTCTTTCTTTGGGTTCTCCATTTATTTATCCACCCGTCTCTCATCATGTTTCCAAATCTCTCGTTGTTCCAGCTCAATATCTGATTGAACTCATTAAAGTCACTCCTAGTGAACAGCCCTTCTGAGTAAAGAAAAAACATCATGTGTAGTTCAGCATTAGACAATTCATACTTTCGTTTAGCCCAGTACATGATAGGCCTGAGGTATTTCAAGTAGTCATCCTTTGGTGCTGTTCTTTGGTGATGTTTAAAAGTTTGGACTACGCCTTTTATTTTTTTCTTATTAGTCATTAGATTAGATTTTTGTATAAATTTAACAAAAATAAATGTATCTTTGTTTGATATGGCAATTAAGATCTATACATCTGGTAACGCTTTAAGAGCTGAAGACACATCATCTGGAATAAATATATTGGATGTACCTAAGTCTAGAGTGTATTACTTTAATCCGAAACTAAATCAATCTACCCCAATAGTAAAGATAGGGTATCTACCGTTAAATAATAACGATCAGCCTGTATTGGAAATAAATCTATCTGATGCGGTAGACGTTAATTCAGTAGCTTTTACCGCTGAGACTTTTAGAGAGTTTTGCAACGCCAACTTAGGTTTTGATCAAGATGCAAGTATACCTTCATCTTTAGATCCAGCTTTCGGAGAATCAACCACACTTGAAATATTATCCCAACCTATAGATGGTTTCTCAGGCGCCTCCGACTTCAATACAGATGGGCTGGAATTTCCTAATTCGAAATTTATCTTATACCTAGATAGTGATCATACATCAGGTAACCCAACAGCAACGATTGAGTTTTCTGGAGACAACAGTACATGGTACACTTATAAGAGTCAGTCGAATGTTCCTATACCAGAAACTTTTTTTGATGACGAGTTCTATCCTAAATACATACGTGTAGCTTACACTGCAAATTCATCTAACGGTAATGTAACATTTAAAGTCGTTGAGTTATGATAGATTTAAGAGAAGATACGACCAAAGAATATCGTTATGAAGTTGCAATGGGTAACGTTTACGGTAGTTCAACGTGGAATAAATTTGGTTATAATGCAGATATAAATGGGGTGGCTGAAGTTGTCGCATCATTTGGTGGAACATTTAATATAATGACAACAGCTGACACATTAAATGTTGTTTCAACATCAAATAATGATAGGTCAGGAGGTCAAGCAGCAAGAACAATTGTATTGGTTGGTGTTGATTCAAACGGAGATTACCAAGAAGAAACCGTAACAATGAATGGTCAAACACCTGTAACAACAACCAACACTTGGTTAGGCATAAACAGGGCTTATGTTGCATCAGTTGGAAATTCTAACTATAATCAAGGTGACATAACAATTTCTGACACATCAGCTGTTTTTGGAACACAAGCGCAAATTCCATCAATGAAAGCTATAACGCAACAATCAATTTTTCACGTTCAATCAGGGTATAAATTTTTATCAGATTGGCTTGAAATAAATTCATCAAGACAAGGTGCAACAGCATTTATTCAAACTTTTGGATATGTTTATAACCGGGCAACAAATGTCAGGCAACAAATATTCACAACAAGCACAGGTGATGGTCAGTCAAGTGAATTACAATTAACACCATCACAACCATTTGTTATTGGTGAAGATAGTGTATTATATTTTGAAGCAACATCAGACCACAATAACACATTTGTTTCATTAAGATTTTCAGGAATTTTAAAAAGAATAAATTAAACATTATGAAAACAATTTATTAACTAACTTTGTAAAAAAAAACAAAACAACATGAACTATATATTACAAGGGCGAAGAGCGCAAGCTGTCACTCCAAGCGACACAGACAACATTCCAAATCCAGCAGGAGCAACTAACGCTACTCAACCAGCAGCACTGTATGCTGGAGCTAATGGTGACATCGCTGTCATTATGGAAGGTGGAGACGAGGTTACGTTCGCAGGGATAAAGGCTGGCACGTTTTTACCTATAGCTGTAACGAGGGTAAAAGCAACAGGGACGTCTGTTACAAATATCTTAGCTATCTGGTAAGATGGGGGGACTCTCCATAGCTAACCAGATTGGTAATAGCTTAGTGGAAGAAGGCGGCTTCTCTTGGACTGACGCTGACGCTGAAGCATATTACGACACCTTAAAGACTGTTAACGGTGGAGATATAAATGCGTCTGGACTTTACAGCATTACGCTCGATGAATTAAAGGAGGGTATAAACACAGCTTTTGTTGACGCAAAAAGTGATGGCACTTACTCAAAACTAAAGCATTGGTTTCCAGTTATAGGCGGTACAGCAGCTACTCACGCTGTATGTGCTGTAACATTAGCATCTCAATTAACTTATGTAGGTTCCCCTACTCACGGATCTTATGGGGTTAGGACTAACGGGACAACTCAACACATAAATTCAAACACTAGTCATAGCGTTTTTGCTGCCAGCAGGTATGATGCTCATTGGAGTTACTGGGAAAAAAACGTGACCAATAATGTAGCTACGTTTGGATCCAGAGACAACGCAGCCGTTTCACTATGGAACAGGATAACCTCATCTACAGCAATGGGAGGAGCATTAATAGGCGTAGCGACAAACACTACCGTAATATCTCCAAACGAGATGTTTATAGGTAGGATTATAGGGAATAGTGTGGCAGGAGATCGTAGGGTATACCAAAATGGATTAGAAATAAAATCTTCGGGTCTAGCAACTGGAGGAGATGTAACAACAAACGCTGTCTTCAATGCGTGGTCTAATGGCGGTTCAGTAATAAATAGAAGTGCTGGAGATTTTACTCATGGAACACTAGGGGACGGTTTATCTGATTCACAAGCCTCTAACCTATATGCTGTAGCAAACGATTTAAGAATTTTATTAGGAAGATAATGGGACTAGTTCAGAAATACATAAAGATTCCTGCCGATATTGCAACTGAAAATTACGGAAGTATAAATGGGGTAGATAGTTTTAACTACGGCCTAACTATTCACGGTGAATTTTTCGTTGATGTCAACACTATTAATACGCATCCAGAAATAATAGATGCAATAGGAAAAATTGAATACATTGAAGTAGATTATGATGACATCATCATGTACGATGAAAATGGTGAGATCATTACAAAGAATTACAAGAAACCTTCTTACGGAAGAATACCCGTAATAACATCTCCGAGACCTGAAGTGGTTGACAATGAAGATAGGAGCTTTATTCCAATGAACAGACCGAATATTTTCGCTAGACTATGGAGACTGTTTAAGAGGTTTATATCAAGAATTTTTAACAAACCCAAAACATAAACAATGGACAATTTTTTCGAAGCTGGGGGATATGCCACAGCAGGAACATCTATCATACTTCAGATAGCAGACTCACTAGACATCACACATGTAAATCCTCTATTAACCACATTAACAGGTATAACAGGTTTTATTTTCTTGGTATATAAGATAGTCAACATAAGAATAGATACCAAAATAAAAAGGGAGACTTTAGATTCACTGCGAAAAGAAGAAGAGTCGAATAAAGAAGACGAATAAAAAAAATTCGTATATTAGCAAAATGGAAAAGATAACTGAATCAGAATTGAAATCATTAGTCGACATCCATAGTCGACATAAGGAATCTAAACTAAAAATAGCTGACCTAGAAATAGCTAAAGCTATAGAGATGAATCGAATCTCTAAGATAGAAGAGGAGTATATGGAAGTAAACAAAATGCTTTCTACTAAATATGGAAATGAATCAGACATAACCATAGACTCATCTACTGGGGAGATAAAAAGAAAGAAATAAGACATGGCTAAAATAAGTTCATACCCTTCAGCTACACCAGAATCTGGAGACTTCGTCATTGGAACAGACGCTAATGACATGAATAAAACGGTTCAGTTCCCTATATCCTCATTAACAGGACTAAACACATTGCAATCCGTATTAGAGGCAGGAGATAGCTCTACCGTTTCTTTTACAATAGCATCAGGAGCTTTAGACCCATCTTCCATTGATCACTTGCAGATAGCGGTAGGAGGAGATTTAAAGCTAGGAGGAACAATAACGGATGAAGGAGATAGTACAGGAACAAAAGGTTTATTTCTAGGTGTAAGCCCAACAACAGGAAGACCTCAATGGATGTCAATACTAGACGATGTTCCTTTAACACCCACAAGTTCTGGAGACAAAGGAATGTTAGCAGCAGATGAAACTCATCTATATGTATGTATTGAAAATGATACTTGGAGAAGAGTTGCAGTATCAACATGGTAATAAGAAAGATATCCATAGGAAGCAATTTAAAAGAGTCCTCTATGAACTACATAGTGGGCAGTAGGATTATTAATGACAACTTCAAAGTGTACGACATTCTCCAGAAAGAGAAGTACATAGAGATATACATAATAAACTCTGACGATGAAGTTGTTAAGTGGAAGGAGGTAAGTGTTACCACTCCACATGTATTAGAATATAATATCAATATATAATAAAATGAGATCACCTCACAGTTTTTTGGTGGTGCCATTAAACGACAGAAGGTATGATAACTCGGTTAAGATTGGTGATGTTGACTTTATTACTAGCTCCTCGAAAGAGGATCATAAAGCATCTAATAGATTTGCTAAGGTAGTAAATACACCTATCGGGTATTCTGGAGATATAGTTCCGGGAGACATTCTTCTAGTGCACCACAATGTATTTAAGTTCTACAACGACATTAAAGGCGTAGAGCGAAGTGGCAAGTCATACCTATTCGACAACATTTTTTTAATTGACAGCGATCAGTACTTTATGTATAAGCATAATGACCAATGGTTTTGTGATGGGATGTATTCATTTGTTGAGCCGGTCAAAGCAGCTAAATCAGAAATAGACAGAAACATAGTTAATGAAACATTAACTGGATCCATGGTATACCTTAGTGATTATGCAAAATCGCAAGGATTATCAGAGGGAGATCATGTTATATTCTCTCCAGACTCAGAGTATGAATTCAGAATTGATGGGAGATTACTATATAGAATATACGACATACATCTAACTGTAAAGAAATGAAAGAAACTACAATAGAGCAAAAGAAGCGTTTACTGGAATCAGCTCGCAACGGAGTCAATGAACTTATAAAAGTTCTCGACAGCAAGATCCTTGGGTCAGAACAAGATTTAGACTCAGACCTTGCTGCCGATAAAATGAAGAACGCTGCTGCTGCAAAGAAACTAGCAATGTTCGATGCATTGGAAATTCTTAACAGAATAGAAGAAGAGGAGCAAACAATTAAGGATATTGAAGAAGGTGATAACGATAACTCAGAAATAGGAGGCTTTGCAGAAAGAAGAGCAAAATAGCAAGCTTTATAAAATTGTAAAAGATCTAGTTCCATCCTCTAGAAAGAAGAGGATGAATGATAAAAAGAACTGGAAGTACGGATACAATAAGGAGTATGACATGGTTGTTATATCTAATGATGGTACTATCGGAGAGATATACAACATCCAAGGATTGCTAGTTGCCCTACCTAAAGAACCTTCAGTTGTATATAAGAGAAGCAGAAATAAAAAGGATCAGTACTGGGAGAGAAAGGAGCTACCTAAAGAACTATCTAAAATTAAGTCTATATTCCAATGGAAGAGAAAACCTAAAGAGTTTAAAGCTAGATGGGTAGACTATATAGAGACTGAATTTGAAAGAAGAGAGGAAGGATTTTGGTTTAAGAACAACGGAGTCTCCACATATATAACAGGGTCTCATTACAAGTACTTACAATGGGATTCAATTGATGTTGGGTATCCAGACTATCGGGAGGCTAACAGGATCTTATGGTTATTCTGGGAAGCATGTGTAGCTGACAACAGATCTTATGGCATGGTTTACCTAAAGATTCGTCGTTCTGGATTCTCATTTATGGGGTCATCAGAGCTTGTTAATGTTGGTACCATAACGAAAGATTCAAGACTAGGGATACTATCAAAAACTGGTTCAGACGCCAAGAAGATGTTTACAGACAAGGTCGTACCTATCTCATCTAAGCAGCCATTCTTCTTCAAACCTATTCAGGATGGTATGGATAGACCGAAAACTGAGTTAGCATTTAGAGTTCCAGCGTCTCGTATCACCAAGAAAAACATGTACGATGATGACGACGATGATACTCAAGGACTAGACACAACCATCGACTGGAAGAATACAGACGACAACTCTTACGATGGAGAGAAGTTAAAACGTTTAGTTCATGACGAAACAGGAAAATGGTTGAAGCCAAATAACATTCTAAATAACTGGAGAGTTACCAAGACTTGTCTCCGATTAGGTAGGAAGATTATTGGTAAGTGTATGATGGGTTCAACATGTAACGCATTGGATAAAGGAGGTCAAAACTTCAAAGATTTATATTACGACTCTGATGTAACCAAGAGGAATAAGAACGGACAGACTAAGTCAGGTCTGTACGCATTGTTTATTCCAATGGAGCACAACATGGAAGGATTTATAGATCGATACGGTATGCCAGTTTACAGGACTCCAGACGAACCTGTACTAGGAGTTGATAGAGAGATGATAGATAGCGGAGCTATAGACTTCTGGGAAGCTGAAGTAGATTCATTAAAAGGTGATCCAGATGCGTTGAACGAGTTCTATAGACAATACCCTAGGTCTGAGTCTCATGCGTTTAGAGACGAGAGTAAGTTATCTATATTTAACCTAACGAAGATA
>Ga0255040_10000026_pt1 | contig 29347 bp, 49 predicted proteins | sample BC1_12_2_MG_FD_181711 | JGI IMG/M metagenome (GOLD analysis project Ga0255040, IMG submission 181711) | Seawater microbial communities from Strait of Georgia, British Columbia, Canada - BC1_12_2 | ecosystem: Environmental > Aquatic > Marine > Strait | place: Canada: British Columbia | collected... | reverse complement strand
ACGTGGTTTCAATGCTGGTTGCCTAGGCACTCTTAACTTGCGAAAGCATACGAGTACACCGCTAATCAATCAGACAATCACGTTTATCGGTTGTCTCGCTTTTCTAAGGGGGTTAACCCAGATCGTTTGTGACGGCACTCTTAACTTGCCAAGTTTCTTGGCATACGAGTACACAGATAAGCAAGCGACGAACTCCCCTAACTACCAAAACTTTCGGATTTTAGGCTAATCGGCTTGTCAATAGCAAATCCGGCAAAAAACTGGATTTTTCTGGAATCGACGTAACTCCTTACGTAGCAACAACTTAGGACGGCGGGGGCCGCGATTTTTGACGTAACTCCTTATGTAGCAACGACTTAGGGCGATTTTACATTGACAAAATAAATGTCCCAACCTATCCGCTCAGACAACATTTTTGGCACGATATTTGCACAGCAAAAACTTTCTAAAAACTTTCTGAATTTAGGCTATAGGGTATTGACAAATCTGCCGATATATGTATAATAGAGGCATAACAACAACAACGCTACTAAGGTAAAAACATGATTCAAATGAACTTCACAAACGATTCCGGCGAAACCCGTTTCACCATCTGCTCGAAAAACTTCGCTCGAACATTCGAGTGGCAGATGAACGACAGGGGTTTCGTTTGGGTGTCAACCGACATTCTGTAATCCTTTTCGGATTAGATCGGATATCCTACCGATTATAAATAAATTAGGTTTCGGAAGTTTAATCGCAAGTTGTACCGAATAATCAAAACTGCGGCCCCAACACACTACACACTACACACTAAAGAAAAAAATTATGAAATTCATCACACTTGCTAAAGACTTTACCGCTGTTCACCCATCACGCCCACTGATTGATAGCGTGACAATCAAGAAGGGTACACGGTTCGGTATCCGTATGCATCGCACGATGGGCGGTTATGATCTTACGGACTATGGTTACACTGATAAGAAAACGGGCGTTGTACACTTCAAGCGATGGGCGTACTTCCGGCATCCTGCAAAAAGTGTACGGATTCCAATTGATTATTTTACAAAAAATTCTCAAAAAACTTTGTTAGATCATATGGTTTAACGTAAGTCCTTTGGCAGTAACGACTTAGGACGGAGGGGGCCTCCCCGATTGACGTAAGTCCTTACGTAGCAACAACTTACGACAAATCCCCTAGAGAATCCTAGAGCAAATATCGTGCCAAAGTATTTTTGCCTAAATCCGAGAATTAGGGTGCAGGGGGCTTGACAAATCTGCCGATATATGTATAATAGAGGCATGTTGAGGGGATGACACCTGACGCATAATTGATCTTTCTAAAATTGGTAGTAACGAATAAACAACAATACAAGGTTGTTGCAATGCTGGTTGCCTAGGCACTCTTAACTTGTCAAGTTTCTTGGCATACGAGTACACCGCTAATCAATCAGACAGCGACCTTTATCGGTTGGGTGTTTATTCTAGTGAGGTTAACTCAGATCGTTTGTGACGGCACTCTTAACTTGCCAAGTTTCTTGGCATACGAGTACACAGATAAGCACTCGACGAACTCTCACAACTACCAATTTTTGAACGATCATTGACCCAACGTGTCACACCCTATTCAATAGGGGTATGCAGAATGTGTCAGTGCCAGCAAGAACTTTCTGAAAAGTTTAATAAATGAGCTAAGACCTATTGACAAACTTGACGATAGATGTATAATAGGGACAGTTCAACAACACTTCAAGGATTTTTAAGATGAGCGATTTTCAAGCAGAAGTTCAGATCGAGGAATTTTTCGCCTACGCGGACGAGCAATACTACTGGTATTGCTTTGAGCGTGAAACCCGCGAGGCGATGGACGCCGACGCGGTAGCCCGCGAAGAAGAGGCTGCCGAGGTTGACCCCTCGGAACTGCCTTGGTAGGCGGCGATAATCGCCCTAAGTCCTTTACCCGTAAGGGTTTAGGACGGGCGGGGCGGCGGCGATTGACGTAACTCCTTTGATACCAACGACTTACGACGATTCTAAAAATATTCCACAAAATTCCAGAATTGGGGTGCAGAGGGCTTGACAAAACCATAAGTTTATGGTATAATGTTATTATGAGAAAAAGACAAGAATACAATCATAAATGCGGCTTGTGTGGCAAGTCCATGAAATCTGACCAAAAACCTCACAAAGATTTGAAGGTCTACCATGTTCAATGTGCCTACGATTCCGTAAAAGAAATGCGGGAAAAAGTCAAAAAGAACTGCTAAGATTGACCTAACGTGTCACACCTATAGACGATAATAGTAATATACAAGAGACAACACTAACTAAGAGAAAAACTATGACTATCACTTTCAAACACGACATTCACGGAACAATCACCGGCACAATGGTCGCCATTATGGGCGGGACTTGGTTGGTTTCACATGAGCATGGTGAAAGCCTTGTTTGTCGCGGCTGGGATATCACCCGATACGATGAGGAACCCAAACCCGTCAAACGGACTTGGGCCAAAAACGGTCAAAAACATTCTTGGTTTGTTGAGAATTAGTGACCTAACTTGTCACACCCATAGACGATAATAATAATATGACAAAGAACGCAAACTACCGAAAAAACAACGACCGCACTTGCAATTCCAGCACTTATCACAAGAAAGACGGAACCCCAACCCGCCATCTCTTGAAGCAGGAAGCTAAAAAAGAAATCGAAGAAACCGAGGATGAGTGACCTAACGTGTCACACACCTATGCTATAATACTAATAACAAACAACGAACAACGGAAAAACAATGTCCAATCAAGATAATTCACACGACCAAGACAATCACGACGATTTGGAAAACGTCTGCTTGGATTGCGGCAAGCAAGATGATTCCATGTGGGGTGAGGTTTGCTCCGATTGCCAATCAGAAGAAGATGAAAACTAATTCTGATCCGTGACCAGACGTGTCACACCACTAGACGATAATACTAATATGAAAGAAACAACAATGATGACTGAAAAACAAACCGAGGGCATGACCTTGGAACAGTACCAAGCCGCCATGAAAAATGGTAGCGTGAAAGTGAACCGAGAAGGTTCACACCAGCCAACCGCCAACCAAGTGACTATGGGTGGCCGATACGGTTGCGAGTAGTTAAAACAATCGGATTTCTCACCGATTAAAAATAAATTGAGTTTCGGGAATTTAACCGCAAGTTATACCGAGTAATAAAAACTGCGGCCCCCTATTTACTAAACTACCTTCCACTAGGAAAAATTATGGATTATTCTGATAAAATTGCCAAGCGTATGCCAATCTCACTGGTTGACGCGGACGAGTCCGCCAAAATCGCTGGCATCGGTGATGCTATGCTTCAAATGGGATCGACCCCTGCCGAGGTTCGCTCGACGTTCTTGCTGGATGAGGATTTTATCCCTGACGCCTTGCAAGCATTTCGTTTTCGTTGTGATAAGTATTTCGCGAAAACAGAAAAATGGTTTGAGGCTCGGTGACCAAACGTGTCACGGCCACGGCCTACAATACTCACATCAAACAACAATAACAACTAAGGTAAAACTATGCACCGCGAAAAAATGATGGAAGAACTGGAAGCAATCGCAAAAGCAGAGCAGGAGGAACTTGCCTGCGAAGAATTGGCGTACAACTGCACTACACTAAGCAAGGAGGACGTTGTTGAATTGTACGTGGAACTTGCCCGCGAAACTGGTAAACTACGCCAAGAAAACGACTACAAATTCTAGTCAATAGCAAATCCAAAAAAAACTGGATTTTTTCTAGAATCGACGTAAGTCCTTTGCTGGTAAGGGTTTAGGACGATCCGGGCTAGGATTTTTGACGTAAGTCCTTTGGTGACAACGACTTAGGACAATTCTAATAAACTTTGAAAATTATGAGGATTGGGGTTGACTCCATGTGTCCTACCCCATATAATAAGGGTATATGGACAACAGCCAGTGCCAGCGGTCAGCAAAAAAACAAGGTAAAAAGTCCAGAATAACTGCTGACACCCCTTGACAAATGACGATACATAGTATATAATAGGGGCATAACAAGTTAAGGATTTTAAGATTATGAAAAAAGCATTTGTATTTGATTTTGATGACACTCTGGCAACAACTGATTGCCGTGTTATCGTTCGTCGTTCCGGTCGCGGTTCACTCAAGGCTCAAGTTGAGCGTTTGACTCCTGCTGAGTTTAACACTCACGAACTTGCTGCCAATGAGTATTACGACTTTGAGCAGTTCCGATCTGCTGAGTTTATCCGTTCGGCAAACCCTACTTTTCTCATGGCTCTTGCCAAAGAGGTTCACGATGAAGGTCACGCTGTTTATGTTCTTACTGCTAGGGCTGACAATGTGGCCGATGAAATCGCTGATTGGCTTTGCGGTTTTGATGTTAAACCTGTTCGCGTTTTCGGTGTTGGTTCCGATGATAAAAAAGTGGACATTCCATCAGAGAAGCAAAAGGTTCTTCAAACTTTGAATCAGCTTTTCGATGTTGTCTACTTCTACGATGACGACCAACACAATGTTGATCTTGCCGATCAGGTTGGTGTCAAGACCTATTTGGTATAATTAAGGAAAAATTATGAAAGTTTATGTCGTTTTATATGATTGTTGGAATCAATATTCACCTGAAGTTTTGGGCGTCTTTATCGATGAGAATGAGGCCGAGAAGGTAGCAGCAAGAGCACCCAACTACTACATACGAGAATCCATTTTGGTATCGTAAGTCCTTTACTGGTAACGACTTAGGACGGTCGGTGCTGCGGCGAGCGACGTAAGTCCTTTGGTGGCAACGGTTTACGACAATTATAAAAACTTTCTAAAAACTTAGCTAATTAAGCCCTATACCCCTTGACAAACAGAGCATTTTATGGTATAATGTTAATATGACATTTAACAAATCACGACAAATGACCGCCTTTTGGAACATTTACTGCTACGGCGGGAATCAACCACCCTTGGATGTATCCTACGCACGATGGGCAGCAATTTGCAAATTCTTTGAGAATAACCTTGACGATTGACCTAACGTGTCACACCTATAGACGATAATACTAATATGACAAATTTAATAATCAAAACCATTGCTCTTGCCAAAACTGACCCTAAGTGGGATCGGGTCGCTATCGTTACTCTCTTTACCGAAAAGGTGAAATGGGAAGGTAGCCGAGAGCAGGCAGAAAAAATGATGAAATATCTTGAAAAGTGACCTAACGTGTCACACCTATAGAGTATAATAGTAATATGAAAAACAACAACACAAAACAGCCAAAAGTAAAGCAAGCTCCCGTCAAAAGAAGCTGGACCAAAAACGGTAAAAAACATTCTTGGTTTGTCAAAAACTAGTGACCTAACGTGTCACACCCCTATGTTATAATAGGGGCATGTTGAAAGCGGAAACAACTAAACAATCCGCCAATGAAGTAGAACATTGTAAACCACTCTACGGGACATTTAACTTTTTAACTCGATCTTGAAAGGATCAAATTTATGAATTTCGCAGAAAAAATCGCCGCCCGTATGCCCGTTTCAGTTATCGGTGCGGATGAGTCAACCAAGATCGCCGCTATTCGCGACGTTATGGGGGAGTTTGGACAAACTCCGCACCAGATCCGCACCACTTTCTTGTTGGATGAGGATTTCATCCCCGACACTTTGGCGGCTTTCCGCTATCGCGTCGAGTGCGAAATTGTTTCGCAAGAACGTGCTGTTTAATGACCTAACGTGTCACTACCCTATGTTATAATACTAATATGAAAGAAAACATGAAAACCCTAATGCTAACAGAAAAAGAAACCGAGGGAATGACCCTCCTAGAATTTGCTCAAGCCGTTCGAGACGGTCGGGTAGAAGTCCGCAAGGAATTCAGCCACAAGCCCACCGCTGATCGGGTGACTATGAATGGTAAATTTTCCTGCGAATAATTGACCAGACTTGTCACAGCCCAACCGGGCTGATTGGCTTGACGTAAACCCTTTTATACCAACGACTTACATCGCTGGCCGCTGGGATTTTTGACGTAAGTCCTTTGGCAGTATAGACTTACGACGATTTTGAGAAAAGTTTTATTTTGGTCACGGTTTTGACCTAACGTGTCATGCGATTGGACGATAATATAGATATGAGAGACAAACAACAAAGAAAGGATTTTATGAAAATTTTGCTATTGACACTGGCTTTTGCTTTAGGGTGTTTGGTATTTGGTGGGTGCAAATCGCCCCCCGTAAATTACACGATTCAAACCACCACCCCTGACATTTGGGCAGAACAGCCCAAGCAATCCGTAACCGTAAAAATGGAGTTTAGACGATGATGCACTTTTTGATCTGTTCCGCTGCTGCCGTTGTGGTGGCACAAGTTTTATTGATTATTTTGGAAGAAAAGACCCTCTAGGGGTTGACAAACAGACCCTTTTATGGTATAATGGTATTATGAAGAAATTTGAAAACACTATCGGCGGACAACTCGTCGCAGAACTCCGTCAACTCACCCGCGAAATGATCGTGGTTCCCAACTCTTGCCTACCTGCTGAGATGCACGACAACGTGCGTGGCGGTCGCACCCTTGCACGACTGGAGCAGATGTGCGAGAAGCGTGACGGAATCACTGCTCACACAAAACTCAAAGCATTGAAGGCTCGTAACGTCGAGCGTTTGGCTGCTCAGGTTGACAGCAAAAGCGTTTTTGCTGCTCATGGTGATTTCGTCGATCTTACCGGCGAACTCGATTATTCAGACAACGAGTGTGATGATTTGCAGTTGACTAAAAACATGCAAGCCTTGGTCGGCGGCATGGTCAACGGTGGCATCATCGACGCTGACGATTTACTAGAGGACTAATAAGAATGAAATACTTAGCTTGTGTTTATAGACCCAGTACGGGGTCTAGCCTCGTGTTTGAAATGCCGGAAGCATGGGGAGAGTTTGACTTTTCCACTGCCGAAGCTCAAATTGCAGCGGGTGATTTGATAAAGTCAGAATTTAATGGTTATTTCCTGCCACACACCTACGCGATAGCTGTTAATGAAGAAGCTGTTGCAGAATACAGAGAAAAAATGACTGAAAGCCTTGGCGATACGCCAAGCTGTTCCGATATACAAGAAGAACGAGAGTTGTAATGCTTGTCAACCCCAAAACCTTTTATTTTCTCAATCTTTTTATAGCGTTCGTGCTAACTGTCGTAAGTCGTTTGCTGGTAACGACTTAGGGCGGGCGGGCCTGCGGCGGGCGACGTAAGTCCTTTGATACCAACGACTTACAACAACTTCTATAATTCTTTCTAGAATTGACCAGACTTGTCAACGGGCATGACGATAAATATACTATGGGAGGCGGGAAGTTTTAAGCTAAAAACTTTCAGAAAAAACCCCTAGACCCCTTGACAAATTCACAAAATAGTGTATAATAGGGGTATGAGAGACAGCAAGTCACTCACTGATCTTTGACAATTTGGTAGTTCAACATTCTCCACGGGGAGGCGGTAAGCTGTGCCGCCAAAGTAATGGAAGTAACAGCCTCAGAAAGTTTCCCCGATTTTTACAATTTTTGTCACGATACCCCTTGACAAATGCCGATAATTATGGTATAATGGGGGCATGACAAACGAGATCGCGGGAACTCGAAAACACCCCGCCATCGCAGTCGAACGATGTAAACAACTCGACGGGACATTGATCTTTTACAATTTGGTAGTTTCAAGATACGCACAGGCGGGTGATGTAATGGTAACAGCTCACCCCACAAGGTTGGAGGCTAACCCCTCCTTTATTGTAAAGAGAATGCAGGTTCGACCCCTGCCCCGCCGCCTCTTAAATTAAGGGCTTGACCCGAAAGCACCGCCCAAGTCGCGGCCATAGCTGGCGAGCTATTCAAGATACGCACCACACAAGAGGCAAACCAACAAGTCGGCTTATGCTTAACGGCGGGTTGGATAGTAAGTCCTCACAACACAACGGGTGAAATCTGGGATACAGGGTAGGTGATACCGCTACTGAAAAGTACGGTAACGATTACGAACCCTCCCAGCACCCAAACAATACATGTTACCCATGACAGCAGTCGTGGCGGTTCCTTGCCGAATTTGCAAGAGCGAACAAGACCTAACGGTAGACACCGTAGGGTTTAATCGCTGGATTGCCGGTGAACTGATCCAGAATGCTCTTCCTGAGCTTGATGTGGATCAGCGTGAACTTCTTATCTCTAACACTTGTGCAAAGTGTTGGGACGAGATGTTCGCCTCTGACGAAGAGGAGTAGGAACCGCTAGACCGTCTCCGGTTCGCCGGTGTGGAGTTTGATTAGCTCTGACGTAATTACTCAATAATCAAATACTTTTTACTTTTCCTCTTGACAAACACTCAACCTAGTGTATAATAGGTTTAACAATTCACACGCCCCTATAGTTTATTTGGTTAAAACACTATCTCTAACTAAACCCGTTTGATCGCGGGTGATTCCACAGCAAAAGTGATGGACGCATTGCCTTAGCTGCGTTGGTTTGATCTCCAACGACACGAATCAAGTTAGGTACAAGATAGAGAAAATGGTTCGATTCCATTGTGGGGCAGCACATTCTGATAACGGGGCGTCAAAACCGAGAGGTAAGACCAATCACGCCCACAAGCCCGCAAGGGTAGAGAGAAGTAGGGTTGGCACACTATTTGCAGTAGACAATCGTCGTAAGTCCTTTGATACCAACAACTTAGGTGCGGCGGGGCAGCGGCGGGCGACGTAAGTCCTTTGATACCAACAACTTACGTCATATCGTAAAATCGCGACATATAGAACAGTTGACACAAGGTGTCCTATCTAATTCTATTAGATTTGCTTTATATGTGTCAGCCAGTGTCAGCGAAATAAAATAATAAAAAAAGATGGAGAACCCCTTGACAAATAGACGATATAATGTATAATGGAAGAGTAATCAAGACAACAACCTAAAAGAAAACTATGACTCACAAAATCATCCAGCTTGCACTCGACGCACTTCTCGCTCTGACAGACCGCCAAGCCCATAGCTGCCAATTCAACACAGACGTTTCCGAGGCAATAAAAGCTCTGACAAAAGTTAAAAAATACCTGTAAAAACTCAAGACAACCCCTTGACAATGCCGATAAATATAGTATAATCAAGACATAACCATCACATCAATTTACTTTCAGCATAAGGAACCTGACCAATGGATAACTAAAACGGGCGGGACGAAAAGTCCACTAAAGATCGCTAAGACCCGTTAGCGTGTGGAAGCTCCGATGAGTGTATTACTAGAACTTCAACTCAAACAGAGTAACTGAGTATCATTTTCCGAGACTAAAGGCGATGCCGCCCACAATGGGCCTGACAGCGGCAGCGTGGAGAGAACCACGATAAAAAACCGAGACTCTTTTTTTCAACAACCACAGAAAGTAAACACTATGAAAACCCTTCAAGCAAAACCTGCTCGCACTGTTCGCGTTATCCTCAATACCACCAACCGCAATCGTCACCAGTGGGCGAAAATCGTGGAAGGCCGAAAGGTGTTGCACACCGGACAGCCTCGGTATATCAAGCAGGTTGCGAAAAGAAAGTTCAATTTGGACTTGACAATCTAGGATAATACTGTATAATAACAGTATACCAACAACGCCTGTCAACTACGGCAGGCTATTCAACAACTCGAAAGATTTACTATGGACTACGAACACGACCCACTTTTCATGCTGCTCAACATTGATGCAGACGGTTCAGACGACGAACCAAATCACGATCCCGATGAGTATTCGGAAGGCTTCCAAAACAGCCCATTCGATATGCACCTTGCCGATTTCATTTCAGAAGATGGAGACTACTACGATGTATGATGAATATGAAGATTCCCTTGACTACTGGATGGAGGCAGACGAAGAAAACGATGATCGTCGAGCCGAGGCAGAGCTATTGCGTCAGGCTCAAGATTTTGACGCAGATTTTTATGGTGATCCTGAACCTACAGAAGATGATTACCAAGACTTGTTAGATGAATTGGATTGCCCATGACCGACTATAATCCCCGTATCGTTTGTGCCGATGGTTTCACGATGAGCGTTCAGGCTCACAAGTATAGCTATTGCACACCGCGACAGACAGAAGGGCCACACACCCACATGGAAGGCGGTTTTCCATCTAACACACCGCTAGACGCTGAACTAAGAAGTTTTGCTGAAAGTCTGTATGGTTGTGAGGATGCAAGTGAATGCGATTTCACGGAAACCGTTTACCCCTACGTTCCCCGCGAAGTATTCGAGCGTGAGTTTGAGTTGCATGGCGGTATCGTGGAAGGACGGTTGCCGGAATGAGTTGGGAAGTAGCGGGTATCGTACAGGCAATGCCGAAAGGTACAACAGAGGTGAAAGCCCTCACCATCGCGTAATGCCCGCTTCTTTCTTTTTCCCTAAGTCCTTTAATACCAACGACTTAGGGCGGGCCGGGCAGCGGGCCGCGACGTAAACCCTTTGGCACCAACGACTTACGACAATTCCAAAAAAACTTTGAGATTTCCTATTGACAACCCCTTGACAATGACGATAATAATAGTATAATGATAGAGTAAGACAGCCCAATTAAAGCCTCATTGTGATAAAAGGGTTCGGGCGGTATGGCTTCCCGTCCTGTCTTACCTTATCCGAACAGATCGACCAGCATAAGCCCAGCCAGCTAAATAATAAAAAAAACAAAAGACCCCTTGACATTCAGCAAACAAATGGTATAATAGAAGTATGAAAGACGCAATGAAAGACTGGATCGTAAAGATCAACAAAGACACAAGCTGGTCGGTGACCAACAAAGTAACAAAACAACACAGAAAGATGTGGAGCAAGAGAGATGTCGAAGATTTCCTCGACTGGCAAGAGAATTGCTATGCCAAAGCTAAGGGCAGTAACGATGAAAGATCGTCGAACTAAGCGAAAACGAACACGCCAAGCACAACGTAGTGCGTGGCAGAGAGAAAGTAACTAGAAAGGTTAAAAAGATGATTAAGTTAATCAAAGACAAAGAAACCAAGACCAAGATTCGATTCACCGCCACGGGTGATGTTTCCGGCTCGATCTACGTAGACAAAGATTCAGACCTTGCAAAAGAATCTGAAATTGTTTTGGAAATTGCTCAAGTTACCGCTTGACATTGACGATAAATATAGTATAATACAAGAGTTCAATCAACAACACCTTTTAGGAGAGACTTATGAAAGTCAAAACGTTAGTAGAGTTAAAGTACGATCACGCTTACACCGGTTGGAAAGCGTTGACGTTTAACGACTCTGACGGAAACGAAGTGTGCATCACGATGACAGATGACCAGTATGTTGCACTGTCAAAGACGCTAAACGATAAAGCGGAGCGTATCCGTAAGGAACGTGCCGACGAAGCTGCGGAAGCAGCAAGGGCGGAACTCGCAAAACTCGAACAGGAAAATGAGGATGAGTAACGAAGCACAAAAGCCGATTGTCGCGGTCGGAACAAAATTCGCGGTTGGCACAGTTACAGCCATTCACAGTAACAAAGTTTCTATTGACACTGCGGAAGGTGTTAAGCAGTTTAGTTTTTCTCAAGTTGAGGGTTTCATCAATGATGAACGATTTGTATCTCAAGCGTAATGAACGCAAAGTCAAGTTCTTGTATCCCAAGAACGGTAACCGCAACATCCTTCGGGAAGTTGAGGGTGTGAAGGTTCGTTCCTTCACCGGTCCTAATGGTCGCGGTATTACCGTGGCTGAAAAGAACGGCTTGCATAAGTCGTTCTCGGTCGCAAAGTGCGTAGCTTCACTATAATCTAAGCTAACCTTTCGTGTTGTTGCGAAGATGTGGGACGGGAAACGGAACCGTTTTGGGAGTCATGACCCATATAAATCGTGTGATCCACAAGTCCCGCTTCTTTGTTTTTAATAAGCCTTGACTCTGGTTTGAGTCCTTTGGCGGGTATACCGCTGATTGTTTCGCGGACAGTCCGAGGTTGCAAGCGTTGTGCATGACGTAAGTAACTGGAAAGGGTGAGGGTTCGATTCCCTCGCGAGGTTCTTTTAATATCAGGGGTGCTTGCATGATTCCTATGGTAATGTGGAAACCCGCAAGGGGGCTGGAAGGCCATAACACAATAAGGTGCAAGAGCCGGTAGAAGCTTCGCCGGTAGCGTGGAAAATCGTGGGTTCGACTCCCACACTCCTGACTTTCCCTAAACCCTTGGTATCAAACGACTTAGGGCGGGCGGGCCTGCGGCGGGCGACGTAAGTCCTTACGTGCCAACGACTTACGACAATTAAAAAAACTTCTTAAATTTCTTGGTTTTTCTATAGACCACCCCTTGACAATGCCGATAATTACTGTATAATGGAAGAGTAATCAAGACAGTAACTTTAAGAGGTAAAAAGATGGATTTTTGTGAAATTTGCGAAACTTTGGTTCAAGATCGTGAAAACGATTTGGTCGGGGTTGTTTGTGATGATTGTGCGGCAGTCGAATTTGGTGATTTCTATGGGCATGACGGCCAACCCGATGAGGCTCAAGAATGGCATGATTTTGACCCAGATTGTTAAAAAAAGTCAAGTTTACCCCTTGACAATGACGATAAATACAGTATAATAAAAGAGTAATCAACCACGGAGATAAAATGCACGTTACACTCAATATGGCATCAGGCAATCGTAAAGTCGGTGCAATCCCAGTATCAACCACTGAGGCAGAATCCTGCCCTAGTTCATGTCCGCTTATGTCGCCTCATGGTGCAGGCAATGCCAAAGATGGTGACTGTTACGCTGCGTTCGGTCCACTTGGTATGCACTGGCGTAAGATCGGTAAAGACGGTCGCGGTATCATGTGGTCGCTGTTCTGCAAGGCAATCAAAAAACTGCCCAAGGGTCAACTATGGCGACACAATCAAGCCGGTGATCTTCCCAAGGGTGGTACTGATCCAGCCGGTATCGACGTTCTCGATGCAGAAAAATGTTTCGAGTTGTCCGACGCAAGCCGTGGTAAACGTGGTTGGACTTATACGCATTACGATATGGCAAAGGCTACTAATCGTGCAGTTGTTCAAGAGATGAACGACGTTGACGGTTTGACCGTTAATCTATCCGCTGATTCACTCAGCGAAGCCGATCAATACTATGATCTCGGTATCGCTCCGGTGTGCGTTACTCTTCCCAAGGACGCACCGCATCGCGGAAACAAAACGCCAAACGGTTTGCCCGTTGTCGTTTGTCCTGCTCAAACTCAAGACGATATGAGTTGTGCAAGGTGTAAACTCTGCCAAGTCAAGGATCGTAAGTCAATCGTTGGGTTCCTTGCTCATGGTACAGCAAGTAAGCGACTTAGCACCAAGTTGGCGGGAGCATAGAATGGAATGGGTTTTGCTTCTGTTTGGTTCAATTTTAATTTGTTTGTTTTTCATCGAAAGGTAAAAGTATGAAAAGTTTAGTATTGTTTAGTTATCGTCAACCCGTCGAAGGCTTCAAGTTCCGTTGGGGAGTTTTAGAGAATCGTCGGGATACGGTAAAGCATCCCGTTTGGAACGAGGCGTATCGTTCAGGTGATCCAGATTTTGAGCGTTCGCGTGATCTGGATACGGTCGCAACCCGTCAAGGTGTGCGAGCGTTCTACCGTCAACGGCAACACTGGAAGGTGAAAATCCCGTTTGTTGGTTCGCTTGTCAAGCCCTTCTTGGGTTAATTTCGCAGAATTTGCGTAATAGTCGTAAGTCCTTTGCCCGTAAGGGTTTAGGACGGGCGGGGCAGCGGCGGGCAACGTAAGTCCTTTGATACCAACGGGTTATGTCGTTTCTAAATAAATCAGATAAAAGGGCAGAATAACTAGAGCAGACCCCTTGACATTGCCGATAATAATAGTATAATAGGAGTATGAACATGAAAGAACAACAGAAAATTACAGCAGACGCTTTCACAAGTGCCACGGGCATTTACTCAAGTTGGTGCGAGTCTTGCAAGATGTGGATCGTTCACTGTCCAGAATGTAACCATAACTGGTGCGGTGGTAGTTGCGGATGTGGGTACGACACGTTACTCAACAACAAACAGAACCAACTCTGCAAAATGTTATCAATCTTAGAAGGGGAAAAGTAATGCCAGCGTGGACAGATGTTGACGGCGAGAATTATTCCGACGAATTAGATTATCAGTTGTGGAATCCTGCCCTTAAAGATTGGGAGCATGTCAGTCTTGACCAAGCACAGGGTAAGGTTATTACAATGACTGAGGTTTCCCCGTATGATGGTCATGTAACAATTTACGTTAAAAATATCAAAGATTGTTCAAGTTGACCCCTTGACATTGCCGATAATTACTATATAATGATAGTACAACCGACGCGATCACGGGATAATGCGGATCGCCGGAATTGGGAGCGAGTCGAAGGCTAAGGCAACTGAGACTCAGGCAGAGTACCCTTGGTGTGGTTTCGTGACCTCCTAAAACACACCATTTTTTACAACAAAGGAACAAAATGAAAAAGCCAAGAGTAAAAACCAGCGTAGAAGTCCTAGCCCATATAGACGGATCGCAGCCGGTTCGTGTTTATCGCAATCTTCACAAAGATTGTTTCAGCGTAAAGCAAGGCGGTTTGGTTCGTTGCCATGCCGACAACGTTACCCTAGAGAATGTTAAATTCATCGTGTCCAAGGCAGGACAAAGGAGAGTCAGGGATGAGAAGAAGAAAAACGTACATGCGTTTATTGAGGGTTATGTGGCTGATACTCGTAAGGCCGACAAGTATGTTGACGGTGAATGGTCTGATAAAGAGATCGAAAACGGTTTCACCAATTGGATCTGTGCCTACTACAATCCATACGAGTGTGACGGATTCATGAACGCTGCAACCGAGCAGGTTTACGAAACCGCCAAGATTGCCGACCTATCAAATCTTGATAAGGTTATCTATGTTTTTGCCCCATCGACTTCTAGCGAATGTATGGTATAATATGTTAAACGGAATCATCGCAATACTGAAAGAACAACAAAAGAAAGGTAAATAGATGACTTACAGAGAATTACTTGAAGTATTAAGAGATATGACACCAGAACAATTAGACCACTCAATAACGATATGCGACAGCGAGGGCGAAATGTTTGCGGGCCAAATACTAATAGCGGAATGTGACGACGTTCTGCATGACGGACACCTATTCTTATCAACAATGGATTACCCTAAAATAAAATGGAAAAATTAAAGAAAAAAAGCTGGTACATAGTTACCCTTCATCTATACAACGACGACCGACCACCAAAGGTGCAAGGTCCGTTTGACCGTAACGAGGCCAGATACAGGTTCGCTACGGAATACCGCATAAACTGGAACGTGTTTATGACCGATGACGTAAGTCGTTTGCCTGTAAGGACTTAGGACTGGCGGGGCTGCCCGCCGCGACGTAAGTCGTTGGTATGAAAGGACTTATGACTATTTTTATTTTATGGTGTTTTTTTGCGGTTTTGCTATTGACAGAAGTTTTTGATAATTAATCCAAGAAAAGATGCAGAGAACCCCTTGACATTGACGATAATTACTGTATAATGGGGGAGTAACAACGAGTTACTTTTTTTCTTCCTGATCTTGAAAGGGTCTTTCAGTATGTCCAACATGCAAATTTCTGACGTTTCCGCTTCTGTCCGTTCAGCTTTCGACTTCGACGTTGATAAGTTCCCGCTGTACGGTCCTGACAACATGCCCACGGACCAATACGGTCTATTCCGGTCTGATACCGGATTCATTGATGGGGTCAAGTCGATCTCATCCCGCTATGTTCCACATAGCACTGATGACGTTTGTGCATTGGTGGAGGCTGCTGCCGATTCCCTGTTTGATGGGGAGGTCGAGTGCAAAACGCACTGGAACCGAGGGCATTACGTTTCGATCAAGCCTACGCAAGATCGTCGCGTTTCGATCTACGGCACGAAGGATAACATCTTTCCCGCTGTAATCATTCGCGGTGGATTCGACGGCAAGGGGTTTCACGGCACGATGGGACTTTTCCGCGATGCTTGCCAAAACCTTGAGATGCTCCGCAAGGTAGCGGGTGCGAATGTGACAATTCGCCACAGCTCTGGGTTGCGTGATCGCATGAACTACTTGGTGGATACCTTCGGGAATCTGGCCGAGGGTTGGGAAAACACCATCGCCGCTGCCAAAACGATGGAGGATCGGAAGGTCAACTTTGAGCAGTTCATCGGTGAAACTTTTGCTCCGAAGGCTCCGAGCGAATCGGATTTTGCGGCTTGCGAGGCTGATCCCAACCTCAAGATTCGTGCGGTTTCCGTTTGGAAAAAGCGTGTTGAGGCAATCACCAAGCGTGTTAAGCATGAGTTGGCGACTACGCGAGATCGGGTTGTACCTGCTGGCGATACCGTTGGTGAGGTTTCGGCGTGGCTTGCGTTCAATGCTGTGCAGGGATACGTTCAGCATGACGCACAAGCCAAGCTGGGACACAAGGGAGACTTTGCCCGCATCCTTCGGGCGAGTGTCGATCCCAACGTTAAAGTGGCTGAGTCGCTGGCTCTGGGCGTCTAACGTGTGATAATACCCTTTCGAGTGCCCTGCCCCTTCGGGGGCGGGGCTTTTCTAATCTAGGTTATTATCATGGGAATCGGTGAATATATTTTGATCTTGTTGCTGCTTACGCTTTTCATTAGTCTGATTTGCGGCGACTGATCATGCGGGGGTTGCTTGTCAACCCCTGTTTTTTTATTTTTTACGAATTGCCCTAAGTCGTTGGTACGAAAGGACTTAGGTCGGGCCGGGCCGCAAATATCGTGCCAAACCCTTACCAGCAAACAACTTACAACAATTCACCATAAGTACATATAAGAATTTCCATAACCCTTTATATAGTCTAGACTTACGTTAAAGAACCTATTGACTTATGTCGATCTATATGGTATAATGGTACTATGATCTCTGATCCTGCCCTTTTGACCAGACTTGTCCTGACACCTTCGGTCATCCGATACCTCGCGACATCACGATATGTCCTCACCACCTGTCCCATCTTATCTACTAAGATTCGCATTTTCCAATAGTGTCAGCGGTTTTGACCTACCTTATCCCAAGGGATTGCCCCGATCCACCAGTGTCAGCGTTTTGTCTCATCCTATTTAAAGGGATTGGCCCAGTTTGGATGTGTCAGCGGTTTGTCCCATCTTAATTACTAAGATTGGTGGCAATGGTGACAGTCAGCGATTTAGGCAGAAAATGTTAATATGGTGGGGAGTGAAAGAGATACATAACTAAATATAGCTGTATCAAAGATAGTAACAACATAGCGGATAGACCATAAGGCTTTTTCCATCTATATAGTCCTAGTGTGATAAAGAAGATCAGCCACAGACCCATCATCTTGACTGTCATAAAAAGAGCCACACTGCCATGATCTGCACCAATTAGCAACAGACCGAGGGGATTTTTTTCGTGTAATATTATTGATTGTTGTAATTTTATGGTAAGATAATGATCTACCATACTGACTGCCCAAACCCAAAGCATCATACACCCAAGTGCTATGTTATCTCGCATAATTCTCTCCATCAAGCACTGCCTATTTTTTAGGCAACTACAGAAAGTCCTGATCTTATGACCCGCCCTACGAGATATTTTACACATAATTAGATCTCAATTCCCCATTCTTCCACAAGGTCAGGCCAATAATGCTCTATGATTAACTTTACAACATAAGCAATTACCTTTCCAGCAAGCCATGTCCACACAAAAGCGGGAACAAAATAGCTTCTGTTTCGGTCTGAAAGGTCTAATTTGTCTTTGACGAAAGCAGACATCTCTCTTCTTGCCTTCCACTGAGTCTCAGGATGCTCGTTAGCCCCAAGGTCTGACTGAATATCCAACCACTCTTGAGCGTACTGTAGAGCGACTCTGGAGACTTCTCTCTGTTGTTTGCCAAAACTTTGTCGTCGAGCCGTATAGTTGTCGATTTTTGGCAGGAAAAGAGAACTATCTATTGTGATTTTGCTTGACATAGGAAATGCGTTTCCTTTATAAGAGTTAATAACTTTTCCCATATAGGAAGTATCAACTTTTCAACCAACAACTTCTTTCTTTCTGCCCAAAGCCCGTAAGGGCATACGAACAGCTTACTAAGAGTGATTTTCACAGTGATTTCCTTTGTTGGGAAGTACAAAACTGACTACAATATACCTTATATTAGCTTGAAACAGTGAAAATAGCACACTTGTTTTTAGGTAGGACACAATTTGGGCCGAAAGTGTAGCATTTTGCAACACTTATTTTATGTGTTCAATTTGACTACATGCACAACTTTTAATCATTACTGCACAATAATTAAGCACTAACATTTGGGAAAGTGTAGCATTTTGCAACACATTTGGTCAAAAGTGTATCATTTTGCAACACTTTTACAGCTTACAATCCTACTGTGCCACTTTTTTAGGCACTATTGCACAATTATGAGGCAACTACTTTGGGTGGGACATTTATAAATTACTTATTGCTTTATGACGAGGTTGAGCGAAAAACTGACTTGCTAACCCCATATCACAAAGAAAGTGTTTATGTAATCTCTTATCACTTATACTAATATAATTATATTTACTTACCTATTATTGTGTGTATGATGGTAACGTATGTCAAGCATCAATATCTTATAAAGAATAATCCAATAATCTGCACATCTGCCTTAACAATTTTAGTCCTTATTTTTGTCTCATTTTGACACTAAATTACAGGCTATTTTATTGCCATAAAGTATAGTATTATACTGTGCATTTTCTCCTTAATTAGCCCATAATTCAACGTAAGGGAAAACCCTACTAAAACAAACCAAGGACAAAAAGGAATTTTTAATGGATAAAAAAAACAAAAAAACAGAGATTTGCATAGACTGCGAAAACAAGACTCAGAACTTCTACAAAATATCAACAAACAGAGGCGATATTGTAAAGTGTAGGGACTGCTACGAGCTATGGATCGCAAGAACAACAAGAAAGAACTCTAACCCTAGTACAACCTTATCTGAAAATAGTTAAAGTTCACCCATTGACTTTGACGATACCTATGGTATAATGAAACTGTTGTCGGATCGGAAGAATTGAAATCAATCGGAAAGGAACTGGATAATGAATAAGGATGATTTTCTACAGAAAAGCCATGACGCAGATTTGCAGTGGGTAACACTTGTCGCCAATTCAATACAATTAAATAACAAAGACCTAGAACGGTCGGAGTGCATACGACTTGCCGAAAAAGCATTATCCTTGAAAAAATGGTACAAACTAGCTGTAACAGAAAGAAAGGGTGAATGATGAATAAACCAGAGAAACACAGCTATCACGACCTTGAGATAGAGACTGCCAAGATACCAAGAACCCCGATCTTTAATTTGCCGCATGGACTGAGCGTCACCTGTTGCAGAGTTACAGGCTGGGAGTTGTGGGACGGAACTCGCTATCACACCTCTCGACCGTTGGCAGGCGAGTACAGCGACAACTGGTTGCGACTGTATGTAGGTGATACCGTAATTGTCGATTCGTCGCCTGATCTGAAAGAAGAGAACGAGCGACTGCGTGGGCTACTGGAAAAGTGCAAGCAGTTCATGCTGATCGGTCGGGCAGGTTCTTCCGCAACGCTTGTTGATCTCAAGTTTTGGAAACTGTTTGACGAAGTAAAAAAGGAGATTGGTGATGAGTAAAAACATTAAACCTTTAACGTATTCAATTATGTTTATATTGTTTATAGTTACTTGCTATATGGTAAGCAATCAGCCTGACGCAACCATGAACGATCTTTCGCCAGAAAGTAGAATTGAACTAAAGTACGAATCATTAAATGACGATAAAACATACTAGGAGATAACATGAGAGATAAAAACAAACTAAAAACCTCAGTGAAATCTATGATGATAGCAATAGGGGTATTGGACAGGGTTCAAGGAACTGAAATTTATAAATTAGAAAAGGATTTTTATGGTTGGACCGATAGTGACTATGAACAAATGTTAGAGCATCTAGGAACACTTTATCAAACCCTTTCCAGTATGCTTCCCCCTGACGAAGAACCGCAATAAAAATGGAAACAATATACACCTTTGAGGATTTGGGCTATACGCCAGAAGTTGGCGAATATTGGTACATCAATGATCGCCTGCATGTTGTTAGCAAAGTAAATGCCACCGAGGGCATATTCTGCGTCATAGATTGTCATTTTGAAGAAAATTTAGAAAACATTGAAGATACCTCTTGACTTTGACGATAAGTATTGTATAATAGAGACATACCAAGTTACCAACCACAAACGAGGAAACGATGAACGACTTTATGACTAAAGAAATTGAACTATCTGGCGAAGATATGGAGCAGCAAGAGTCTGACTTTATCAGCGAAACAATTTACGATGCCCTGCGAGAAAAGGGTATTGATGTTACCAGTTTTGCTTGGTCACTAAGTATTGAGTATATGCCACAGGAGAATGACGATGAATAGGAGCAAATTCATAGCAAGAAATCACATTGAAGATCATGAAGACTACGAGACAATCGACGAGGCTCGCAACGAAATCAAGCGACTGCGTGAGTTGCTCAAGCGAGTCCTTGATTCAGCGTCCCCGCAGAAAAGATGGGATGTGCTAATGCTTGAGATCGAAAAGGAGGTGGGTGATGAGTGAAAGACGAAATTATTGGGTGTACGCAAATCTGGCGTTTGCAACCCCAGTCGAAGGTGGCGTCCATTGCCGAGAGGTGTGGACGGATGACAAGCTGGAAACAGAAAACGAGCGACTGCGAGCGTTGTTGGAAAGCGACTGGAATAAAGCATTATTCCAAAACAATCAACTGCTTGATGATAACGAGCGACTGCGTGACCTGCTGAGAGAGTGTCAAGTCTACGTCGAGGGGATGTCCTCCGTGGATTCGGAGTTGTGTGAGAGGGTCGAAAAGGAGGTGAGTGATGAGTGATAGTCACGATGATTATTGTAACAGTATTCTAGCAGGAGAAATGGATTCTGTCTATGTAAAAAACAACAAAGGTAATGTTGTTAAAGTAAATTTTCACCGCCACAGGAGATTGAAGATGAGTAACACTACTGATAAAATGCTTGATAGGTATGTATATCTGCATATAGAGCCGAGTGACTTAGAGTATACACCTCAAGGTGTAACGATTCATGTTAAGTTAGATGATGAAGGTGTAGTAGTAGATGTGTTTTCGTTTAAAGGCGGAACAGAAGATGAGTGTATTGCCACCACTTGTAAAACCTATAATGATATGGGTGTTGAATTGAAGGAGATTGACGATGAGGGATTTAACAAGTGAACAAGTTGATGCTATTACTAATGCGTGGATAGATTTATCAGCTACAAGCGATATGCTCAATGGTGATGATCCAATAGACAGGCGGGCTTGGCAGGAAATGTCAGTGGCTACAAAGGACAGCATGGAAGAACTAGAGAAAGAGTTTCCATTTTTAATTCAGGATATTAACGATGAGTGAGTGTCAAATGTGCCACAGTGAGGATGCAACTGTTGGTGACTTTTGCGAAGATTGCTGGGATGAGATGGTTACGGAATCCATATATGGTCAGGACGTTTACGAATACTGGGAGATTGACGATGAGTAGTGTAGGAGAATACAAAACTGTTGAGGACGTTATCAGTGATCTAAACATAATGATCGTTGAAGCACCAATTCCAACCCATGTCGCTATGATTTTAGCAAATGTTGTAGGAGAACTTGAAAATACTACAATACCTACACATGCAATGATTAAAAACTTGACAGGGTATATTGTTGACGGTATGACATTACCAGAACTCAAGCAGTTTGTATATGACGACTTTTACTCTATTATGCTAGAGGATGACGAAGTATTCTATGCTCAACTAGAGTCGTTGGATATGAAACCAGAGGATTTTACCAATGAAAAAAAGTGAACCTGTTGTCACATCCAAAGAAACAAGACCGGAGATAGGTTTATGGTCATCATTTTCTGCACGTTGTTTTTTTAAAGACTTAGCAAAAGAGTGGCTGAAAAATAGTAAAAAAACTAAAGAAACCGATTGACAATGACGATACCTATGGTATAATAGAGCCATAGGCCGATAGGCGAGAGGCATCACGCAGCGGGCAGGTTTCGGATAGTGTCTGACCCGTGTTTAAGTTGACAAGACAAAATCGCTGGTTCAATTCCAGCATCGGCCACTGTATTTGAAGAACCACAGGAGATACTATGAATATTGCGTACAAAATTATGACAGGAAAAGACGTTAGCAAAGACGAGTTAAAGTATTTGCTGTTCCTAACTCTTAGCGAGTATCAACATCACACCAGCAACGAAACCGTTGGGATTACTGATGAACTAGAGTGTTTCAACATGGATGACATGCTAGACACTCTTGCCTACCAGCTAGAAGGAATTGAAAGAGATGAATAAAAATATATCATACGATTTTAGTCTTGACAGTATTGTTGCAGTTGACGCTCCGATTGGTACTGATCCAGACACTCTGGTCGAGCAAGCAAAACAGAAACTCATCCAGCGAATATTTGAGGATGACTGTACTATGGTATTTGAAAACATTTTTGACGGAGAAACAGGAGCGTATGACTCAGATTGGGAAAATTATTCCAGAAATTCTCAAGAAACCTCTTGACATTGACGATACCTACGGTATAATATAACCATACGACCAACCAGCCACAGGAGAAATATGAAATGGATGACGAAATATTGAAAGACCTGAATGACCAACGCGACAAGTTTGAGTTGGCAGTGTTTGAGTTCCTGTTTGGAGACTCAGCACGACCAGAGCAGACCGTTGAAGAGTACCGAGCTGACGATTCGACGCTGCGAATCTTCTCATACGAAGAGGCAACGATCCGGCTGGCAGAAGTTGGCAAATCTTTGCAGTTGCTCCACATGATTAAAGAGCATCTCGATACAAATGGATCTTGGTGCGGAGAAGAAGATACAGATGAAAACTATCAAATGCGAGAATTGATAGATCGTCTTGCTAGAGAACTACCAACCACAGGAGAATAACGATGAGTGGATTGCAGCGTGATTTATTTGATGACACAACTTATTACTACGACTGGCATCGTGATGTTTGGAATCTTGGGCAACTGCGTGATACTCTGGTCGAGGGCGATACTTTCGAGGGTGGAGGAAAAACTTGGTTTATTCTTGGACGAGGTAACAACCAGTCCTTTACCATAATGGAAGAATCTGTATTTAGGAAAGGAAAGAGCGAGGCGATGAGGAAAAAAGCAGCACAAGAAAAGATCAACTATATCTTGAAAGAATTACTAGAAAGCAAGGATTGGGTGTCGGCGGGTGGTGTCGTTCATATGGACGGTCATTTGTACGAGGATGTCGTAAAAGATATTGAAACATATTTGGAGTTGATAAATGAGTGACGACTTAGGAGAATGGAAAGACCTTTACAACAAAGGATTTATTGAAGAAATTTACCAAGGGAAGCATGTTCACGTTGACCTAGTTGACGAAACAGTAGAAGTTCAGATAGGAAATAATGTTTATAGCCTGTCGGAAGCAAGAGAGTTGATGACGGAATTGAAAATTTTTCTAAAAAGAATTTAACTACCCTCTTGACATTGCCGATATGTATGGTATAATAGAGCCATACAACCAACCAACCACAGGAGAATGACGATGAATGAGTGTCAAATGTGCCACAGCGAAGATTCAACTTTTAATCGCTTTTGCAAAGATTGTTGGATCGAGATGATTAGGGAAGCTAAATCAGCAGGTCAGGACTTTTCAGAAAAAACTCAAGTTCCCCGTTGACAATGACGATGTGTATGTTATAATGGGGACATCAACCAACCAACCACTTCGGAGATTATTATGAAACTTGCAACCGCACCACAAGACGTTACCCTTTCTAGCGATTTCGAGCAGCGTGATGTTGCCATTGGTGACGTAGCGTTCATCTTAGATATGTTCGCAGATAAAGTTTACAGCAACAAGGAACGTGCTGTTATCCGCGAGTTGGCGTGTAACGCTCACGATTCGCACGTTATGGCAGGTACAGAGGGCGTACCATTTGACGTACACTTGCCTACGGTGCTTGAGCCTTGGTTCAGCCTGCGTGATTACGGTACTGGTCTTGAGGATGCTGATATTGCCGATGTGTACGGTGCTATCGGAGTCAGCACCAAGCGTGACAGCAACGAGGTCATTGGATGCTTTGGTATCGGTAGCTTGTCGCCCTACAGCATGTGCGATAGTTTTACCGTCAAAAGTTATCTCAATGGTATCGTTCGTAGCTACCAATGTATGCGTGACGAGAAACGTCAACCAAAGGTTATTCCTCTAGGGTCAGCACCTACTACCCAGCCTAATGGTCTTGAGGTTAGACTGACCGTAAACGATAAGGTTAGCGAGTTTACCGAGGAAGCAAAGCAGGTTTTCTTGTTCTGGGAAGGCACTATGCCCAACATTAACTCAGAAGAGGTGAATCGTTCTTGTGAGGCGATGCGGGATCAGTATGTTTTCAAGAGTGACGACTTTGGTTTGACTCCATCTTGGGGTGATATGTACGCTCTTATGGGTAACATTGCGTACAGGATTCCTGACAGCATGGACGAGTTCAATGTCGATGGTTACTTAAAATTTAACCTTGGAGAGTTAGAGTTCGATACTGCCCGCGAGAACCTTGCAGTTACCGACAAGAACAAGGCAGCAATCAAAGCTAAGTTTACATCAGTAAAAGATAGTCTTGCCGAGATTGCAGAAGAGCAGATCAACGAGGCAGACAATGTTTGGGAGAAAGCTGTTATTGCAGAGACTCTCACCAAGGGTCAGCTTGGTCGATACATTGGTAGGGATACCTTGAAGGAATACGTCCTACCCGAACCAGAAGAATCGGTGACATACTGGCAGGCTAAATATCGTGGCAGCGAGAAATATAACACTAAGCAGATTACCGCTAATGTTGACGTTAAGTATTACCTTGACAAACCTCGTATGCAGACTCGTATAAAGTCATTCCTAAAAGATTGCCCAAGTGGTTACACTATGTTTATCTTCAAGGACTTGGCACAGGCAAAAGAGTGCGGTATTCCTACCGATAAACTAGAGGACTTGGATGATCTGCCAAAGGTAGACCGAGTGACCAGAGGTGGAGGCACATACAGCAAGTGTAAGACGCTTCTTTTTAAGAAGTCTTATTGCGGTTGGTATGATTCCGAGAGTTGGAGCGAGCATGATCTTGAACTTGACGGTTCCGAGATTGTGTACGTCGAAGTTAATCGTAGCAAACCCGTTGGAGGATGTGAATTTACTAACAGCAATCGACAAATCAAGTCTACTTTGGAGACTGCCGATGGGCATCTTGGCGAGATCAGTTTGATTGGACTCAAAACTGCGTTCCTCAAGACCGCAGCATTTCGTAAGGGTAGCTTTATTCATCTGGATGATTACCTCAAGCGAGAGTATGTGAAGAAAGCACCTAAAGTTTTCTTCAAGTACGATGGTAACGATTTGGATCAGCTTAGGAGTATCAACTCCTACATCAAGTGCGATGCTGTTCGTGAGATTGTCGATCTTGCAGAGTCATGCAAGAACGATAAGATTGCCAGTATTTGCAAGAGACTTGGAGTTATTGTAAATATGACCGAAGATACCTTGTTGCAGGAACTCATGGATGAGTTCAACGACAAGTTCAAGATGCTGTCTATTCTTAGCGACTGGGAGATCAGGCAAAATAAGACGACTGTTGCAGAATATATTTCTGGAATTGTTAAAGAATAGCTGTTGACTTTGACGATACTTATGCTATAATGAAAGGGCGAGCAGCGATCAGGGTGCTGCCAAAACCGTAACCCGATAAAGTCGGATAAGCCCCTTTTACTTTACCAACCACAGGATATTAAAACATGAGTTTACCCACAGTAGTACCATTAAGAAAAGCCAACCACACTATTCCAAACGATATATTGCTGGATTTTGTGGAAAATAAACTATTATTAAAGGATGTTAAAAACATATCGCTTGTTCGCGATGCCTACCTTTGGACAGAGGGCGATGTAGAGCGTCATAGACTAGACCTTTTTGAGCAGTATGAGTTAGAAGGAGAGGGCGAATTTTGTTGGACTTACAGAATAGGTGAGCGAAGTTTCTTTCTGCATTTTAACAAGGAAGATAAAACTATTACCGATAAAACTACTGGCAGATACGTTCCAAAGAAAAAGGGTTTATAATGCTAAAATCGAAAGAAGTTATTGTAGAGGTGGATGAAAGCGGTTTGATTTCGGGTATCTACTGCCCAGATGAAACCTTCAATGTAAACGTGCTTGACTATCGAGACTGGCACAATAATCGCGATGACAGTGGTTTCAAGGACGCAAACATGGACAAATACTACAGCGACCTAGAAAAAGAAATAGAAAATCTGAAAGATTGTTATTAAACCCCTTGACATTTGACGATACATACACTATAATAGAAAAGTCAAACCACTAACCACCTACTTAGGAATTTACTATGGCACTTACGCACATCAAATCCAACGACAACCGCTACACTGTCATTCTTGACGGTCAGCCCCATCTTTTTGACCCATCGCACCACAACTACACTGGTCTTGTGGAGTGTGTTCACGCAGAGGACGCAACCGAGTTCATCACCTTGCTTAATCAGGGTGACTCTATCGAGGACTGGTCAGAGGGCAATTTTGCTTTCAAGAAAGATGACGGTCATCTGTATTTCGAGGACGAGCAGGTTGCTGTAGACCCCACTAAACGCATCATCGAGTGCATCCGTGGAGGTTTTCCTCACCAGTTTATGCTTAACTACTTGACAAATCTTTATGATAACGTCAGCGAACGTGCTGTTCAGGAGTCTTACAAGTGGTCAAGTCACAAAGGTCTGCCAATTACCGAGGACGGTATGATGGTTGGCTACAAGGGTGTAGGAATCTACCGTGGCGAAGATCGCAACGACAAGAACGGTCGTCCTTTGACCAGCGGAGATCATGTTGATATTTACACTGGCAAGTCGTTCCGCAACAACGTGGGCGACAAGTGCAGCATGAAGCGTAGGCAGGTCTGCGATGACCACACACAAGGATGTTCGTCTGGTCTGCATGTCGGCACTTACGAGTACGCTTCTGGTTGGGCAGGCAGCGGTGGAGTTGTGCTGCTTGTCAAGTTCAACCCAAAAGATATTGTCAGTGTACCAAGCGACAGCCAGTATCAGAAGTTGCGAGTCAGCGAGTACGAGGTAGTCGCAATCGCCCGTGAGCAACTGGAAGAACCAGTCTACGACTATGAGCAAGAAGATATGGATGACTTCGACCTATACGAGTACGACGAAGATGATAACATTATTAACGACTCTTGGTAATCACTGTGGTTGGTGAATGGGGCATGATTCGCTCTGCCCCTCTTTTTTCTTGGAAAAATAATGAAAATGATTATTACTTGCTTTATAGTGTCAGTGATTAACATTTATTTGTATCACTACTTTGTTGTTTCAAAGTATTACACGCCAAAAAAAGATTATTTCAAAGACGCTTTTGATGTTCAAAGGTGCATGGAAAGACTAGATGGTGCTGCTGGCAAGACCGTTGAAGGTGACGCCCTGCCAGTTGGGGAATGGGTTAGAAACGGCGACATGACTTGGGATACTATGGTTCTTGTTAAAGGGGGGAATAAGGACTAAGTGATGAGTTTTTTTACATTTTTTACTACGTTTGGATTATCTTTGGCGTTAGTTGTTATTGTGCTTTGGTCAGGAATTGTAGACGATGAATAAAATTCCAGTTAATATAATTAAAGTGCCAGCAGACATAAACATAGGCTGGGCTGCTCATGTAGAAGAATTAGTAGACGATACGTTTGGCGAAGGTATGTTCTTCAAGCAAACTTGGGATAGCAGTATTCATCAGTGGTTTCTGTTTTACAAAGAACCTATCGGTTGGAATGAGTGTTTAGGAGGATATTGTTCTGTGCAAATTAAACAAGAAGGATTGCTAGGAATACTCAAAACCTCTGTAGTAACCATGCAGAGATCGGGGTTTGGGGACGCTATGGTCAAACATAGGCTAAATTGGTTACAAGAGCAAAATGTTAAGACCATTAGATCATACGCTTGGTTTGTAAATGGTGTTGTTCCCGCACAAAAGATGCTAATGAACAACGGATTCGAGCCAAGGGATGATATTAGGGGATATTGGAATAAAGACCATAACAAGGCTTTCCCCTGCAAGATTTGTGGGGCAAATTGTAAGTGCGTAGCGAGAATCTTTGAATATGAGGGATGAGTTTGATATACTTGATGTGTTGTTTGTGGTCGAAACCCTAACAGTGGGATACTTTATTTGGTATTTTTGGGACAAAATATGAATAATCACTTGACAATAACCGATATTATGTTATAATAGGGCATACAAAACACTAACCACAGGAAAATTATTATGAGTACAGTATTTGCATTAGCACCACTTTACAAGATGGACAGCAAGGGTAAGATTCGCGTATTGAACGTGTATCATGGTTGCGACGAGCGTGGATGGTTTTACGAGCAGGAGCATGGTTTGCATGGCGGCAAGCTACAGCATAGTCGCACCTATGTCGAGGGCAAGAACATTGGACGGGCAAACGCCACGACCGACGAGCAGCAGGCAGAGAAGGAGGCAGAGGCTAAGTGGAAGCAGAAGCGTGACCGTAGCGGTTACAGCGAGACTATTCCAGAGAACAAGCCTATGATGCCGATGTTAGCACAGTCGCACGACAAGCATGGTCACAAGATCAGCTATCCTGCGTTTGTTCAGCCTAAGCTAGACGGTATTCGTTGCTTCATCCATGCAGACGGTGAGAACGTCAAGCTAGTAAGTCGTACTGGTAAAGAGTTTCAATCTCTAGGTCACATTGCTGATGCGGTCAGAGAGTTGGTGTCTGTTATGGGCAAGTCGGTTGGATCATTTGTTCTTGATGGAGAGTTATACAACCATGACTTTAAGGACGACTTCCAAGGTTTAGTGTCAGCAATCAAGCGTGACAAGCCAAGCGAGAACACTCACCTAGTACAGTTCCACTGTTATGATTTTGTAGCAGAGGGTCGAGACTTTGAGGATCGTATTGTAGAGTTGCAACACATAGATCAGTGGTTGGAAGATGTTGACGCTATCCAGATCGTGCCAACTTTCGGTGTCGATAACTTAGATGGTGTTGTCGAGCAGAACGCATCGTGGCTAGAGGATGGTTACGAGGGCAGCATGATCCGTAACGCCAAGGGTGGATACCAACATAATCGTCGATCTCCTGACCTACAGAAGTACAAGTCTTTTCTTGATGCAGAGTTTAAGATCGTAGGTGCATACGAGAATAAAGGCAAGATGGAGGGTCAGTGTA
>Ga0255040_10000022_pt1 | contig 32664 bp, 44 predicted proteins | sample BC1_12_2_MG_FD_181711 | JGI IMG/M metagenome (GOLD analysis project Ga0255040, IMG submission 181711) | Seawater microbial communities from Strait of Georgia, British Columbia, Canada - BC1_12_2 | ecosystem: Environmental > Aquatic > Marine > Strait | place: Canada: British Columbia | collected... | reverse complement strand
CGTCTAACCAAAGAGTAACTGTCGCTTGGGAAGGCACAAATAACGCCACAGCGGTCTTCGTCAATGGGACTAACTTCGGCATGGATTTCTATAAAAGCACCGAAGAGATTTATGCGGCTGGCGCAGAGTCTGAGTTATACCTTACTGGCCCAACACATACAGGCTACAAATGCTTTATGACAGGCGAGGACTGTGAATCGTGAGTCTTGCTGAGACTGAATTAACAATAGGCGGTACATCCTTTAAGGGTGTCTACATTGCCATCTTGTTAAGCCTTGCAACTACCCTTGGTGGTGGCGTATGGACAGCAAGCTCATTGTATTCACGGCTAGAGGCAGTAGAGTCTCAGAAGATTCCTGACATCGCACCGCTGGAAGAGAAGATACTGCTGGTTGAGCAAGAGCTTCAAGCAAACAATGTAAGTCAACTGCAAGGTAAGCTGTCTGAGCTGGGTGTAAACCTTGTAACGATAAAAGACCAGCAATCTAGCCTACTGGATATAAAGACTAAGGTAACTGACCTAGAGAAAGACATAGAAACAATGAAGGCCCAAGTTACTGAGTCAAAGCTAATTGCTGAAGGTGTTAACGGGTTTTCTAAAAGTATCAAAAACATTGAGCGAGAAATCGAAGACCTTTGGATTGGTATGGACTACATTTCCAATCCTTTAAAATAAAAACTTATTAACTCTTAACACAAGGAACGTACAATGGTCGAGTCTACAAAAGAAATGCTGGACGTAGCTGCTGCTTCTACCGCTGTTATGTCAATGGCATCGTGGCTACCTCCAACAGCTTCTATACTCACTATAATATGGTTAGGTATTAGGATATATGAATCTAATACTGTACAAAGTATAGTTAATGGAACAAAGAAAGATAAGGAATAACAATGGCTACTCCACGTAAAGGCAAAGCAAAAGTAAAAGTTACAGCTAGTGGTAAGAAAGTTAGTTATGGTCAGGCTGGTAAAGCTAAAGGTGGTGGCCCTAGAGTTAAAGCTGGTACTAGTAAAGGCGATAGCTACTGTGCCAGAAGTCTCGGAATAAAGAAGGGTGTTTCAAAGAAGAAACAGAATGATCCTAACACTCCGAACAACCTTTCACGTAAGCGTTGGAAATGCTCTGGCGCTAAATCTAAAAGGTAACTGAAATGAAGAAGACTAAATCATGCGGTTGTTCTAAGGCTAAGAAGCCATCATTGCCTAAGCGCAATCAAAGAGCAGCTAAGAACAAGAAGCGAAATAAATAAGAGGTTATAATGGGACTTGAAACAGCATCATATATCGACCAGCTAGTAGCTGCGAACCCTTTAGGTACTGACAGCAAATCACAGGGCGATAACCATATTCGTTTGCTTAAGAACGTATTGAAGACACAGTTCCCTAGTCTTGGTAACGCAGTGGTAAACACATCAGCAGCACAGCTTAATATCTTGACTGAGATAACAGCATCCTCTACTGAGATTAATAAGCTTACTGGTGTTACATCTACAACAGCACAGCTTAACCTAGTAAACACTGTACCAGTAGCACGTACTAGCATCTATGATGCCGTGTATCCTATTGGATGTATCTATCAGTCTACTGTTAATACAAACCCTACTGTGCTATTCCCAGGGACTACGTGGTCAGTGTTCTCAGAAGGTAAAGTACTGGCTGGTTATAACTCCGCAGATAATGACTTCTCTGCTGGTAATACTGGTGGTTCTAAGACTCACTCAATGACTACAGCAGAAATGCCTGCTCACACCCATGACTTTACTGCAATGGCGCTGACTAGTGGTAGCATTAACACTACAGGTTCTACTGTTAAGTCTTCATCACAGTCTTTGACTACACAGTCAACAGGTAGTGGTAACGCATTCAACATCATGCAGCCGTATCAGGTTGTTTACATGTGGACAAGGACTGCTTAATCATGCCATATAAAAGGGTAGAGGTATCGCGACCACGAGGGATCAACATTGATTTGTCTCCCTATGAACTCCCTAATGAGATATGGAGCCAAGGAAACAACATTGACTTTAGCAACCACAGAACTAATAAGGCGGTAGGATACTCACAAGTATTCACTGCTCCTGCTGTACAGCCTATAATTGCTATGCCGTGGACAGACTACAACTTACCTTACTGGTTCTATGCTAGTGAAGCTAAAGTGTACAGGACTGATGGCAACACTAACGTCAACGTAACTCGTCAGACTGCTGGTGCAGATGTTAACTACACTGGTGACTATGATGACGGTTGGACAGGGTCTACCTTTAATGGTGTTTTACTTCTGAACAACAGACAAGACGCACCTCAGTTCTATGACACTGCTTCGAGTAAGATGAAAGACTTGACAGCGTGGCCTACTAGTTGGACTGCTGGTGTCGTGCGTCCGTTTAAGAACTATTTGATAGCGTTAGACGTTAAGGATAATACAGGAACTGCCTTCCCTTCAATGGTTAAGTGGAGTGACGCTGCCCCTTTAGGTGGTATACCTGCTTCGTGGGATCCAGTGAACCCTGCTGTACAGGCTGGCTACAACATCCTACCTGACACTGCTGGTCGCTGTATTGAAGGTAAAGCTCTGAACGATACGTTCTTTATCTACAAGAGCGATGCAGTGTGGGCTATGCAGTTCATTGGTGGTAACTTCATCTTCTCGTTTAGGAAAGTATTCAGCGATGACACAGGTATTCTGTCTCGTGATTGTGTTACTGAGTTTAATGGTAAGCACTTTGTTGTAGGTGTCAGTGACATCTATGTGCATGATGGTACTTCTAAGAAGTCTGTGATTGCTAACAAGATGGCTAGATCTTTCTACTCTCAGATTAACTCAGCACATGTAGACAAGGTCAAGTGTGTCTCGGATGTACCTAACAAAGAGATTTGGGTTTACTTTCCGACAGCGGATAGTGCAGACGGCAGAGCTAACAAAGCATTGGTATGGAACTGGGAAGTAGATGACTGGTCACAGCGTGATCTAGTTAACATCTCTTACATCTCTACTGGTGTTATTGCAGACACTACAGACACCACTGATACATGGGACTCTGACACTCAGTACTGGAGTGATGATACCACTAGCTGGGGTGAAGAGCGATTTAACCCTGCAATCAAAAGTCTCTTTATTGTAAACTACGATGACTCTTTATTCTATAAGGGCAACACAGGTCTTACACTGAATGGTAGTGTTTATCCTTCTTATGCAGAACGGGTTGGTATTGATTTCGGTGATGACCAAGGATACAAGTATATTAATTCTATTACTCCTCATATTGTGGGAGAAGGTACAGTCAACGTATACGTAGGTACTGAGCAGCAACAAGGTTCAGGTATTTCATGGTCGCAGCCTCAGCCGTTTGTTGTAGATCAAGACTACAAGGTTAACTTCCGCCAGAGTGGTCGCTACATTGGCGTTAGGTTTGAGTCAGCTAGTGATGATGCATGGTCGCTTACAGGGTACACCATTGAGTATAGCTACGAGGGACGGCAATGAGATTTGAATATGTACCACTGCCACCCCCACAGGATATTAATGGTATGCCTGTATACGTACAGAACGAGTTGCAGCGGATAGCTAGGTTCATAGGTGGACTCAGTGAGGTACATGAGTCGGGTATGTATTTATCTGCTGCTGGTGCTGGTGCTACTATGGCGCTGACTACTACGCCTACTACTATCACTGCTTTTGATACTGTAAACAGCTATGAAGAAGGTCTTATTGCAGATACAACAGCAGGTACTTTTACTTTCTTATCTACCTCTAGGTTTAAGTTAGCGTTTAGTGCTAGTATTTCTGATCAGGGTGGTGGTTCATCAGAGCATCACATTGGTGTGTACTTAAACAACACGCTGATACAGCCTACACATAGCATAACCTTTACAGGCTCTGCATATACACAGATGTCCTTTATGATTCAGAACACAGCACAGGCTGGTGACGTTATTACATTGCGTATGTCTACAACCTCTGGTACAGACACCGCTATCTTTGCTAGTATAGACGTAGACGTTGAGGGTAAACCAATTGACATATAGTCTTAAGCGTGTAGTAAGTGTCGAAGAAATTGAATTACATCGACATGTTATAAAGAAGTATTTAGATAAGGTATTGCTAAAGGCAACAGAAGTTACAGAACACAGTGTGATGGAAGGTATCTTCAAAGGTAATAGTCAGTTATGGCTTGCCAGAGATAGTGAAGAAGAAGTAGTTGGTATTGTTGTAACGTATCAAGTTACATACCCCACAACAAAGAGACTGCTTATACATTTACTAGGTGGTACAGAGATTGAAAAGTGGGTTCAGACTATAGCTAGTATTGAAGAGTGGGCTGAGTCAAAAGGTTTAGAAGGCATAGAGATACGAGGTAGGAAGGGATGGCTTAAGTTGTTGCCTGACTATTCTTGTAAAACAGTATTAATGATTAAGGAGTTATAAGATGGGTGGTGGAGAGACAAGCACAGAAACAGAAAGCAGACTCAGTGATGAGTTACGCTCAAGCAGCTTAGCTGGATTAGAAGGCGCTGAGAACTTATACAATCAAGGTACAGAAGGTATCTATCAAGGTAGTCGTCTTGCTGAAGAAGATCCATTGCTTCGTCAGGCACAAGAGAACCTGCTTGCTCAGTATGGTGAAGGTGGTTCGCTGTCTAATCTTGTTAACACAGCACAGGCTAACTTTGGTAACTACTTGAATGCTGGTGACCTTGAGAACAACCCTTTGTTTCAGCGTCAAATGGAAGACATCTTAGGTCAAGCTAACATATCACTACAGCGTGGTGCTGTGCCTCTGATGCAACAAGCGTCAGCAGCGGGCCAGTATGGTGGCAGTGAGGGACAAGAAGGTCTAGGCTTACTGGGTGGTGAAGTTAGTCGTAACACGCAGCAGGCGCTAACACAGGCAGCTCTAGGGCAGCAGCAGCTAGGTCTTCAAGCTCAAGGTATGATGCCTATGATGCTACAGACTGGTGAGCAAGGCGCTAACATCATGGGTAGGATTGGAGAGCAACGTGGTCAGCGAGCGCAGTCTACTTTGTTTGATGAGATTCAAGAGTTTGATGCAGGTCGCAATGCAGAGCTTTCAAACCTTGCACAGTTCTATCAGTTCTTAGGTTCTAATCCTCTGGTAGCTGAAGCTAATCAGAAGGTTACTGAAAGAACTTCTAGTGATCCGTTTGGTGATTTGCTTGGTGCTGGTCTTGCTATTGGTGGTATGGCTATTCCGGGCGGTGGGACTCTAGGCGGTAAAGCTATAACTAGTATGTTCGGATAAGGACTAGATTAATATGAATAAAGATGATGCAGTAATTCAGTTCTTACTGGAGCAAGAAGGTTTTGAAACTAGAACATATCTTCCAAAGAAGAATGGCATTGTCATCGGTAGGTCTGGGCTTACCTTTGGTGGTGGTATTGATATTGGACAGATGGGACTACGCGAGTTTAAAGCTTTAGGCTTACCTCAAGATGTAGAGTATGCTCTGCTTCCCTATGTAGGTAAGAAAGGAAGTGAAGCACTGGCAGTTGAGAAAGAGATTGGACACTTCAACATTCCTGCTGACGTAGCTATGGATATTACTCGTAGGCATATTGAGAAGTCTAAGCAGCAACTCCGTAAGGTGTACCCTGAGTTTGATTCTATTAGTATACAGCAGCAGGCGGTTGCGCTCTCTCTGTTACATAACTATGGCAATGGTGCTTTAAAGTACAAGACCATGAAGGCTGTTATTAAAGGTGACCTTCTTCAGGCTATTGCTTTGTTACGTGATCCGAAAGAGTGGAGTAACGTAGAGCTACATCCTAGACGTAACAGAGAAGCTGATCTCCTACAGTCATTAGTCGTGAGCCAGCAGCAACAGCAAGCACAACAAGCAACTCAGCAGGCTCAGCAGCCAGCGGGTATGTTCAATGAGGTAGGTGTATAACATGGCTAGTTTATTAGATAGAGCAAAGGCATTATACGGAGGCGATAGCCCTGTATCTATGTTTAATATTCCTGAGCGTTTCACTAAAGTTGATGATCGTGGTTTACCCCCCGATCCACTTAACAGAAATCTAGGTACTACTATTCAGAACGACCCTATAATTCAAGGAATATCTGGTGCCGTTGATGCTCTTAATGCTAATCAAGCTGCTGGTTTTCAAGACTGGTTAAAGACTCCAGCAGGTAGGATCTACACGCTTGCTAACGCTCAGAATAAATTGCGTGGGCAGATACCGACCACTCCATTAGGACAAAGCTTAGCCGATCCTGCTGAACTATCGAAGTTAACAGCAGCTCAGGAAGCTTTAGCGACTGCTCAGGAAGCCGTAGCTACAGAAGCAAGACAGCCGACTACAGCAGTGCCTCCTGTTACTGAAAAGACTGAAGACTTAACTCCAGAAGCTCAGACATTTAATACAGCGGCTACTGTTGTGTCTCCAGAAGGTGCTGAAGATAAGCAGAACTGGTTTGATGCTGTTAATGATCGTGTTGATCTGATGGCTATGGGCGCTGCTATGTTGGCTGGTTCCGGTCAGCGGGGCGCTACTACTATGTCTCGTCTTGGTCAGGGTCTGCAAGCTGGCTTAGCATCGAGAGCTGCTCAAGCTAAAGCTGCTGAAGATAAGGAATACACAGATGCATTACTTGTTCTTAAGGCAATGGAGCAGCGTAGGCTGTCGGCGAAGGATAGAGCTGCGGGGTTACAAGATCCATTAACAGTTAGAGAAGCGATAGACGGAATGGCCTCTGAGTTTACCGTAGCAGGTGCGAATCCAGATAACACTAAAATGATTTCTACATATTTCCAGACACGTCCAGCCCTCAAAAGTGGGATTGACTCGCTTGCTCCAAACCAACGGGGTGTCTTTATGTCTGAGTTTGTTTCGAAAGGACAAGGATGGGTTGGAGATAAGATAGAAACAAATAACATTAACAAGGCATATAACGACGCACTTGTAATAGCTAGAAAAGTTAAGCCAACCGGAGTTAACTAATGTCTGATCAGATCGACTTTGATTCTTTATGGACGGCATCTGATCAGCAATACGATCAGCACTTAAGCCAACAACCAGATGATTTTGGAAGCCAAATAGGAGCAGGTGTAGATTTAGGTCAGGCGCTTTTGTATCGTGGCGGTCAGTCCGTTGCAGAAGCGTTCGGGTTTTCTGATAGTGCATTCGGTCAGGCAATGGTCGATGGTAAGAATGAAAACATGGCAGAGGTAGGAAGGGTAACAGCGCATCCTCTGTATGAAGATGGTGAGTTCTCCTTCAGAGGTTTGTTAGATCAGGTAGGTAGAGGGATAGGTACAGTCGCTACTGCGCTTCCAGCGTTAGCTGCTGTGCCTTTCTCTCCTGCAATAGGTGTGTCTGGATCTACTGGTGCGTTAGCTGCTGGTGGTATTATGTCAGGTGTGATGAACATCGGTGACATTGGTCTTAAAGCAGAGGATATGGATGAGGCATACACTGCGTCAATGGCAGACATTGGAACTGGTTTTGCTTTAGGTGCGTTAGAGCCTCTGGCAGGTGCTAAGTTTATTAAAGCATTGACACCTGCTATTAAGTCTACTTCTCCTGAGATTATGACTGCTATTAATGCGGGTAATGCTAGTGCCTTAAGCGGTGCTATCCGTGGTCAGGTAGCTCAGGCTCCTTCAATGGCCAGACAGATAGGTCAGGCATCGCTAGGCTCAGGTCTTACTGAGGGTGTGCAGGACTTTGCTACAACTATAGCAGCTACAAACTCTGCATCTTACTGGGATCAGTTTGATGTCGAAGAGTCATTGAAAGAGTCTGCTGTTGAAGCTCTTGTCGGTGGTATCTTGGGTATGCCGTTTGGCGTAGGCTCTAGTGTTATGTCTAAGGCTCAACAAGGTGCGGACTTATCTTTCGCTAAGCAGGTAGATGAAGGTATTGTTGAGTTCAATCCAGATACTGGATCGTGGGTAAAGAATCAAGAAAAGATACCAGTGACTGACACAAAGCTAGGTCATCTATACTCTAAGTATCTTGCACCTTTCCTTGGTGAGACGGGGAGCAAGGCTGTTGCTCAGATAAAGACGCCAGAGATGCAGAAGCTTGTTGGTAAGTTTAATCAGACTTCAGGGTCATTGGCACGTAGAGCTGGTATACGTCCAGTACATGCAGAGTCTATGATATTCAAGTCTGAGTATGCTAAAGGAATGAGTACGTTCATGACGCTGAGCAACGAAGACGCTCTAGCAGTACATGACCAGCGAATAATGCCAGAGGGTACTAAAGAAGAGAAGGCTGCTAAGAACGAAGCCTATGCTGCTCTGCCTAAAGAAAGTAAGAAGGCTTCTAATGAGTTGGCTACTTTCTTAGACGCTACTATGAAGAGAGACTTAAAGAAGTATGGCATAGACTCTGGTTTGTTTGAAGGCGGTACATACTTTCCGCTGCATGGGCGTATAGACTATAAGAAACTTAAAGCTGACCCAGCAGCGTTCAAAGCGCAGGCTTTAGCTGTTGCTCAAGAACGTGGTATTAAGTTATCAGCGGATAAGATAGATGCCTACATCGCTCGTATTAAGAATCAAGGCTATGAGCATTTCGGAATGGACACCGACACTCGTATCTTAAAGAGATATGAAGAGAATGTTCAAGCGTTTATTGACGAAGGTATGACAGCAGAGAAGGCTCAGTCAAAAGCAGCTAAGAAGATGAACAACAGTCTAGGTAAGCTGAGAACACAAGGCGCTAAGGTTAATAACCAGAACGCAGTCGAGACTCACCGTATGCTGGCTGAGCTGCCACAGGACTTCTGGTCTAACTGGCTTAACGCTGACTCTAAAGTGCAAGACTCTATCTACTCTTACTATGAGATGATGTCAGAAAGACTAGCACATGCTAAAGAGTTTGGAGCTAACAACGAGAAGTTCTATGCTGAAGTAGCTAAAGTGTTAGACGATGCAAAAGCACAGGGTATTAACTACAATACAGAGACAGTGGTTAATGATCTAGCTAACATGATGAATCTATCTCAGCGTATTCCTACTCGTAACCTAGATGTGTCACAAGGAGAAGGCATCAGAACTGCACAGAATGCTGTACGTGCTGGTTTAAGTGTTACGCTGCTACCTTTGTCTATTCTTCCTTCGTTGGCTGAGGTGTTTGTTGTAGCCTCTAAGACAGGACAAACAGGTAAGGCTATTACATCTGCTGGTAAGCTAACCGCTCGTATAATCAAGGAGCAGTTTAAGCATGGGCGTGGTCTGTCGTTTAAAGATGCGTCTCAGCTTGTTAATAAAGGCGACATCATTCAAGACTTAGGCATCACTGCTTATGAGCTAAAGAACACAGCGGCTGCTCGTTTAGGTGACAATGAGATTGGAGGTAGGATTACTAATGTTGAGAACTTCTTTTACAACATGACCCTCACCCCGCAGTGGACAGAAGCATTGCGTATGACATCAGCTATCTTAGCAGAGCAGGGTTTTAGAGCTGATCTAGTTAAGTACTCTACTGCTATTAAAGAAGGCAACCTTGAAGAGCAGCTACGTATTGGTGATAAGTTTGCAGAGGCTGGTCTTAATATCTCTCAAGCCTACAACTGGCATCTTAGAGGAGGTAAGAAAGATGCATACTACAACGAGAAGTTTAGAGTTGGTGTTCTTAACGTAGTCGAAGATACTGTCATGCGTCCACGTATGGTACAGAAGCCAGCATGGATGGCAGACGAACGCTTCAAGTTAATTGCACAGCTTAAGTCATTCTCTATTGTATTTAACAACGTGGTGATGAAGGGTTGGTACAACTCTATGGTGGCTAACGGAACACCACCTGAGAAGATTAAGCAAGCCGCCGCTATCGCGCCTTATATTGGCATGATGTTAGCTGCTCAGGTTATGGCGTCAGGGTTGCGTGAGTTTGTTAAGACGGGCGACACTGAGAGATGGGAAGACAAGGATGCAATAGGACACCTAGTAGGCTCTATCACTTACATCGGTGGTCTGTCATTTGCAATAGATCCTTTCCGCGCTAGTAACTATGGCGTTGATCCTACTACAGCTATCATTGGGCCTGCCGCTAGTAAGGCTAACGATTTAATCAATGGCATCGGCGCTATCATGTCAGGTAGTATGTCACCTGAAGATGTAGTAGCTGCTGTACTTAAGGATGTTAGTAGATCATTCCCTCTCATACCTGCACTATTGGAGTAAGATATGTTATCAAGTTTAATTGGCCCTGTTGCGGGTCTTGTTAAAGGATACCTTAGTAATAAGGCAGAGGAGAAGCAGGCGAAACACCAAGCAAAGATGTCTGTAATACAGAACGATGCTGACTGGGAATCTAAGATGGCTGATGCATCGAAGGACTCGTGGAAAGATGAGTTCTGGACAATTGTGTTAGCAGCGCCTGTGTTTATGATTGGCTATTCTATTGCAGTGGATGACCCTGCTATCATTGTCAGGGTAGGTGAGAGCTTTGCAGTTCTTGGTACGCTACCTGAGTGGTATCAGTATCTGCTGTTCATTGCAATCAGCAGCTCGTTTGGCATACGTGGTGTTGGTAAGATAATGGATATGAAGAAGTAACGCGGGTTTAATATAGCCGCTGCTTACGGTGTGTTGCTACGTAAACAGCGGCTTATTTAAACTAGATCTCGCATGCCCCTCCTGTACACGCTAATGTCTGCGCCCCTTCAGTAACATCGCTTGCCTCTGTGATGTCCCACGCTATCTCCTTTGGCATCTCTGCCTTCATTTCTTTGTATTGCTCCTTAGTAATCTCTTCGTATGGTGCTTGCTCATAAGTGTGTTCACTGAAAGGCAAGAATGACACACCACTACAATCATCAAAGTTATTGTAAAGCCAACTACCAATATTAAGAAACTCACTGTCTCTGTAATACACAGTAATAGACGGCTTATGTTCACACCAATGTTTCTGATATACATCCCATAGTTCCAATTGTTCCATACCTGTTTGAGATGCAGACATCACAGCCCCTTCTGGTGCCTTCTGAGGAAAACTAAACACTAGGGTGTTCGGTGACCTCACATCAACCTCTGATGTTATTCCTGCATTTGATAGTACACCACATAATGGATCATTAATATCAGCCCTGACGCGGCGAACATAGTAAGGGGAGAATCTGCCGTGAATACCACTAGCAGAATCCACAAGTTGAGAGACAGTACCACTAGGCTTGACACAAGTAATAGCGGCAGCTTGATTGATGCCAAGTTTCTTAGCCCATTCTTTGTTTGTGATAACAGCTTGCTGCTTGAGGCTTTCAAGTAGATCAGGTAGTCCATTCTTTACTCCATTAGTTAACTTACAATCTTGAATGCCTGTCATAGATACGCCAAGCAATGCTTCTTCTTCAGTGTTCTGCTGCCACTTCTTACGTAGGTATCGAAAGTCTGTCAGGGTAGCTTGGAGAGTTCCAAGAATACTTGCAAGACGTACCTTTCGGTGGAGGTTTTCAGCTGTATCGTCTGATCGCACGACAACTTCTGAGAGGTTACAGAACTGATTTGGTCTAAGGATGATTTCGCTGCAAGGATTCGTTCCAAATTCGTGGTCAGGATCTCGGCGACCATTCTTTGCAGCTTGTCGTTGACTAGCAACTCGACTGAAGAACCCACGCTCTCCACTTCGACTCTCATATAAACTACTCCATTCATTAAGGAAGGCTTCAAAGTCTGGCTTCTCTGTATAACATGCAGAGTTATTAGCTAGACCACGATAGGGTGCATCGAGCCACCACTGTCCATGCTTAGCTCTGCGGATACGATCATCAGACAGGTTAGATAGACTGATGAGTGCAGACCTACGTACACCGCCCACAACTACGATCTCAGCCACTTTACAGCACAGGTCATGTGCTTCTACACTTGTTAGCTTACGTCCAGCAGCGGTCTTAAACAGCCCTACAGTGAAGGTAAACAATTCTACCAATGGAGCAGGGCCAGAAGCGCGACCACCGAAGGTCTTCAATGGCTCGCCAGCAGCACGTACTCGACTCACATCCCAGCTTGGTACTTGCCCTACAAGCAGTAGACTAATCAGTTCTCTGAATGCCTTAGCCCAGCCTACCTTAGAGTCACTGACATGGATTGTTGTATCTGTAGGGAAGAACTCTTCAGCAATAGTAGGAAGCTTACCTACGTACTGACGCTCAACAGAGAAGCCTACACCTGTACCACATAACAAGATGTACATAAGCTCATCGAAAGAACGAGGGCTGTCAATCGCAATGTAGCTACAGTTAAACCCAGCTACGTTATCTCTGTCTAGTGCTTCACCTGCTGTCATCAATGCTCTCATGGAAGGCATGACTTCTAAGTTGGTGATAGCTTCTCGCAGCTCTTCTCCAGTCTTATTGTCAAGGCTACCACGGTTCTTAAAGAATGAGATATAACGATCTACAGTTTCGTCCCATGTTTCACGGCGTTGTTCTTCTGGTAGGTAGCGAGCGTATCGGCTCTTGTGAATATAGCTCTGATAAATATCCATTACTTCTTTTCCTTATTGTCTTTGTTAGTTTCTACTGGCTTCTCTTCTTTCTTATCTTTCCTAAAGATAGCATCAAAGTTATTCTCAAATGTTTCTCTATCGGGCATGGGTCGTGGACTGCTTCCTTTACCTGACATGTTATTCTCCTAGTGTAGGCTCTCTGAAGGTTCAGCATCACCCATAATTAAACCAAGCTTAGCAGACTCAAGTATAAACACTGCATCACCTGTCTGTAGATTAGTGCCAACAGTAGTGTACCCTTCAGGGCTGGTGACAATCAATGCGAAGTCATGTGAGTCGTCATCGAGGAAGGTCATCGAGTCAATGCATTGTCTTATCTTTTCATACGTACTGCTTGTCGCTTTAGGTGTGAAGTCTTTATCAACTATCTTCATTATATATCCTCATTTTCAAACACTACTTGATTTAACAGTCGGGCTAAGTACCACTGAGCCTTCTGTAAATCTTCTACTTGCTTGCCCTTGTAGTCATAGCGCCAGAGATACTTCATGCAGTTGCCCTTGAGGTAGCCTTTGAATGCAACACTGGACATGGACTCCTCTATTGCATCAATACATTCTATGTTGCCTGTGTTGTAGTGGTCAGGCTTGTTGACAACATCTACATCTTCGGCCTCTGCCATGTCAAGATAAACCTTCATCAAAGACTCGTCTGTTGCTGGCTGTTTCTGTCGTATTCTGTTCCAATCTTGTGGTGTTGCTTGATTAATGCTCATTGTAGTTCCTCTTCTAAACTATCTAGTCTATCTTCAATCTTGTCTTTAAACTTATTAACAATGTCCTCACTAGCAATATCTAAAACCTCTAGCAGAGTAACCTCATCAATCTGAGACAGTCTCTCGCATACCTCTTTAAAAGTTAGTGGCATACTTCTTCTCCAAGTAGGACATAGAGATAGGGGCCTCATCGAACTGCCCATTGTTAACCTCATGCAGCATCCATACACCACGCCATGATTGATTAGTCTGATGGTTTAAGTAATCTTCATCATGCTTGTAATAGATACCACCGAACAACCCAGTGATACGTGACCCATCTGCTGTCCTGTCGTATGCACACTCCCTATCTTGAACATGCCCCATGACACAGCTCATATGCTTCTTAGCTAGTAACGCTCTTGCTGAACTAACAGCACGACCCATCACCCCTGACGTAAAGTAGTGACAGTACGCCACGTTGTCGATGATGGCTGGCTGTAAGAACCTATAGGTCTCCCATCCATACTCTTCAAGTCGTAGGTCTTGATATCCAATCAGTCCCTCTAGCTTTGCATCACTCTCTACTGCCCTCTCAATACGCTGCTCGTGGTTACCAATCAAGAACACCATACGTGGGTTCCATACTTTCTTACGGTTCTGTCGTAGCCTACGTTGCTCAGCTCTTATGGGTGTTAGGAACGCTTGCATACCTGCGTGTCCTGCTTCGATGTCATCGGTGTAGCGTCTGCCCTCGAAGCTCTTCTTGCCGATATCCCAGCTCGACAGGCTTGGCATGTCCCAATGGTCTCCCAGATGTATGATTGTATCTGGTTTCTTATCAGCAGCATACTGACCTGCCCATGCTAGATGGTCATAGGTCTGGTTAGGTTTACACTGTGTGTCTGGTATAACTAAATGCTTAGTCATTTGATTTCCTCTGCTCACGTTCAGCGTTTGTCTTTAGCTGGTGACATGGTTTACATAACACTTGCAGACCATCAGCTTCGCAGAACATATTCTCAACAAACTGTGGAAGGTCATCATACTTTCTTAGTGTGCCTGCTGGTATGATGTGATCCACCTGTACTTCCTTATCTTTAAACCACTCTGTGCATTTAGCACATTGGAACTCAAAGCGGTGTCGGTGTCCGATGACAGTCTTCTTAGCTGCTGCTTTAGCAGCGTAGCGTGGCGGGAATCTACGGTTGGCATCTCTTAGTGCTGACCGGATGAACCCCCAGTACCTTGCTTCTGTCCACTTACCGTCTGCTCTAGTCCGTGGTACTAGTGTACGTTTCTGTGTCATCTGCTTGCCCTTATCTGAAGCTTATCAAGACTGTCTATATTAGCAGTGCTTGGTGCAGGTGGTGGCGTACCTCCCGTTGGATTGACTCCATCGTATTCCTCTGCTCTAGTCACAGGATCTACCCACCATTCTTCAGGGACTCTACGTAAGAATAACAATCTTGCATTCTCGTAGACAGCTTCAACGTCTCCCTTATAACATGTTACAACTGCTTGGTATAACTCTTCCTCTGTTGTACACCACTCTAATGCTTTAGTAGCCTTGACCTCACCTATGCCCATGCAACCTTGTATGTTATCTACTCTGTCACCTGTAAGCATCTGCTTGTATAAGAAGTACAACCCTTCCCACTCGTTAACCGTAGTCCACTCATCTTTAGCAAAGTTATAGAAGCGACATGGTACTTGCAGAAAGTCTTTATCAACGCTGCATATTACTGTGTTGTCTCCGTGGAGTGTAGCTGCGATGGCAATCTCATCGTCAGCTTCCTGTCCCTCAACAACATATGCATCCCACTTCTCAATCATGTAATCACGTAGTGCTTGGAAGTGTATAGGTTTCTCTGCGTTGCGTGTTCCTTTGTAAGGTTTGATGGTAGCTAGGTCTATCCTGAAGTTACCCTTACCTGTTAGGTAGAGCTGGTAAGGAGCTGCATCATCACAACTCCTCACCAACGTCTGTAACACCAAGTTATCTAGCTGAGATAAAGCTACCTCTTGAGTCTCCTCGTTACAGGCAAAGCCTATACGGTAGCTAAAGACATCAGCATCTATGAGAAGCATTAGATAACATCGTCCATGTTAACACCGCCACCGTCACCATCCTTATCGTACACTGCTACCTCGGTGATGAGCAGCTTAGCTAGGCTAGGGGAGATACCCGTCTTACCCTTGAAGTCCCAGCCGTATGGCTTAATGGCTGCGTTAGCCTTAGTGCCGTTACCAATTAGCGAAGAGTCCACTGCATCCATACCAGAGAAGGCAGGCATGATAGGGTTTGTTGATTTAACAGTGACGTAGTTACCACGATCATCACCTTTGTTGCGTACTTGAATGCTCATTGCTGAAAGGGCATCAACCGCTTTCGAGGATAGCTTACCAATATCCACCTGATACTTACCGCTCATGTCGTTGGGCTTGTTCAGGAATGGCCAGTGAAGTTCGCATGCTACTACTACAGGTTTAGTTTCCATATTGTTTCTCTCTTTGTTGTTAACTATTAAGTCTATGTACCATTAAATAGAATCACATTGAATGTAATCTTATATTCTCTTCTTCTTAAGTAACTCTATAGTAATATTATACCATTTATTTCTCCTTATATCCACTCGGATAGTAAATTAATTTAATGTGTTTCACTCCAGTTAGAACCTATACGATATTCAGCGTCCATAGGGCATCGCATCTTAAGCTCGACCCCAGCGTCTATGATTGCTTGTCGTGCAACACTGCCAACAAGTTCAGCGGCACGTGGATGACACTCTATTTGAACCTCGTCATGTACTTGAGCAACTAACTTGTACTCGACACCCAGATCATCTAACTTATGACAGCAGTTTCTCACTGCAAGTTTCATAACAATAGCACCACAACTCTGAAGCAATCTGTTTAGTACCTTGTAGTCCTCGTCAACCTTGATGAAGCGACCGTCAATACCATTGATACGTTGAGTGCGTTCGGCTATTCCCTTAGCTCTTTCTATCAGAGTACGCAGTGCTGGTAGTTTAGTAAGGAATGTTTCTCTAATAACCTTACCTTCCTTGGAACCACCACCTACTATCTGTCCTAGCTTAGCATCACCTGCGCCATAGATGAGTCCATAGATCATTGTCTTAGCCATGTTACGCTCAGGTAAACCAGCAGCTTCCTGATTGTACGTATGGATGTCACCGTGTAGTATCTGGTCAGTGTAGTCCTGATCACCCATGTAGTGAGCCAAGCAGCGTAGCTCTAAGCCTGACGCATCACAGCCTACCAGTACGTTACCTTCCTCTACAGTGAAGCATTGCCTAGCTATCTTAAGACTAGGTATCTGCGCGAGGTTGGGTTTGTTATGAGTCATACGTCCTGTCACAGCACCACAGCTATTAACGTATCCATGTATGCGATGTGTATCCTTATCAACAAACTTTAACCAGCTATCTACCATACCCTTGAGCTTAACAAGACCCAAGTACTCACCGCATAGCTTAGCTTCAGGGATATCTACGTTAGCCAGCGTTGTCTCATCAATGACAGGCTGACCTGTTGGTGTTTTCTTCTTCCATGTAACCCCTAGCTTACCTAACCTCTTGGCTATCTGCTGCCTAGAGCCTACGTTAAACTCCTCGACACCATCCTTAAGACGCTTACCTGTCTTGTCACTGATACGGATAGTAACGATAGGCGGGAACCTTTCCTGTAGCTCTAGTGTTATCTCATCGATGCGTGTTGCCATCTCTGCCTGCCACTTAGATGCTAGGTCAACATCTAACTTGAATCCATTACGTACCTGATGCGCTGTGATCTCAGCTACCTCATGCTCTACCTGTATAGATAGATCACTGAAGCCTGCTCTCTTAAGCCTATCCTTGAGGTAATGATACAGCTTAGTAGTCACCTCAACGTCACGCTTACAGTACTCACCCATCTCATCAGTGTAGCCAGCATCGAAGTCTTCAACATCGAAGTCCATCTTAGCTATGCCAATACGTCTGCCCCATTCCTTAAGGCTATGCCCACCTACTGGTGTAGGATCTAACAAGCGAGCCATGACCAGCGTATCCCAGACAGGTACTTTAGTATCAACCTGCCAGCAGTTCTTTAAGACCGGATGGTCGAAGCCTATTATATTGTGGCCGACCAAGCCATCGGCAGTATCTAACATCTGCTTCAATGGTTCGCTGTCGAATATCAGAGACGCTTCCGGTTGGCTGTGATCCTGAACTCCTGCACACCATATCGTATCGTGTGAAAGATTCGTTTCCAAGTCTATTGTAATCATATCCGTGTTCCTCAAGTGTAAGTATTACATTACCAATCTTGCTCATGCGTTATCTCTCCTCTCACTATAGCTAGTGCGTCTTCTGATTTATCATCTTTGTCTTCAAGATCATACGCAATATTGTAGCACACGCCACATAGGTCTACAAATACACCGCTCTCAGGGCCACGCATAACCATCTCAAACTCTGTCAGTATCCTGTCGCATGCACTACATCTCATAATATTTCCTCATCCATTGTGATCTCAAACATACGCCCTGTGTCTTGGTCATACGTCACCGCTGATGCAAGCCCAGTCTCACCACTGAATCTATTCTTAAGGACTCGTATGTAGGTGGTGTTCCTATCCTCTACTGAGGGAGCTTGCCCGTTACGTTCGAATCCTAACACAATATCGGACAGTTGTGCAATCGAGGCACTGCCTCTGAGGTCAGATAGTGACGTAGCTGCACCCTCTTCATGCCCCTTGCCAGATGGACGGCGTAGGTGTGACACCAAGAACAAAGCAATGCCTGTCTCTTGAGTAAGCATGCGTAGCCTAGTCATCACCTCATCAATAGCCTTACGCTCATCGCCGTTCTCTTGAGCTGATACGATGATGGACAGATGATCTAGGAATACATACTTGCAGTCATGTGCCTTAGATAGATAGCGTACCTGACCCACGATATTCTCTACAGTAGTAGAGCCGAAGTGATCATAGAAGAATAACCTGTCAGTGCCTAGCGTAGCATTGAAAGCATCGCGCCGTTCTTCTTCAGTAGATTCCACTGTTGGAATATGTAACCGCTTGCCTGCATGTAAGGACATCAGCGACTTACCTGTCTTAGCCACGGACTCCTCAAGAAAGATACAACCTATGTTACTATCGGTGTTACGCAGTACATGATACAACACCTCACGCATAACCTGACTCTTACCTACACCACTACCTGCTGTCAGTGTGACAAGCTCGTAAGGTCTTATGCCATATGTCAAGCTATTTAAACCAGCCCAAGGGTACTCGACAGATGCCTTCTCTATCGGCTCATTCACTGCATCCCACAGTGTCTTACCTGCAATGATACCATCGGGGGTGTGTATCTCTGCTGCCCACCATGCTGCCTTGAAGTCATCACCACGACACCGCTCAAGGTATTCATTTGCATCCTTGAAATCAGGGTGATGCTTGACAACCCTAGCTTTACCTGCAAACAGGGATGCTACCTCACGCGCTGCCTTCTGACCTGCCTCATCTGCATCAAAGCATACGATCACATTGTCAAAGCTATCTATCCATTCATACTGACTCTTGCAATCCTTCAGTGCTGACTGCGCTCCGTTCTTAATAGAGACAGAGGCATACTTACTGCCGCTCATCTGATAGACAGAGGCTGCATCGAACTCACCCTCTGTTATCGTAAGGTATCTACCACCCTTGTTGAATAGATGTTGCCCGAACAAGACACCATCTCCCCACACGCCAGCACTTCGTTGGTTGTCCTTACTACCTCCGACTCTCACCTTCTGAGCGCATACGAGTGTGTCCTTATCTCTGTACTCGAATACAATATCATCGCCATCTGCGCTGATGCCATACCTCTCGCACGTAGCCTGCGTAATACTTCGCATCATCTGATGCCTACCTCTACCTACTTCCATAGTTGTTATCCCTATGTTGTTATCTATAACATTGTTATAAGTTTGACCTGAGTTGTACCGCTCGCCACAACTGAAGCATGTACTCCAGCCATCGTGGTTGGTAGAGGCACCATCGCTGCTGCTACACTTCTCGCAAGCGTGATGCATCTTAGCCCAGCCATCACTCATCGGTATCAGCTAAGACTCTAGCTTCCTCTAGCTGAGGGTACATCTCCTGTAGCGTACATGCCATATTGTATACAGCGAACGCCTCCTCTATATTGCCTGAGTTCATGCCCAGTATCACTGAGTCTATTATAGTATTGTATTCTTGCTGTCTCATATTAACCTCCGGTTCAGCCATGACGCTGATAGTCTGTCACTCTTAGTCTCTAGTATAGGCCACACGTTAGCTGATCTAGACTTGCGTATGTCCTCATCATCGAACGCCTCTTTAAATCCAAATCGATTATGTAAGCACCCACCTGACAGGTTACATATGATAGAGATCTGTTTAATACTGTAGCTCTCACCCACTATCATACGTGGGTGGTTGCTCTTATTGATGTACATATTTATAGGTTTCATGCTGCCTCCTTAACGAACACGCCATCGACCATCTTACCTTTGCGATCTTTGATATCCTCATATGCATGATGCAAGCAGTCAAACAAGCTGAGCTTATTACGTGCTGCAATATTAATGAGGACTACTATTATATCACCGATGTCATCGATGGGGCTAGTGCCTGCATCAAGCGATGCCTTAAGCTCAGCTACTTCCTCTTCTAGCTTGGAAAACTGAGCCAGATCTGTAGAACCATGAACCAAGTTACGTTCGTAATGCCACTGCAATACCCTTGCTTCTAGCGTACCTAATATCATTTGCCTACCTCCTTCCTAGCTTTAGTCTTATCTACTTCCATTAAATACAGGCCACGTATGCACACCCCTACTATTACAATACCCAGTACAGTACCTAATATCATGCGTCACCTTCCTTAAGATCTTCGATGTACTCTTCGATGTACTCGACAGCTATCATATGCACTGCGCCAATAGCTTTCTCGACTAGCTGTCCAATAGCTTCGTAGTTCTCATCAGCTAGGAACTGTAACACATCGGAATGGTATGCGTTTAGCTCATGGATACTAGACAGGTACTCACCCACGAATGCCTCAGTCAGTAGCATTGGATCTTCACGCAAGATGTCCAGCGTATATGTCCACGCATCGCCTGCAATCTGGACATCTGTGGACTCTGCATTTATACATGGGAACATACGCTCCGCTGATTCTCTGTCATACAGGTTGAATATTTCTACTTTCTTAGTCATCACTTCACCGCCTTAATTAAACCGTTAGTCATTGTAACTTCTGCAAAGAACTCGCGCCCCTTACCTGTAATGTGTGGACGATTGGCACCTACCATAGAGCCATCACGCACATACTCTTCACCGAATAGGCTGGTCTCTATGTAGTCGAGAGGGTGCCCGATGCGTTCCTTTAATTCTTTCTTACTTCTGTAGTTGAATACAATCATGTTTTTCTCCAAAGTTATAACAAGTTATAAGTATAGGCGATCCCACACCCAATTGCAAATCCCACCGAAAAGCGTACAATTATGCTGATCATTGGTCTGTCTCCTATTCATCGCTGCACAGTTGTACAAGCTCAGTACCCATAGCATGCGCCCAGTCTGAAAGCTCAGATACTGCCTCATCCCACGACTCAAAGCTAGACTCTGATACACCATCCGCCCATTCATCATCACAACAGAAATCTATAGTAGCGGTTGGCCCGATTATACCATAGCAGTCTACGCTATAGCCGTATTTAGTTTTAATAGTTATCATTGTTCTAGCTCCCCATTAATAGGCGTTTGATTTGCTTTTTACTGCGGCCCGTCATCGATACAAGCTCGGCAATAGTTATATTAGTGCTGTCAAATAGGTCAATAATCTCTTGATCTGTCATCGTTTATTCTCCAAAGTTATAACATGTTATAAGTTAATTACATTAATGCGTTCGAATTTATCAGAGTATCGGGCAGACAGCGAACCATGCACGGTGATAGCTATGTTGGCGCTGTCATTCTTACCATTGCACATACCGCAATCGACACACTGAATCCCGTCACTATCGGCCAAGCATTCTATTTCATTTGGCAGCCGATCGCTGGCGTCAGTTGTGACCCTGAAGGTACGCAATCCGAGACCATGCGCCTTGCTCGCAGCCTTTGGCGTATCGGCGCTGATCATGCACAGCTCGGCAATACGCTTGTCGAATTTAGGATGTCCGATTTGGTGCGTGTATCCAGTATGCACTGACGGTTTAACAGTCTGCATCAGGTTCTGCCAGACCTCATACGGCACAGCCGCAGGATCGCCATAGCTTCCGAGACGTAGATCGCGACCGTTGATCTTATTCTCTGGTATCTTATCGGCATATGATCCCCGATGAAACGATCGGTAAACAGACAGAGGCGCTTGATGTACTGCTACATAGCAGGCCCCACCTAGGCCTTGGCGCTGTACGCAGCCACCGCAAACTGATGAGTCATCACCGGATTTAATAGCTAAGTGCGGTTCAATATCGCGGCGCATTATCCAAGTCTGAATCATGTTCCCCGTCTTAGCATTGCTAGTCTTAAGCGTAGCCACTGCGATAATCGGCTGCCCATCCAATACACTAGGGCCATCATATATAATAAAACCATTCATAATATCACCTCATATTTGTAACAAGTTATAACTATTGATAGGCGCTAAATACGCCAATGATTGCCCAGTTTACTAGCGTCAGCAATATTACAACAGACGCTGCCAGTGATAGGAATCCTGTTATGCTTACAAGCATTTGCTCGCGTCTCTCTCGCTTTTGCTGCGCACGTAGGGCGGAATTGCCTCGATATAAGTCTTTCATGGTATTACCTCTTTTTTATGTTAGGGTATAAGCTTATCAATCGAGACTGCTAATGTCTAGCAATCTCTGTTGATACTCCTACTTTGTAACATGTTATAACTTATATCGCGTTGAGCATATCCAGTGCAATGTTTAAAGCGTCGAATACCTCGGGATCTGTAACAGTGTCGGCATGCGCTGCAATTGTTTTTAAAGCTGCCTTTAGTTCATCAGTATCTACAGTCTCGGCATGCGCTGCAACTAGTCCGAGTGTCTCAACTTCGCCGCCTTCACCATCGCCGCCGCCTTCGCCCTTGGTGCCGCGTTGCTGTGCTTCAACTAGTTTACCGTCCTTAACCACCATGGCGCGTCTGTCAATTTCTAATTCTTTATGCATTTTCTTGGTGACTCTGTTAAATATTGAGCGGATAACTGCCAGCGTTGGTTTGTCTGCTGCGCAGGTTTCCCAAAGCGTGACCAGTACTTTCTCGGCTTTAGCATCACCGCTAACAAATGCGGCGTAGGTAGCGCGGACGGTTTCAGTTGCGCGGCTTTTAATGTCAGTGCCTAGGATTAATTCGTTGGCTAGGAATTTCGCATCTTTGATAGTGATCATAATCTTATACTCTTAAACAGTGACTGGGCGGATTGCCTTGTCTATGTTGGTCATTCTACACACCTTGGCAGGGGATACAATAGGCTAATCAATTAAATGCAAGCCGGAACTAGAACGGATTCGCATAAGGATGTAGTCTGTTATTCGTTTTAGATCTATAGCTACAAAGCCTATCATATGTTATATCAATATATACTTATATATCAATAAGCTATCGTTAATGATTGGGTATTCATTTGAATGATGTAGGTCTGGCTAGTTGTCTGGGTAACGTTGCACCGGCACACACACCAAAGCGTCATAGATTTATAACATGTTACAACTAATGTCATAGTCTGTGTCAATATAATAGTGTCATAGTCTGTGTCAATACATTATGTCATAGTCTGTGTCAACACCCCCACCCCCTTATCGCTACGTGGACGAACTAGGGGAAAGGTTCAACGCTCTCTCTGGCGGGATTCTGAAACTTCCATGACCCTTAATCATCTTACTATAGGGGACAGAGAAATAATATTAAATACTTCTTTACATTTGCTTCAAAGTGTGCTATAATATATCTATAAAGACAACAAAGTAAATAGGGATTAACTGAAGTTTATATTCAGTGATTAACATACTCCTTATAACTATTGACATTGTCTATAACAACTATGTAATGATGTGTCGTGCATGTACCGACTGTGTCGATCATGTAACGGTAGAGGGTCAATATGTCAGAAGATGCTGCAATGCGTAAGAAGGTTAAACTCTTAAAGAAGAGTGATCCTTCAAAGTACGATGTTAATGAAAACTTCCTTCAGTTTGTCGCGTACTACGTGGAGTCAGGTGATGCACGTGGGTCGTGGACGAAGGCAGGGTATTCCCCTAATAGTGCTGGCAGTGCTATGTCAAGACTCAGAGACAACTGGCGTTTAGTTGAGGCAATGGTTAAGGAACGCATAGGCGCTCATGTCCCTATGGCTCTGACAGGTATCATTGAACTAGCTCAGACAGCTAAGCAGGAGTCTATAAGGTTAAAGGCACAGCAAGACATTCTCTATAGAGCTGGCTATGACAAGCCTATGGAGATGGTACTAACGGACAAGGATGCCAAAGATCTAAAGGATGATGAACTACAGAAAGAACTTCTAGCTATCTTGGGCAAGACCCAGACTATAGATGTTCTCCCAGAAGAAATACACTAACTCTACCATAAGGCGAGTATATGCTACTGCAATACAACAGACCCAACTTTGATACACTACAGATAGAAGTGGAAGAGCAGCGAGCTCTAATTGCTAGACTGACTACAGCATTGACGCTATCAGAAGCAGAACTCTCACGAGCTAAGCAGGTAAAGCCTGCAAGAAAGAATGCAACTAGCTCCTGAAGGGATAGCCAGACTGCCGAAGGAACAGCAGGTACGGCTACTAGAGCTACTACGAGAACAGAAAGACAGAGTCCGATTCAACAAGAAGGACAACTTTAATCTGTATGAATGGCAGCAAGGCTTAGCTAACTCTACTAGCGATGCTCATCAGGTGTTGGCAATGTGTGCTAACCAGATTGGCAAGTCAACAAGCGGTGCTTACATCACTGCCTGCCATCTAACAGGTCTGTATCCTGACTGGTGGAAAGGTAACAAGTTTGATAAGCCTATCTACTGCTGGGCTTCTGGTGTATCTAACGATACCACTAGAGATATTCTACAGACAGAGCTGTTTGGATTAGCTGAGAGTGAAGAGTCTTTCGGTACAGGTATGGTTCCTCTAGCTCACATAGGTGAGAAGACAAGGAGACGAGGAGCAACAGGTAATACCTATGACAGCGTTATGGTACAGCACCACGATGCTAACGGTAAGCCTGATGGTTGGTCTCGTATTGGCTTTAAGTCCTATGAGATGGGTGAGGAGAAGTTCTATGGCCGTCCTGTTGACTGGGTATGGCTAGATGAGCAGCCACCATCTAACATCTATACGCAGTGTATCACTCGTACAGTAGCCACGAATGGTTACGTTATGATGACGTTCACTCCAGAGGATGGTATGACTCCTGTTGTCAATCAGTTTATGAATGACATCAAGAAGGGACAGAAGTTAATACAGGCTACGTGGGACGATGCTCCACACCTAGATGAAGATACAAAGGAACAGCTATTGGCACAGTATCCTCCGCATGAGAGGAAACTAAGAAGTCAAGGCATTCCTGTATTTGGTTCTGGTCTTGTGTTCCCTGTGTCAGAGGACTCGTTAATCACTGAACCCTTTGAGATACCAGATCACTGGAAGAGAATAGGCGGACTAGACTTTGGATATGATCACCCCACTGCTGTAGCTTGGATTGCTATAGATGAGGACAGTGATACATATTACATCTACGATACCTATGCAAGCCGTCAGGAGACCGCTATAATCCATTCTGCGGCCATTAAGCAACGACCTGCATGGATACCCATAGCTTGGCCAAAGGATGGCTTACAGAGCGATAAGGGCAGCGGTGTGAGCTTAGCCTCTCAGTACAGAGATCAGGGAGTTAACATGCTGCATGATTGGGCACGTAATCCTAAAGCCTCTGGTGATACAGGTAAAGGTAACAACTTCATTGAGCCTTCGATCATGGAGATGCTACAGCGTATGGAGACAGGAAGGTTTAAAGTGTTCTCGCATTTGCATGACTGGTTCCAAGAGTTTAGATCGTATCACAGAAAGGACGGAAAGATTGTACCAATGAAAGACGACATCATGTCAGCAACTCGGTATGCTGTTATGTGCGCTCAATTCGCAGTAGCAGGTAAGACACAAAACTGGACTGACTATAGTGATCGGTCGCTTCCTATTAAGAACTGGAGTAATGTATAAATGGATACAGGTATTACAAACGAATCGTTATCAGAGGTAGTTAACCGAGAGCTTAATGCCGCTGACTCGTGGGCTAACGGAGATCTTGCAGATCAACAGGCAGAGGCACTTGACTATTACTATGGTCAACCCTTTGGCGATGAGGAAGAAGGATTCTCTTCAGTAGTAACACGAGACACCTTGAAGACAGTAGAGGGTATCATGCCATCACTGATGAAGGTGTTTGCATCAGGAGATACCTTTGTAGAGTTTGAACCTACAGGTGCAGAGGATGTAGCAGAAGCACAGCAGGCTACAGACTATTTGAACTATGTATTTGATAAGCGTTGTGATGGCTTCTCTGTATTGTACACTTGGTTTAAAGATGCACTACTAATGAAGAATGGTCTTGTAGAAGTAAGCTGGTCACAGGATGAGCTATGTGACATACAGAACTTTACAGCTATTGAACAGATTGAAGTTGATGCACTTGAAGCAGAAGAGGAAGTAGAGCTTGTACACAAAGAAATCAATGAAGAAGACCCCAATCTCTATGATGTTACTATTCGCCGTACTAACAATCGCGGTCGTCCAATCGTTGACTGTATCCCATCCTCTGAGTTTAGGATTAAGGCGCGAAGCAAAAGCATCAAGGATTCAGACTTCGTTGCGCGAGTACAAGACGTTAGTATTGGATCACTAGTTGACTATGGGTTCAACCGTGAGGATATCTCAGAAGGGCATGGCTCTCGCTTAATCAAGAACCAAGTAGAGAACGCTCGCTTCGGTGATGTAGAAGAACCTCACGACTTCAGCAATGACACTGTTGTTGAATATGTCAAGGCATGGGTTCGTACCTTTGATGAAGAAGACGAGAAGATGAAACTCTTTCAAGTCCACATGGTAGGTAACGTGGTGCTTGAGAAGGAAGAAGTAGGCGAGATACCTATCATTAACTTGTCTCCTATTATGATGCCACACAAGTTCACAGGCGTTAGTATTGCTGACTTGGTAATGGATATTCAGGAAATACGCAGCAAGATGTGGAGACATACTCTTGACAACCTAGCATTGTCTAATGCTGGACGTTACGCTGCCGTAGAGAATCAGGTTAACTTGCAGGATCTTATTGACAACCGCATTGGTGGTATTGTCCGTGAGAAGGTACAGGGTGCAGTACGACAGCTTCCAGTGCCACAGCTAGGTAACGCTACCTTCCCATTCCTTAATGAGCTAGAGAAGGAGCGAGAGGACAGAGCTGGTGTGTCGCGTATGACTCAAGGTCTTGACGCTGCTGCCCTTACATCTAACACTGCGGCCACTGCTGTTAATCAGGTAATGACTGCTGCTCAAGAGAAGATTCAGCTTATTGCTCGCATCTTTGCAGAGACAGGTGTTAAAGAACTGTTCCTACAACTATATCGACTGAGCCGTACTAACAACTCAGAGGTTGACATTGTAAAACTACGTGGTCGCTTTGTACCTGTTACCCCTTATGATTGGAAGGATCGCTTTGACATGACTGTCACTGTAGGTCTAGGTAACCAGAACAAAGACCAGCAGTTGATGCATCTTAACAACATCTCTACTATGCTCCGTGGTATTGGCGAGACACGCTTTGGTTATCTTATTAACGCAGAGCATGTACATACCCTAGCTACAGAGTTCATCCAAAACGCTGGCTATAAGAACGCAGCTCAGTTTATTGGCGACCCTCGTGACGTACAGCCACCTGAGCCACAGCCGTCTGCTGATATGGTAGCAGCTCAAGGCGAAGCACAGAAAGATGTAGCCGATGCTCAGCTTAAGCAAGTACAAGCTCAGGCACAGCAGGCAGAAGCTCAGATGAAGCAGGCTGAGTTCCAGCTTAAACTAGAAGGGTTGAAGTTTGAGCGTGAGAAGTTCGAGTGGATGAAGAAGAAAGAAGCAGCAGAGCTAGGACTTGAAGCACAGCAGAAACGCCCTGTTGGTATCGGTGACAGTAAACTACGAATGAGTGAGATGTGATTTGACTGACGAACAGAAAGCTAATACAGCCCGTGAGCTACTTCGAGGGGGCCTCTTAACCGAGGCTCTTAAGGATATTAAGTCCAGTATATCTACAGCGTGGACAGTAGCAGAAGAATCTGAAGAACGTGACAAACTATGGTACTTGCAAAAGTCAATAGATATGTTTGAGGATGTAATAGAAGGCTATGTGTCCAACTATGAATATCAACAAAAGGTTAAATAGTTCTTTACTTTTGATTCAAAGTGTGGTATAATATATACATAGATTAACCTAACAGATTAATAGGAGACTACCCCAAGTGGATGTCGATAACAGTTCAAGTATTGAAAGTGCAGTAGCAAGTCTTTTGACACCCTCCCCTGTGGAGCAAGTTAATGAAGAAGAGCTAGAGCAAGAAACCCTCGAAGAGGAAACTCAAGAGGTCGCTTCTGAAGACGAGTCTAACGATGAGATTGAAGAAGAGGAAGACACTGAAGGCGTAGAGGATGACGCAGACAGTGATTCGGACGTGGGGGATTCTGACGAAGTAGATAATCAATCAGATACTCAAGAGGAGACTTCAGAGGATACGCTGCATACCGTTAAGGTAGATGGTGAAGAGTACGAAGTTAACCTTGAAGAGTTGAAGAAGGGATATCAACTAGAGAAGAATTACACTAAGAGAGTCCAGAAGCTACAGGATGAGTCTAAGGAACTTGAGAATCTGAAGACCAACCTAAGTAGTGAAAGACAACAGTATCTTCAACTTATGGAACTAGCCGCTACTCAACAAATGGCGGAGGTTAATAAGAACAAAGAACTGCTAACTACGATTGATAAAGATGCTGATCCCGTAGCTTATGTACGACAGCAGTTGCACGTTCAAGACATAGAGGCTAATCTACGTCAGAACATTGAAGGCTTTAAACAAGCTAAGCAACAGGCTGAAGCACAGAAGCAGGAGCAGCGTACTAAGCTCGTAGCTCTGGAACAAGAGAAACTATCTCAAGTATTACCTGAGTGGATATCTCCTGACTTTCAGAAAGGTGTTATCGAATATGCAAAGGAAGTGGGTTATGCAGACTCCGACCTGAACAACATCGTTACCGCCCGTGACATCGCAGTGCTGAACAAGGCTCGACTTTACGATGAACTTGTTAGTAAGAAAGCTACCGTTAAGAAAAAGCGACAGCCTATTATTAAGAAGAAAGTTAAAGCGTCCTCGCCAGCAGATGCACAGACACGAAAGGCTCGCGCCGTTAAGGAACAACGTCAAAAGCTAAAACGCTCTGGTTCAGTGAATGATGCAGCATCTGCTCTTCTATCACTGACTTCTTAATTATACTTTAAAGGAATACTACAATGGCTAACCCCGTATTTGAAACCTATACTACTAAAGGGATCCGTGAGGATCTGGCTGACATTATCTACAATATTGCACCCACCGAAACTCCTTTCATGTCCAACATTGGCAAAGGCTCTTCTAAGGGTACTTACCACGAGTGGCAGGTCGATGATCTGGCCGCTGCTGCCGACAACTTTGTCGCTGAAGGCGCTGTCGCTGCGGCTGCTGTAAGTAACGCTACTACTCGCGTTGGTAACTACACTCAGATCTCTAGCAAGACTGTATCTGTATCTGGTTCTAACGATGCTGCTGACTCAGCTGGTCGTGCCTCTGAGATGGCTTATCAACTAGCTAAGAAAGGTATGGAACTGAAGCGCGACATGGAAGTTGCTTTTGTCGGTGTTGACAAAGCTTCTGTTGCTGGTTCTGCTGGCACTCCTCGTCAGTTGGCTTCTGCTACTTCTTGGATTGCTACTAACGTCAACCTTGGCGCTGGCGGTACTGCTTCAAACGGTTTGGGTACTAACGTATACTCTGCTGGTACTGATCGTGACTTTACTGAAGCTATGCTTACAGATGTTATTGAGAAGTGCTGGGTAAGTGGCGGCGCTCCAACTATCATCATGGCTAACGCTTTCCAGAAGCGCAAGATCACTGCCTTCACTGGTAACGCTACTAAGTTCAAGAACGTAGACGACAAGAAGATTGTCAACGCTGTAGACGTTTATGTATCTGACTATGGTGAGTTGAGTGTTGTACCTAACCGCTTCATGCAAGCTGACAGCGTTCTCGTTATCCAGCCTGACATGTGGTCTGTTGATACTTACCGTGACTTCCAGACTTTTGATCTGGCTAAGGTAGGCGATTCCGAGCAGAAGCAGTTGCTTGCTGAGTACACTTTGAAGTGCAGCAACGAAGCAGCTAACGGTGCTATCCGTGATCTTAACGTAAGTTAATTGTTAAGAGCTACGTTGGCTGGGTTGTCTTTAACTAGGCAGCCCAGCCTTTTATTTATAAACTGGAGTAGGTATGTCGGACGTTAAAACCCATATAATTAAGAATAATGACGGGACTCTTAGCCTCGGCACAACCCAAGACTATTCCAGTATCTTTGATCAGAATAAGTACGAAGCCAACAACAACATTAACCGAGTATCTGATAGAGATACCTTTGGTCGTAAGATTGCTTCGATACCGCTGAATTTAATTAATGCTTGGTGCAAAGAATGGAACTGTTCTATGCAGGAGCTATTTCAAGACCCTTCCTTGAAGGCAAAGATGATGGCAAGGCTGCGCGATAGCAGCTACTTGAAACTTCGTACAGATCATGGGCGCATATAATGGCAGCAAACAACCTAGGAGAACTCAGAGCTTTAGTTAAAGACTGGGGCAACCGCACAGATATATCTGATCCTACACTAAACTCTTTTATTAACATAGCTCAAGACAGAGCTACTAGAGTTCTTCGTCTTCCTGTATCGGAAGCTTTCTCTACTATCACAGTATCCAATAACACACTGCTCCTACCCACTGATTACATTGAAGCAAAGTCTTTAACTATTCAGATCAACGGACGCACTGTTGAATTACAGCGTAAGGACTTGGCTTTTGTATCAAAACAAATAGCGAATGCTAGTGGTCAGCCTAAGTACTTTGCACGTAAGCAGAACAAGTTTATCATTGGCCCTTCATCTACTACAACTGCTGCTGATCTTTATTATTATTACGCTACAGCTAATCTTGTTAACGACACAGATACTAACTGGTTTGTCGAACAGGCTACTAGTATGTTGATTTATGGTTCACTAGTAGAACTATCTTTATATACAAAGAATCCAGAAGAAGCTGCACAGTGGGAAACTAAGTTCCGAGCAGAAGCAGCAGAGCTTGTTCAGATGGCAGACAATGCCGACTGGTCAGGTTCTTCCATTAGCATTATACCTAAGAGGTAAGACATGACAGGCTTTTATGAAAACTACGATGATGCTGAAGGCGTACACAAAGGCAGTGCTGAACAGTCTGCTTTAGAGGCGGCAGCTTCTGCAACCGCAGCAGCATCTTCTGCAACATCATCAGAAACATCAGCAACTTCTTCTAGTACTAAAGCAGGTGAGGCAGCTACATCAGCAAGCACCGCTACGACTAAAGCAGCAGAAGCAGCTACGTCAGCCACCACTGCTACTACTAAGGCAAGTGAATCAGCTACGTCAGCAGCAGCATCAGATACGTCAGCAACAGAGTCAGCTACGTCAGCAACAGCTTCTGAGTCTTCAAGACAAGCATCAGCTTCAGCAGCGGCCGTTGCAGTTTCAGCATATGGTAGTGCTTCTAACTCAGCAACTGCGTCAGCAGCTTCAGCAACAGCAGCAGCGGGATCAGAGTCAGCAGTAGCTGCATCAGCAACAGCAGCAGCAGGTTCAGCAACTACAGCTAGTACTTCAGCAAGCAACGCTGCTACATCAGAGACTAACGCAGCTACCTCAGCCACAGCAGCAGCAGCTTCAGCAACACTGGCTAACAGTGCAGAAGTTGTTACAGTTGCAGGTATTGCTTCGGACGTAACAGCCGTAGCTGGTATTGATGGTAATGTTACAAGCGTAGCAGGTATTGCTTCTGACGTAACTACCGTAGCCGCTGAACCCCTTAAGACTAATATCGCAACAGTAGCCGCGACTCCGCTCAGCACTAACATTAATATTGTAGGGCCAGCAGCATCTTCAGTAACTACTGTCGCAGGTGACATAGCTAAGGTTAACACTGTCGCTGCTGACCTCAGCGGTTCTGATACTATTGGAACTGTCGCGGGTGTTGCTTCTAATGTTACAACTGTGTCGGGCATTGCCGCTGACGTAACTACTGTAGCTGGCATCACTGCTGGCGACATATCTTTAGTTGCAGCGATTGACGATAAGGTAACACAGGTTGCAGCTATTAATGATCAAGTAGCTGTAGTAGGCTCTGATCCATATAAGACAAAGGTTGAAACTGTAGCAGAGTCCGTATACAAAGGAAAAGTAGAAACTGTATCTGGTCTTACTTCAGAAGTTACTTCAGTAGCTAACATTGCTTCTGATGTTACTACTGTATCTGCTAACATTACAGATATACAGAACGCAGAACAAAACGCAAACACAGCTACTACTAAAGCAGCAGAGAGTGCTGCCAGTGCTGTAACATCAGCAGCATCAGCATCTACTTCAGCATCTTCAGCAGCAGCGTCAGCCTCTTCAGCAACCGCAGCAGCATCGTCAGAATCAAACGCAGCTACCTCTGAATCAGACGCGGCTGTCTCAGCTTCTTCAGCAACTGTTTCAGCGGCTTCAGCACAGTCTTCAAAAGAAGCAGCAGCAGTGTCAGAGACTAACGCAGCAGCTTCTTACGATAGCTTTGATGACAGATACCTTGGTGTTAAAAGTTCAGCGCCTTCTACCGATAACGATGGTGATGCTTTGTTAACTGGTGCGTTGTACTTCAACTCTACCAACAACACCATGAATGTCTTCACAGGCAGCGCGTGGGCGGCTGTAGCCAACAACAACATCATCAATCCTAATGTTGCCTTGACTCAAGACTTAGCTACTAACGGTAATGATGTTAAGTTTGGCGACAATGACAAGGCTACGTTTGGTGCTAGTGATGACCTACAGATTTACCATGATGGTTCTCATAGTTATATCGTTGAACAAGGCACAGGTAACTTACGGATAGGGGCAAACGATTTTGAGTTAAAAAGTTGGGATACCAATGAAACGTATATGTCAGCTACCACAAACGGAGCAGTCAGCTTACGTTTTAACAACGCACTAAAACTAGCCACCACCTCCACAGGCATAGACGTTACTGGTGCAATTAGTTTTGGTGATAATCACACTATTGGTAATGATGGTTTTGACAATTTAACCATAACT
>Ga0255040_10000020_pt1 | contig 33816 bp, 40 predicted proteins | sample BC1_12_2_MG_FD_181711 | JGI IMG/M metagenome (GOLD analysis project Ga0255040, IMG submission 181711) | Seawater microbial communities from Strait of Georgia, British Columbia, Canada - BC1_12_2 | ecosystem: Environmental > Aquatic > Marine > Strait | place: Canada: British Columbia | collected... | reverse complement strand
TCACTAAATCCAGTGATCATATTGTCATACGCAGAGTTAGACTCTTGTGAACTACCACCTGACCAACTCACGTTGCCCGATGCCTCTAAGTTGTCAGTGAATAGAGTGTCAGCATCCACATAGAAATCAGAATCAGAATCAATAGCTGAAGTGCCGTTCCATATGGCCAATCTGTTGGTTGCGCCTGAACCAGTGACGTTACCAACTTGGGTGTTGTCAATCTTCTGCCAAGCATCAGTAGCCAAATCTGAGAACACAGCCCAGTCACCAACCGCCCAGTCCGTGATACCATCAAGATTGGTTGAACCAGCAACACTAACAATGTAATAGTATCCAGGTGTTCCTGACCCCGATGACAATGAGGGAGAGTTAGTGCTTGCATTCCAAGTACCTTGATATGTCAACACACCAGTAGTTGCACTATCAATTGCAGTTTGAATCTGCGCCCCTGTAGCTAAAGCAGATGAGCCTGAACTCACGGCAGCCGTTAAAGCGGAAACTGTTCGTGACGTTGCCGAACCACTCACGTTTATTGTAGACCCACCATCATCTTGAACCGTGTTAACCTGACCAGTCGCACCAGTAGCAACCGCAGTTACTCTACCGTAAGCATCAAGGGTGATTTGGTCAATCTTATTACTGTTAGATGTAGAACCGTAAGTTGCAGCACCAGCACCGCCAGTTGCCATATTCAAAGTAACGCTGCCCGAAGTACCACCTCCAGTTAGGTTAGTGCCAGCAGTCACACCTGTTATGTCACCTACGTTGGTGGTGTAACCTGAATTGTTCGTCCACTGGCTAATGTTACCACTCTTGTTCGTAAAAGTTTGACTGTTGCTCGCTGTCGTAGTTCCTGTGTTGGTTGTGTAGCCAGCAGTGTTATTGAATATGCTGTTGCCAATTTCCCCTGCGGCTTTCCTTCTTTCAGCACCACTATCCAAAACAATGAACTCATCCGTTGCAGTCATAGCTGCCGTCATATCTGTCAACTCAGACAAATCCAATGTGATAGTTCCCGATGTGGTGAATGAACCGTCAAGCCCTGCGCCAGTAGAAATAGAGGTAACCGTTCCTGTGTTGGTCGTATATCCTGCTCCGTTAGTTATCGCATTATTGTTCAACGAGATATTTGCACTGCCATTGAATGAAACTCCAGCAATCGTTCTTGCAGTCTGAAGCACAGTTGCGCTTCCTGCGTTACCCGACACCGTGGTCTGTACGATATTGGGAGCAGTGTTGGTGATGGTTAAAGTACCTCCGCCTGAAGTTGATGTCAACTCCGATTGGATACCTGTGCCTTGTGCAAATGTTACAGTTTCTCCATCGGTGACTGTTGCCGTTTCAGTTCCATTGCCTTCCTTGAGAATCCAAGATGACATTGAACCGCCCGATGATGTCACATACCCCGAGTCATTAGTCCATTGGCTAATGTTTCCCCCTTTATTAGTAAACGTCTGACTGTTGCTTGCAGTTGTTGTACCAGTATTTGTCGTGAACCCTGAGTTATTCGTCCATTGGCTGATATTACCAGACTTATTGGTAAACGTTTGCGTGTTGGATGCGGTGGTTGTACCTGTGTTTGATGTCCAGCCACTGTTGTTGTTGAAGATGCTAAGAGGAATGGACGAAATTAGCTGTCTGCTATCAACTCCGCCATTCTCCGAAATAAGGTAATCAGTTGCCACCAATGTGCCGCCTACTGCCAACTCCCCTAAATCTAAAGTAAGGGTCACGTTGCCTGTTGTGCCGCCACCGCTTAATCCCGTGCCTGCCGTTACTCCTGTAATATCGCCAGCACTTGTTAAATAGCCAGCATCGTTAGTCCATTGCGAGATATTACCACTCTTATTGGTAAAGGTCTGCGTGTTGCTTGGTGTGGTTGTGCCTGTGTTCGTTGTATATCCAGCCCCATTGGTGATGTTACTGTTGTTGAGAGATATGTTGGCCGACCCATCAAATGAAACCCCAGCGATTGTTCGTGCCGTTTCAAGTGTTGTGGCAGAACCAGCATTGCCAGTGATAGTTGTCTGGACAATGTTGCTGACCTTCGCAGTGTTAGCTGTTATCTCTGATGCCTGACTTGAAGTGATACCAACCTTGGAGGTGTTAGCAGTGATTGCGCTCGCCTGTGAAGATGTGATTCCTATCTTGGCCGTATTGGCCGTGATCGCTGATGCCTGACCCGATGTAATTCCTGTCTTCGCAGTGTTCGCAGTTATGGCAGATGCTTGGCCTGATGTAATACCCACCTTTGCCGTGTTGGCCGTGATTGCGCTTGCTTGGCTTGAAGTGATGCCAGTCTTAGCTGTATTTGCTGTGATAGCACTTGCCTGACTACTTGTGATGCCTACCTTGTCCGTGTTCGCAGTTATCGCACTTGCTTGAGCAGACGAGATGGTTGTTGTGTTACCAGCCATAGCAGTTGAAGCAGTAGTGCCAATTGCTAAATCTGAAGAACCAGTTGCGCCTGTGGTAATTGAAGTGACCCTACCGTATGCATCAACGGTAATTTCGTCCACTTTAGTGCCGTTTGAAGTGGAGCCATACGTTCCCGCGCCAACCCCTCCTGCGGCCATATTCAACGTCACCGTTCCAGTTGTACCGCCACCAGTCAAATTAGTTCCTGCAAGTACACCAGTAATGTCCCCTGCGCTTGTTAAGTAACCAGCATCATTCGTCCATTGCGATATGTCACCAGACTTGTTAGTAAAGGTTTGAGTGCCGCTTAAAGTTGCAACAGTGCTATCAATGTCTAAAGTGACAGTTCCAGAAGTGCCTCCTCCACTAAGCCCAGTGCCAGCAGTGACCCCAGTAATATCCCCACCAGGTGTGCTTGTTAAGTAACCTTGATTCTTGACCCAAGCCGTTGAAGCAGCAGATGTTGAATCATTAGCGGTTGCCACAGTTCCCACCACTGGTGTTGTGCTGAATGTTTTAGCCCCTCCGATAGTCTGAGTCCCCGTAGTATAGACCCCATTCGTCACCGTGCCTGCGTTACCGCTTACAGTCGTTTGAACGATATTACTAACCTTTGCTGTGTTAGCTAAGACGGCAGAGTTGTTTGTAATAAGTGATTGAACCGTTGTCGTGTACACTCCGTTTGTAACCGTGCCAGCATTGCCTGTCACACTTGTCTGAACGATGTTGCTAACCTTGGCAGTATTGGCTAAAACAGCAGTGTTGTTGGTGATCAAACTTTGAACGGTGTTGGTGTATACTCCGTTTGTGACAGTTCCAGCGTTTCCAGTTACACTTGTTTGTACAATGTTGGGAGCAGTGTTAACCAAGTTGATGCTACCCGAAGTACCGCCTCCACTTAGTCCAGTCCCTACCGTTACCTCAGTGATTGTTCCTGTGTTGGAAGTGTGTGAGTTCCATTCAGTAGCGTTGCCGCCATCTGAATAGATAACGCTGCCGCTTGTATATATGCCAGCGTCAGAATCTATTGCACCAGTACCATCCCAAATGGCTAAGCGGTTATTGACTCCTGTGCCAGTTACATTGCCAACGGCAGAATTGTCAATCTTTTGCCACGCATCGGTTGCAAGGTCAGAGAAAACCGCCCAATCGCCCAATGCCCAATCAGTTATTCCATCAAGGTTTGTTGAGCCTGCAACACTTACTATGTAATACTCGCCAGTCGTTCCTGAACCAGATGTCAGAGTTGGCGTGTTAGTGTTAGCATTCCAAGTACCCTTGTAAGTCAATACTCCTGTGGTTGCCGTGTTAATGGCCGTCTGAATCTGCGCCCCAGTTGCAAGGTCGCTTGAACTTGCGTTAACTGCTGATGTAGTTACCCCAATAGTTGGAGTCGTACCACCGCTTGATGTTACAGGTGAAGTGACCCCAATCGCTGTCACACCCGAACTTGTTACATACCCCTCGCCATTGGTAAGCTGGTTGTTGTTAGTAATGTAGTTTGCGTTTGTTGCCCCTGTGTAGCCGAGATTGGCCAATGTTAATGTTCTTACCGTGTGTGAAGTGATAACACCATCTGTCATAAAGATGTCATCAATGACCGTTGCCCCTGATGTAACAATGTTGGAGTCCGTACCTATGATGGTATTCCCGCTTGTGGTAACGTAGCCCGCACCGTTAGTCAACTGACTATTGTTGGTGGGGAAACCTGTTACTGCAACATCGCCTAAGCCGCTTCTGCTTAATGTTAGTGTGCCTGATGCATAAGTGCCACCGTCCACATAATTGTTGGTGTTGTCATCATTAGGGTTGAAGGTGATGGTGTCCGTTGCAGCATTCGTAGTGATTGTCATACCACCAGCACCCACAAAAGTCAAGGTGTCATTGTTGCTGTCAGCGACTACACTGCTTTGTCCACTTACGGCAATGTTCTTGAAGATATTTTGTGACGAACCCTTGTCTATATTGGTCAAGGTTACAGTGCCTGAAGTGCCGCCTCCCGATAGACCATCCCCTGCGGTTACGCCTGTAATGTCGCCACCTGGTGTGCTGGTTAAATACCCTGCATCATTTGTCCATTGACTAATGTTGCCGCTTTTGTTTGTAAAGGTTTGGGTGTTACTTGCGGTTGTCGTGCCAGTGTTATTAGTGTACCCCTGATTCTTAACGTATGCCGTTGTTGCTACGGACGTGGAATCATTAGATGTTGCAGGGGTTGGGGCTTTGGGCTGAGAACTGAAAGTCTTGACTCCCCCTATGGTTTGCGTGCCAGTAGTGTACACTCCATTGGTTACTGTTCCCGCATTTCCTGTGACGGAAGTTTGAACAATGTTACTGACTTTGGCATTGTTGGCTGTGATGTCACTTGCCTGAGTCGGGGTGATTCCAACCTTGCTTGTGTTCACTACAATTGCATCCGCTTGCGATGTTGTAATGCCCACCTTTGCGGTGTTCGCTGTAATCTCGCTGGCTTGTGCCGATGTGATTCCAGTCTTTGCGGTGTTTGCAGTAATCTCAGAGGCTTGGCCTGTGGTGATCCCAACTTTGGCCGTGTTAGCGGTGACAGATGAGTTCGCTGTTATTAAAGCATCCAATCCTGTGAGTGTTGGATAGAAAGAACTGTAATCTGCTTCCACAGCAACCACATTTCCTAATCTTCCAAAAACAGTGGTGACGGCATCCGTGTTGTCAACCTTTTGCCACTCAACGCCATTTGAGATTACCCAGTCACCAACATTGAAATCAATGCTATTGTAAGTGCCTGCAACGTCAACAATATAATAGTCACCCTGTACCGTGGTAGCGGTTGGAAGTGTTGGAGTGTTTGTGTTAGCGTTCCAAGTGCCTTGGTAGCTTATTTGCCCAATGATTGAAGCTGGCAAGTATGTTTCCAAAATCTTGCCTCCAGAATCCAATGGGACGTAGCCGTTAGCCACACCCTTGTTAACTAAGAACTCAGCCGTTGAATTTATGGTGCTAATGCTGCTTGTGTTGGTGGCAATGTCTGTGTCGTTTGACGAGATGTTGGTGGTGTTGGTGTTTATCAAAGCAAGATTAGCCGCTTCATTGCCGTCAATCTTTTCAACTGCTTCAAGAATACTATCGGTAGCTGCAACAACTCCTGCTGCACTTGAGAAGCCAGTCAGTACCTTTCCAATGACGGCTGAATTTAACACCGTAGTGGCATTACCCACAGAAGTCACCTCTCCTGTCAGGTTTGCGTTGGTGACAACCGTTGTGACAGCACCAACACTTGTGACCATTCCTGTTAGGTCTGGCATTGTATTGTTGTCAACGTACAATTTCACCGCAGCACTGGTCGGTATTGTGGTGTCATTGTCAAAATTCTCAATGCCATCTGCGGCTGTGACGAACTGAGTGATGACCACACCTGTGGCGGTGTCCTTTAATGACCCCCACTCAAGTATAGCGGTAACTTTAAAATCACCAGCCGTATTTAAATAAAGACCAGACTGATTACCAGACCCATCAGTCAACTCCTTTAATGCCGCAGTCAACGCAAGATTGTCAACCGTCTTTAGAAGGGCTGGGTATGTCGCAGATATTTTGGTGTTAAATAGAGTTGCCATTGGTGCGCTTTTTGATTTTTTTGTTCTTATTTTTTCTGATAAAGGCTTTCAATTTCTCAATGTTGACCTTCTTAACCTTATATTCCTTCTTTACAGAACCCATCCGTTGAATGTTGCATCATATGATGGGTATAAGTCATCATTGCTGTTGGATGTGTATTCGGGGAACAAGGTTTCGTTGAACGACATATAGTCAATGAACCTTCGTGAGTACCATTCGGCATTTGTCCTTGCCTTCTCAACGAGGTAGTCAACTTCCTCTTTGGAAACACTTTCCGAATTTTCAGAACGATGCTTGTACATACCGCCATTGCGTATTTGATAGCTTGCAAATGGAATGTAATCTACTTGACTGAACCATATAAGCATCGGGACAACGTAGTCATTCAGTAGGGTTTTCCATCGGGCGTTTGCGGGCAAATCAATTCCTGCGACAAGGGCTGCCGTCAGGCCATCGTACATCTGAGTTCCAAGGTAGTTTTGGATATGAATTTCTTGTGCCAGTTTGATGAACTGAATGAACTTGTCTGTGTCCACATTCCCATCCATAATGGAGTTTCGGACTAAATCGGTGCGGTTGATGAATAATACTGTTGCCATTGTTTCTATTTTACTCCAGGATAATGTCCTTGATTGGGCATATTGATAGGTGCTATTTTTGACTCTGCCGTTCCTCTTGGGTTTTTAAGATACGAGGCTGGGATAGTCCTTGTTCGCTTGTAGTTTTTCAAGTTCTTTGAAGGCTCGGTGTTGCTTTCTAAACGGTACAAAACCCTGACCCATTTGTGACGGCAATAGACCCCACCCTTAAACTTGAACAGGTCATAGGCTTGGCCTTCGTGTCCCAATTGACTATTGACTCCTGCCCTGCTTGCTGCATCAATACCTTCCAATCTGTAGACCGTACCCCCTGCGGAAAGATTCATCATATTTTTACAGAAAGTGCGTGGTTCATTACCATCTTTCAATGGCTTCCTTGATCCAACTGCATATTTGTAACGCACCTTGTAATTCTTGCTGTCTAAATAGCTAAAGCCATTTGGCTTTGATGTAATCTCGTCCTTCAGTTTCTGCAACAATGACTTCTTTTCTGCGATGCAAATAGTTGCCCAATCCTCATCGCTAATGTCTTGTTCATCTTCAAGTTCATCCACAACAATCCAGTCCTCTGACATTACTTCGCCTTGAAGGTTCTCTAATATAGATGCACCATCTTCATCAGATAGAAATTCAGGTGATTGATTAGACATTTCAACCCCAGTTTCTTCTTCAATATCTTCCTTGTCTTGAATGTCGCTATCTACCTCTGTAAATTCAAGCGGCTGTAAGGTCGTGAAGTATAGGTTTAAGGCTATATTGTTGTAAGCAAGTATCTGGTCAAAGGAATCAATCAAAAGTTCCTGAAAAGGTCTAATAACGGTATTGTCCATCAATAAAGAAGAATTTTTAATTTCTTCGGCATTACTTGAGAAGCCAGTTGCTGAACGAATGCCCAGCAGGAATGGCGAAACTATCCGATGAGCAACCTGAATCTTAGATGACGATTCCGAACTAAGAAATTCATATTGGTTATGTGCATCACTTAATTGAACAGGAGTGATTTCGGCTTGACTCTCTTTGTTGTCATTAAAAGCCAAAATGAACTTTCCCGCATTGCTTGTCCCTGAGAACTTTTGTGCAATCTTATTCTCAATCAACTGCCTTTCTTGCTGGTTTGGCGTTCCGTTGTTGAAGTTGATTAACATACTGGGACTCAGGCCGTTAAGTATGTTATTTAGATGATAATTGCTTACTTCTTCCTCTAATTCCGCATACTGCAAACCTCCCTGATAATCAACAGGAGAGTAGTAATAGAACCCAGCCTTGTAGGGCTTGATGTACAGAATCTCAATGTTCTCTTTGGATAGTCCAAAAGCTGGGATTCTTAGAGGCACATCGCTGCGCTTGATATTTGGCCAATCTTTGAAATAATAGTAGGCAGGAACTTCACCGTCTTCGTTGCATTTTTCTGCACGCAATGTTTCAATAGGCATATGCTCAAGTTGAGCAATAGACCTTCTGTCTTTGGAATAAATAACCTGAACCGCACACTGACCCATTAGCTTCAGGTCATAGCATAACTTTCTTACAACGTCCTTCTTAAACAAAGACACCATATGAGCATACTCGTTAGGCTTTCTGTTTGCGTCTGTAGCGTTCAGTCCTTTGCCATAAATAGCTTGACTAATTCCATTGATGGCTGCGTTGTTTGTTGGGCTTCCATTATAGCGATCAATGAGATATTGAAAGTAGTTGTTGTCCGCTCCATACTCAATGTAATCTTTGCCAGAAACTTCTTTGATTTCAGGACTGGTATAGGTGCTTAAGTTTACAAATCCAAATTCTGAGGTTTTTGAAACCTTTTTGAATTGCCCCTTGTTGTTTCTCTCTTGTTTTTTCATCGTACTGTATAAGTATTATCCGAACCGTTGTATTCAATGTAAGTTTCAGGTACGCCTTCGTCAAGCGTTTCATTATTTATGTAACCATCATATTCAACATATTGGCCTTCATCCAATTTGTAGTAGTCATTTTCCGACTCGTCTATAGTTTGGTCGGTACAAAAAATCTTATCACGAAAGATGTCATTGATGTGGTCGGCTGCTAAATTCCAAATAACGTCATACATATTCCAAAAATTGCTATTGGTTTGCCAAGTGTCCGAGTCAATATAAAGTCGCAAATCAAAAAAATGACCTTCAACCAATACAGGAAAGAACGCCTTGCTGAATTGTAGATAGTTTCCATTTGTTACGCCTGTGTTAGAATTGTAGACCACTTCCACATTAGTTTGGTCATCTCTAATAGACATTGCAAACTCACTATTGTCATATTCCCTCGGAATGACCGAAAGGGTTTGAGCCGCAGCCGTTGTGGTGAGAATTATCATACTCTTATATAACGCACAAATCAAGGCAATTTGTAGAATGGCCTATCCAAAAAAAAAGCCCCCGATTAAGGAGGCTTGATTTTTAACTAAAACACAAATTTATCAAGGGGCTGGTGGGGCAGTTGCCGTTGGGTCAATTTGAGTAGCATCACCTGTGACGGCTGCGGCCAAGAAGAATGGAGCAGCTTCTTCCATTCCTTCAAATGTAAGTGTGAATCCAGAAAGGTCACCAGCGGCTGCGCCTGTTACAACAGTACCGCCTGTGCATTCCATTCCGTTTTCATAACCACAAAGGAAGCTGTTTCCATAATAGTCCTCAACCACAATGTATGGGCGAGCAACTGCAAGGGTTTGTAATTCGTCCTGTGTCTGAGCATCAAGGAACGTCAAGGTCAAGTTCAACGATTGCGTATAAAAGGTAGTCCCATTCTCCCTGCTGCTTGTCACAGTAGTTTCAAGAGAGGAATTTCCTTTCACATCGTATTCGTACCAAGTTGCCGAGCCAGTAGTGGTAGCTTCTTTGGTGGTAGCATCAATTGCAATAGCGGTTAGAGAACCGTAGTCAGCAAAATAAACTGTTTTAATGCCTCCAAAGGCACTTTTGCAGGGGACTTTCCGTCCAGTAGTTAGTAAGCAAGCCATATTTTTGTATTTGTATTAAAAAAAAAGGGGCAAGTAAGTCAATACCCACTTACCCCTTGTGTTGTTATTATGCAATTAAGCGTACTCACAGATATCCGAAGCGATGCCAAATTGGACAGCACTGGTGAAACGCATCACGATTCTCACATTGTTAGAAGCATCCAAATCCGCCATATCCAACAACTTAACTTCGTTGGTGCTGTTTAGAAGACCAGTACCGAAGTAAAGATTGCTGCGTTCTGCGGCATACATCTTGTCAGCAGACATACCTGGGCAAACAAAGATTTTCACTCCGTTGACCGATAGGCTTCCGTTATTCCACCATTGCGTTCCTTGTGAATTTACACCATTAGCACCAAGACCAGAAGCAGCAAAACCGCCAAGTGCTTGAACGTAGAACTTAGCTGCGGCAGAACCTACATAAAGGAACAAGTCTTCTTTGCCATAAAGAGAAGCAGGAATTGCATCAACTACTTTAGACATCTCAGCAATGATATTAGTGGCATCCAAACCACCAGCAACGGCAGCTACTTGTTGTGCTGCTGGAATATCACCTGCGGCTGCGGAGGCTGCGATTAGCTTCTCAAAACCATCAAAGGAATTAACTGAACCAGCTGCGGTGTCCCCTCTCCAGATATTTTGCTCCGTGTTCTGGGCAACTTCCGCTGCAACGTGGGCCAACATAAAGTCGGAGAACTTAGGAGGCATCGTCTGACCAAGACCGTAGCCCATTGACTGACTTTCCCAATCGTTAACGAAATCATACTTACACAATTGTAGGTTGACCTGAAGTTCAACTGGCTGAATGATGCGCTCAGTTAGAGTGACAGTGCTGGTAGGCGTGAAGTCACAAGAAGCGGATGCAACTAAACTGCTTGTAGCAAGTTTCTTAATTACCTCCTTGAAGGAGATGTTTGCCTTTACCGTTAGACCACCATCATCAATAGTGGAAGCTGAAAGAAGTGATGCCGCTATATAATCGCCTGCAAATTCGCCCGCATAAGTGGTCGTGATCGCAGTGACGGTTGCTAAGTCTACTTTTTTTGAATTACTCATCTTTTTATTTATTTAGTTTTGAAAGTACTCTTTCAAGAGAGGTGGTGTTGAATTTACCCTTGCCAAATTCTCTCTTGGTTGCCTGTTCAGCTTTAGCTTCGGGATTGTGTTTAATAGGTTCGGCTGCTGCTTCAGCAAATTCTTCCTTGACAGTTCTGGACTTCAATGGCTGTTGTGCTTCATCAGACATTTCTTCCTCCTGTACATCTTCCATCTTAGATTCCTTGTCACCTTTTAGGTCAGCAATAGCATCTTCAAGATTTTGAATCCGCTTCTCCATTCCTTCCCAGTCACCTACATCGGCAGACTTATCTTCCGACTCATCTTCCGACTTTTCTTCGCCTTCCTCTAAGTCAGAAGTGATTTCTTCTTCCTTTTCAGGAACTTCATCAGAAACCTCACGGACATCGGCAATCATACCTTCCTCAGTTACGACCAATAAGCGGCCATCTTCAAGTAGGTATTCACCAACTGGCATTGCGACCTTCTCGTCATCAGTGACTATGAAAATTTCTTTGCCTTCAGAAAAGTCTTCTGCTGTAACAACAGTGCCGTTTTCCAACTTCATTTCCTCAAGTTTCACCTCGATGTTTAGAAGGGTCTTGATTTGGTTTAACATTTCTTTTGATTTCATACTTTTATATAACGTATTAGGTGATGGATTTTGTATTTTCAATCTGCTCTTGTTATGACTCCGATGCCTTGCGCACTCATTGAGCCATCGCAACAGGACTTAGAATAAGTGTTCGTGTCCCAACACAAGCAAGCCCTGTCGCTTCCTGTTGGTGAGGTTCTACTTTGAATGAACACTCTATTTTTGTCTTTGTTATTCTGCCTCACTGGTCAAGATATTTTTAATCTTGTTCAGCAGTTTCTCATCCTCTGATAGATTTTCATCATCCACGACTTTAGACTTCTCCATCTTGTCAGCGAAATATCCCTCAATACTGAAGCCCTTGCATTTACCCTCCAAAATATATTCATCCCAAATTTTTTGATTGTTAACTTTAACAGCACCCATCCACGTTCCAACAGGAACATTCAGACCGTATTTGCGTGACTTGTCTTGCACCTCATCCTCAACAATCCAGCTTTCAACTAATGTCAATCCATCAAGTGCCTTGTCGTGTTCAAGTGTTGAGTTGTTTTGATAGCCGTTTCTCAAATACATCTGAGATGCCTTTGCAACGGTATCTTTTGAAAAGAAGATGTAATACTCTCCTTCAGCCCCAGCCCTGTATATTGGTTTATTCGGAATTAGTAAAGCCCCCAGAAGGATTTTCTTTTCTTTGTCAACCTCCGCAAGTTTGATTTCTTCTGCTGCCAAAGCAACAAAGTCCGACTCAATGGCAGGGCTTTCAACGATTGAAATTGCTTCAATTCCAGTATCTTCTTGTTCCTCGTCAAGTATAAGTTCTACGATTCTCATATGTATATAACGTATTCAATTTGTGATTTTGTGAATTACCCTCCTATTGTTGCCCCTGAGATAATGTTTCTGTCAAGGCTTTGTGCTGACGTTACATCTGTGCTTACAACATATGCCCTTGAAGGCTTTTGAGCCTGACCACCTATGGCATCTGCCAATTGGTTTGTTCCGCTTGCTCCAACTGTGTTAAAGTTAGCAGGATTTGGCGGAGGTGCTACCGTTGGGGCTGTTGGGCTTGCATCGGGCTTAGGGCCACCGCCACTTTCGTCTGTGGCTGCGATATTGCGAATGTTAGCAGCAGCAAACCCGCCTGCCAACCCAGCTTGTACGAATGGATAGGCTGGCCATACGGTGGTGAGGGGGCTTAACGAGGCAGTTGTGAAAGCATTTTGCACACTTTGGAATCCAGCAATAGTAGCTTGGCCGATTGCCATTGCTTTTGCCAACTTGCTGCCTTTCTCTGACATCGCACCTACTATAGCAAATGCCTGTGCAGCAGCATCCAGTTTAGCATTCAACACAGATTGGTCAAGGGCTTTGGCGTTGGCTGCATCTTTGTCCCTTGCCTCCGTTATTTTCGCATCCCAAGCATCCTGCATATCGGCCCGAAGTTGAAAATTGTCCTCCGTAGCTTTTATCTCACTCATTGCAATCTGCATACGCAATGTCATTTCTTCTTCAAGGCTCGCAGCTTGTTCCAGCCTTCTTCTTGTATAGAAATCTCTCCTTAAATCTTCAAGGTCTTGCAATCGTTGCCTTTCAATTTCTTTATCCTCATCAATCTTATCGCTTACTTTCTTTTGGTCAGCAGCAATTTCCGCATCTGCTTTATCCTTTGCTTCTTTCTTGATTGCTGCTTCTTCATTAAGTGCAGTTGTGATTTGTGTCTGTAACAGCCTTTGGCTTCTTAGTTTTCTTGTGTCAAGGTTAATCAACTCAGCTTGCATCTTGGCAAGTTTATCTTTTTCTTCAATAGTGTTTTTGCCCTGAGCCATCTCAGCAATCTGGGCCTTGACTAATAATTTTTTGGCAGAAATTTGTTTTTGTGTTATTCCTTCTTCAATCTTTTGCGCTTTTCTTAATAAGGCAACCCTTTCCGTTGCAGTATTATTGACCCTATCTTCTGCCTGTAGCCTGATGTCATTGATCTCTCTGTTGGCTTTTGCACGTTCAACCATCAAATCCCTTTCAATGTGATGTGCTTTTTGCCTTGCCTTAGTGATTTTTCCTATTTGGTCAATCTCTTTATTTGTTTCCTCAGCAAAGTCTTTCACCGCTTTGGTAGCACCCTTGATGGTGTTTTTTACATAGTCCCAAGGGCTTGCCATAAATTTAGTAATGCCATTGCCCAATTTCTCAACTGATTTCATTGGGTTTGTCACAGCATCAATTATTGCCGCTCCTAAGTCAGAAAACAAGTCCATCACTTGCTTCACCACAGCACCAACTTTAGCCAGCCCCACTTGCATCTTTTCTTGGCCTTCTTCGCTTTGCTTAAAGACGGCTACCAATGAAGTGAGAGCAATCAACAAAGCACCAATGCCTGTGGCAACGATTGCAACTTTAAGCAACTTCATACCTTTGGTTGCCTTCCCTATGCTGCTAACAAACTTTTTCATCCCAGAAACAGCACCGCCTGTCTGCTTATCTACATAACCCATTATGCCGCCAAAGTCTGCTTGGTTTTTCTTGGCTTCCTTGAGTTGAGTGTTTGCAACTTTTCTATCTGCATTGACCGCCTTCAATCCTGCCTTTTCTTCCGTCAACTGTTTTTTAGTGACCGCAATGAGTTCCTCAGTTTTCTTGATGCGATTCTTATCCCTTGAATCCATCTTGCCCAACTTGTCCTCATAGTCACTTACCTCATCAGTAAGGTCTTTGATAAGGTCTTTTTGTGCGGCAAGTGATTTGTTGAGTTCATCAACATTTGCTTGCGCTTGTTTGACGGAAATCTTTAAGGTGTATTCGTTTGTTACTGCCATTTTATTGTTCTTTTTAATAGTTTCATTCCTGACTTCAAGTCTGTTGGCAGGGCATTTTTGCCTTGTGCAATTCTGATGTTTTCAGATTCTCCTTTTGCTAATTGTAGCAAGTCTATGATATTCTTGATCATACTTGATTGAGTAATTCCATCTTGCTTTTGCCACTTTGCAAATCAGTCGTGATGGAGTTGATTAGATAAGTTTCTGCATTGATGGTGAATGTGTCATTTAGCTTAAAGTTGTAAATGATTCGCAGGGGTAAATAAGAAGTTAACTGTGTGATTCTTCTCCTTTCATTAAAGACATCAATGATGTATTCGCTGTGATATACTGAAAACAAGGTGTCTGTAAACTCATCAGAGCCATCATCATATTCATTCAACTCAGCACCAAAGTTGATGTTCTGCTTGCCTGTTGCTGGGTCTAAGTAAAGGCTGTTTGATGGAATCCAATAATTACTAACTGAATCGGTTTCATTGACATCTTCTTGAAATGCTATGGCTGTCGTGCCTGTGCTTTGCTTTACAGCGTAAAAAATCAAAGGCTTGCCTACATACGCCTGTTGGTTTTCATTAACTGACCACCCCCATTGAATGGTTGTACTTGCTCCGCCATTGCGGTTAACCATCCTCTCATATTTCTGATGCTCAAATGGCACAAGGACTTTGTAAACTTCCGTTGATGCGTTGTAATTAATGCCGCCAGTTCCAGTAGCTTCAGTTCCTCCAATGTACCTCAAGGCCCCCCAGTTGGCACTGAATAACTGATTGTGCTGCTTGGCAAAATATGTCCCTGTTCCTTCATAAGCATAAATGACTTCCTTGTAAGGCAAAGCAATATTGACCGCACGTTCAGTTACATCCACATACTTGGATATTTCGTAATCAATGGGCGCATCTAAACCACTAACATCTGCTGAAGTTAGATAACTATAGTTCACTCCCGATGTGGCTTCCAACGGTCTTACAACTATCAATCCGTCATCATTGACATATGCAACCAAGTTGAACATCTTGAACAATCCAGTAAGGAATGACATTATGGAAATCTCAGGGATTTGCTGACTAACAATGAAATCAAAGGTTGGTGCGAGAATCTTTGCCCCTACGTTTACGGTGTCGGTGTAAGATGAACCTGAAACGATACCATCAATAGTCCAGATAACGTCATCAAGTTGGTCAACTTCTTCTTCGTGTTGGATTGTTACGCTGTAAATACCATTGGCAACCATTGAAGGGACAGTAATGGTTTGGTCACCAGCAACAAAGGGAGAAGTTACAATAGGGCTTCCGTTTAGATTTACAATGACAGAGCAAGCTGTTCCCGAAGGATTCTGTACTTCCACTTCTGCTGATACAATGCGATTGGGAAATGTGACTAAATTGGCTGGGATTGTTATCGTAGAATTTCCTACCACGATGTTACTCACCGTTCCCGAATACCCAGCAATCAAAGTTTGAAAAGATGTCACTTGCGATGCAGGCTCAACATCCCCACTTTTACGATGCAACCACATATACAGGTTGTAGAACGTAGGATTTGTGGTGTTGAAAAAATCAGTGGAGAAAGCTATGTTGCTGGCATAGTCATTTGCTGTGGTGTACTTGGCTTCAATCTGTTCAAGTATTTCGTACAGCCGCAAAGCATATTTCAACTCATTCCAGTCCACGCCATTTGTTCCGCTTGCATTATGCCAATACAAGTTGCCTGCATAATTATGTGTGGACGATGCGGAGTTGTAGAAAAGTGCTTGTGTGTGAGTGATTAATGGCGTGATGATATGCGCCCCAACCCCCGATGCAATTTCCATCTTCTCCTTGATGGTGTCGGCATCATAAGTCAGATTGTACTGGGCTTCGCTAAACGGCAACGAACCCAGTTTGTCATCCCCAATGATGTCTGGCAATTCAACGGTGTTTCCAAAAAAGGTGATGCGATAAGTGTGGGCAAGGTTATTCTTCAAACTAACCCCCTCAAGTTTTATCCTTCCAGTTTTGAAAGGAATAGTATTTAGCTCTATCCTTCCCGCCTTCTTTGTTCTTGCATCATAACCCCCAGTAATATTGTAGTTGTAATAGTGCTGGAATATCTTGTTATTGTTTGAACTTGCAGGCACAGAAAAGGTCTGCGTGAAAGATGTGAAAATCTTTGCAGGGTCTTTTACGTTTTGGATTGTTTGCGTAATAGAAACAGCCTCGTCTTTAAACAAGTCCAGTCTATCACTTTCAATATATAGCTGTAACTCTTGCACTATCGGACATTGTTAATGTAATCAAACGCATCCTCAAACTCAATAGTGTACTCAATCAACCGATCATTAACCGAAGTCTTGTAAGTCATATTGGATGTCTTTACAGTGACAGGGACAATCTCGTCAATGTTGGGCTGGTCTACTTGTGGCCTTGTCATCCAAACATACTCGCTCAAAAGCAATTCCTCAAAATAAGCATTGGTGTACTCAGGGTAGTAGCCTGAAGATAATGTACGGCTTTGCTTTGCCTTCGTGTTGAATAGCTTATAGGTTGCATCCGACTGAGAGTAGGTAGCCGTTGCGCTTAGTGTGTTGGCTTGATACGTTTCATTTGTTCGTGTTATTGACTTGACATTCTTCAAGAAGAACCACAGGTCTTGCAGCACACCGTATTTGTTTATGAAAGTAACCTTGTTGCCCTCTCCGTATTTAGTGCAATCAATTCTGTTAATGGTGCAAGTGATGCTGTCTTGTTCCAACTCCGTGTCTGTTCCGTTGTAAGAAAAGTATTCAATTGTTCCTGTTGTGTTGATGTAGGGCACATAACCTTCAACACCGCTTGGGACATAGATATTAAAATCATCCGTCAACGAAGCTGTTGTTGGATTTGCCTCTGCCAATAACCAAGTGGGCTTCACTCTGTTTTCAAACGGAATCACTGGGTTAGTCCCTTCTACAAAAAGACCATAGGCTTCCCATCCATCGCCACCAATAGTGGTGACAGCACCTTCGGACAGACCAGTTCCATTTGGGCCATCATAGAATGTGATAGTAGAAGTGAAGGTGATTGATTGTGTGTTATATGGTGTTGTCGGGTCTTCGGGAAAAGATATGGTTAGGTAATCTCTCAGCAATTCGGCCACCTCAAAGATTACTGGAACATTTTGCGTGGCACTTTTTATGATGGTGTAAATAAGCGAGCCGCTATTGTATAGAAGCAGCTTTGCAGATTGCGTGGTAGCAAGTGTTGAAGTTGCTTGAGCAAAAATGGGAGTGCGTAGGGCGTAGTTAGTTGGCATTGTTTATTTTTTAGAACTTAATAGGTCATCAATATCTTGTACAAAGGCATCAAGCATATTTTCCGACAAATCAAATTGACCGTTGTTGAATGGTTTGGAGAAAAAGTATGTGGGTTCCATTCCTTGTGCGTAAATACTTTTCTGCAACCAAAAGCCCATTGATTGATAGCTGCCAGCCTTAAACTGACCGCCACCCTTCTGACCTTTTCCAACCCTGAATCTCACATTTTTGCTCTTTGCCCAATCCGCAAGCATTTGCATCGGTGGCATTTTGCTGGTGTATTTGAATTTGCTTAATGGGGCTTTTTGTATTCCCACCCTTCCAGTTTTTGAACTATTTACCAAACTGGGATTTGCGCCCTGTACTCCCTCATCTACAAAAAGGCCATAGTTCTCCATTAAAAAAGAAATAAGATATGCCGTTGACCCCTCTTTTGTTATTTTATATGCGATGGATTCATACAATGGCCCACCACCCTTCTTGGCTTTTGTCAAGTTGGACTTGGCTTGCTGAACCACATACTTAGCGTACTTATTGATGACGGCATCTAATTTAGGAAACTCCATCAGTCGCAAACCCAAATGTCATTGTATATCAAGATGTCCATCGTGGCTGACCACCCTGCCAATTGGTTCTCAAATCTGTCATAGAACGGCTCTAAAGAAGGCGCACTGTCAAGCTGGTACATATCAGTGAAAAGGTTGCCCATTCTTAGTTTTTGAATCAGCTTATTGAGGACTGCCAGTTGTGTGTTCAAGATATTCTGTACGTCATTGTTCCCTGTAAATCGGTCAACCGTTGGCTCTTTGGATAGGTTAACAATATCACAGGCAAGAATGGTGATGTTGAACTTTAGGGTTTGCTCTGTATCAATCACGTTGTTGATGATGATGTGACCAAGCGGAAAGATATCTTGCTTGTTTAGGTTGACATCGGTAATGTCCCCAGTCGTTACCGTATTGATGTTGATGTCCTCAAGCAGTGCTGTCTTGATTGTTTGGGTCAACTGATAGTACCCCCTTACGCCTTGATTCTGTTCACTCATTTGAATTGATTTTTTATTTGCTTAGACTCCAATTCGTTTTTGTCCTTCATAAACGAAAGCATCATAAAACATTCGTGCATTTTTAATTTAGTGACACCTTCAAATCTTGTAATATCTCCCTGAGAGAGTCCGTAAAGCGATTGATACCATCCCCACTTTCTTGAGAATTGAGATACTCCGTCAAGGCTGGTGTCTGATTGTTGGTGTCCAAAGAGTTCATCATAGTTTGTGACAAGTCTATCCCTAAATTCCACAAAAAAAAAATTGATGACATCACGGCATCCATTGGCATATCCAAAATGTTCGCTTCAGCACCCAGTTGGTATTCGTCAATGCTGTACTTGCCCTTCAATTTAACAAGCACAGGACGATAGAGAACATTCATTGCCTTCTCTATATTGTCCCAGTCTGAGATAAAAGTATCAAGGTCAATGTACTCTCCGAGAGTTATCTCGTCAAGCTGAGGCTGGAAGCCGTACTCAGTACCATTCAGTTTGAACATCGTAACCAATGGAGGCTTTTCGTCAAATAATTTTGTAATTGCATCAGTGATCTCTAAAGAGTCTTTGAGATGCAAAAGCATCACCTCATCAAGACGTAGATTGCAAAATATCTCAATCATCTTTGCATTCAAGAATGCTTCGTCTGTAATATCTTCCTGTACCTTTAGGAAGTGTTTATACTGCCGCAAGGTAATGTCCTTTAGAGATGTCGGGACTGTGATTTTCAGTTTCATATATCTATATAACGTATTCAATGGGGGTTTTTGTAGTGATGCTTAAATATAAAAAAAGGGCAGCCATTTCTGACCACCCTTGAAAGGATTTTGCAAAGCCTCTTTATGCAGGCATCCTTTTCACACACAAAGCCTATGCGTTTAACTATATTTCGGCTTCAGTACATTTATTCTTCCATCGGCAAAGTGTTGAACCCTCACCAGTGTTGGCAATGTTATTGTCTTGATTGGTTTGTTTATTGTTTTCATACGCTGTTAATTATGATAATTTGGGGTTTTGTAGTAAAAGCGATGTAACACTGCAACTGTAACTCTCATTGTTTTTGGAAACTTCAATCTGAAACTTAGATGCACGATTGTTCCATCCACTTAAAATGTAAGAATCACCACTCAATTTTACTGAGTCACCTATGCTAAGATGGCCTAATCCAACCCCATCTTTCATCAACTCAAAATGCTCTGCTTTTTTCGTTAGTGCCAATCCATTTTCATTTAGGACGTTTAGGTGAACCTTGAAGGTCACTTCATTAGAACTGAAACTTGCGTTTCCTGCGTGAATCTTAACTCCATACTTGTCGGACAAAGATTGCATTGCTTCATTCAAGTCTACTCTTAGGGCTTTGATGTTGCTTTTATTAAATTGGGTAATAGTCATTGTTTCTGTTTTAGTTATTAAATATAATGCAATGTACACCTTTCTTGGTTATCAACCAAATTGTTCACAAATGTTATGATATGTGATATGTCCCACGGTTAGGGTTTTGCAATTGATATGATACGGAATACCGTATTGCATCAATCAAATGATTCCAGTTGTCTTGCGGGGTCTTTGATTTCTTTTCCAGCCAAGAGTAATTGTTTAGTTCTTTTATTAAGTTGATGCTGTTGTCATCCACAATCATATCATAATCCTGAAGCAAGGATATGCCATATGTGATTGACCCCTGCCCCTTGATAGCTTTTACAACATTGCATCCTTTTGATTTTATCTCAGACAAAAGCCTTGGCTCTGCGGAATCACCCACAATCAAGTTAGTGCCTGCGTGTTTCAAGTTTAGTAAAGCAATTTCCGAAGTGGTCAACCCCTTTAAGAAAAAACACTCCTTCAAATAGATAATCTTATTGGCGGTGTCAATGTTAGTTTCAACCAATGTTGATGGGTCAGCAGCGAAACCATAGTCTTGCCCAAAGACCGAAACGCCCACTCGTTTAAACGACCCCACCCTCCAATTGGAAAAGATAACGCCCTCTGCTTTCTGTAACCACCCACCAAGCATCTGATGTTTGTACTTGTCTGGCCTGCGTTGCTTGATATCCTCAATCTGCCTTAAATAGCTGTCTGATAAGTTTTCTAAGTTGTCAAGGTATGTGGTGTGAATGTAGGTGGTGTTGTCTTTGATTGTGTTGCTGGACTCCATCACGCCCTTATCTTCAAAGAACCGTGAGTAAATCCAATGCTCTTTTGTGACTGGGTTCAAAATCATAATAACCCGATTCTGTCTATTCAGGTTGCGCACAGACAAATCTATTTTATCAAAGATGGATTCATCAACAAGTTCCTCAGCTTCGTCCATAACCCAAGTGGTTACGTTGGTCAATGACTTTAGGTTTGCGGTCTGATCACCAGACGATGTTTTGATGCCCTTGAAGATAATCTTGCTGCCTGAAAGCCGATTGATGATTTCATCCTTTGTTATACGAAAATGCTCCTGAATGTTTAGCGTTTCAATCTTGTCAATAAATTCTGGGATGATGGAAATGTAAGCTGATGACAGCGTAAATCTGGTGAAAAGAATAGTGTGGCCTTCCTCATAGGTAAGCAAGACAAGCAAAAGATTTATTGAGTAAGACTTACCCGAACCACGCCCCCCAGTAACAATGTAATATCTGGAGTCCGATGACATTATGGGTGCATACTTCTCGTTTACGTCAATCACTTAAATCTTATCAAGTCTTGGAAATTGATATTGAATCCTTCTTTGGATGTAATGTCAACGGATTCTTTTGGCTTGCCATATCTATAACCGAAATACAAAGACAACGCCCTTGCATCGCCCTTTAGTATTTGCTCACCAAGTACCCGAATCACCGCATCGTTATCAATAAGGTTGTCCAGCCTTTGAATTAGCTTCAATTCATCAGCTTTTTTTGGTCTGCCTGCGCCTACCCTTACCCCTCCGTTATTTTTTCTATTATCCATTTGATTCTTTTTTGTTTAATCAATCCTTGTTTATATAACGTAATCAGTTGACTGATTTTAAAACTTCTACACATAATTCATTTGGAATTTTGCTTCTTTCGTAGTTTCCCTTCAACCCTTGTGTGCCAGATACGCTTCCTCTTGGCGCATCTTCGTGATGACAGTGATGATTATTGTTGTGACATTCTGGTCTTGGTTGCCAGCCTTCTTGATTAAATAGTGACCTTATGTTGTTTGACCATATGTCTGTTGGCTTGGCTCTGGTGTCACCATAGGCACAATACCAAACTGTTATTCGTGGCAAGCCTCTCATAATTTTCAACTTTCGCAATTTCCCTCTTGGGTTTTCTACAAAATAAAAATCAGGATTTAACACAGAAATAATCTCTAATGTTTTTTGAACAATCATCATTCCTAACTCTGCACTTTTTGTTTTAGGCGTGTTGTCCAAGTTCCAATGCGTTCCAATTGAGGCAACAGAAAAGTAAGTGCAAGGAGGGCTCGCCCATATAATATCTGGCTTGAATGGAACTTTGTTAGTGTCAAAATCTAATATGTCAACAACATAATCTATGTTTTCCATAGGTAAGATGTCACTACTAAATACCTCGTAACCTAAACTTTCTGCGGCCTTTCCAACACTCCTTGACCCTGCAAATAGTTCTAAGACCTTCACAGAATTAACCAATCAGAATATTCTGCTGACCATCCATACAAGCATCAGCAATGCTCCAGCATACCAAGCCCATTGGCAAAGGATGGCTAATGTCTGTACAAGTAAGTTCTTTGAGTCTATCGGGACAAAGAAACTTACAACTACCATCAACGCAATAATCTTAGCAATCATTTGACACCCTCTCTGTCTTTCCACTTCCAACTGTCCACTTGCATCTTGACCCTTTCGTACAGTTCATTAGTGCGTGATGGTGGTGCGTTTAACACCAACCCCAACAGTGGAGTGTCAAGCAAGTCTTTCAAGTTTAGGTACTGGGCTTCCAGCTTGTCATACTTATTCTCCAAGTACGTCACCTTATTGATTTCTTTGTAACCCTTTTTCGTAAAGACAAACCGTTCCTCAATTTCGGCCAACGCCTCATTGTGCCGCCTATACAATGGGTACATCTTAACAGCGTGAATTGCGGTTGAGTGATCCATATGCTTTCCTTGGTCGTTAAAAAACTCTGCGATGTATCGCCATCCCATATTAACCTTATCCCTCAACAAAAAACACATTAAGGAACGATACTCAATCACTTTCCTTTTGCGTGTGTTTTCGTAGATATTAATGCCTGCAAGTTTATTGATTGTACCTCCAATCTCGTAGGGGGTTAAGTTTTCTTGTATTGTCTTTTCCATTATTGTGTTCTTAGTTTTAGTAGGTGGTAGCACTCAACAAACTTTTGTCTTGCCTTACCCTTGTACTCTTGTTTAAATAGTTGGTAGATTTTTCTTGTGTATTGATATTTCGTTTCGCAATCTACAAAGTATTTTTCAGCAAATCGCTTCCCTTTTCCTTTAAAGTAATTCACGTTGTCTGCGCTGTCACCCATTATCATTTGCTCATAGAAATTGTACATCGCTTCATCCTCCGATATGTCCATAACTTCCTTGTGCTTGTAATGGTAATTATAAATCAATGCGGGGAATTGTTTGTAGTCTTTGTCTATGCTTACAATCATAACATTATCCCGCCCAAGGTCTTGGCTTATGTTATACCAGTAACGTGCAACAAGGTCATCTGTTTCAATACCATATCCATAGATGCTGTCGTAATGTTCCTTCACAAACTTGTGCATTTCGTCCAGCAATGGGGGGAGTTCCTGTTTTGTTCGGTTCGCTTTATATGTTGATGTCAAGATTTTTCGGAAGTTACCTTTTGAGCCGCTAAAACATAGCACTTTGTCAATAGGGTAAATATCTTCAAGGTGGTTCACTATCCCCATAAATTGCTGGTCAAACTTATTGCGGGCATCCACAATGTCTGAATAGTATTTATCATCTTCAGGGTTTTCTCTTGCCCTATAGCAAGATGCGAAAACCAAGCTGTCTGCATCTACTAATAATATCACTTTTCCTCTTTTGTTTCGTTTGCGCAATGGTCACACGATGCGTTATTCACATCCTCTTTGTCCTCACCACAGGCAGGACATATCAATTCGCAACTGCCACAAAGTTCATCGGGTGACTGGCTTAACTCTCCGCAAACGCAGTAGTCTTTTCCATCATCCCAAGGGGCTAAACCTCCAAATTCACTGCTCATTGTTTTTTGCGCTTTAAATGTTCTGTGTACATTTTGGCAGCCCAAGCCCTGCGTTGAATCGGGTTTTTATAAAAAGGCTTCAACCTCGCCATCGCTATTCTCATAAACTGTTTCATCTCTTGATGTCCAGTTTTAAAAAGTTCTGTTGGCTTGCGTTCTTTTTCACTTGATAGTTAATGATAACATCAGTGATTTGTGAATCCTCTTGAGTGTATTTCTCAATTGACTCTTTTATAAAAATCAACTCTTTAGTGCTGACTTTCATTTTGAAACCTTTTCATCCTCCCCATAAATAATCTCACGATTCACTGACGTAAACAATTTGTCAAGGTCATCAATGATTTCTTGGATGAGGCGTTTCTCAATACCTGTTTTGGCGATGTGATTCTTGTAGCCGTGAAGGCTGCCAGTTATAAATCCGAAGTTCTCTGCGTTTGATTGTGTCATAGTTTCTGTTGTTATTTCCATAAATATAAACAAAAAACGTGCATAAAGCCAAACTATTTAAAAAATAAGTTCATCTTCTTTGACCAGTCCTCTTTAAGCAAGTACACTTTTTTAATCAGCCGCTTGCTCGTCCAGAGTGTGGTGTCGGGGCAATACCTTTCCACAGGCTCTGGCATATCCATTGAATCCAGCCAAAACATATAGTTTCCCTTCGGGTCGTTGACAAAATACAGCTTCACGACATCCTCGCTCAAATCCATTAGCGCATCGTATTTGTACTTCTCCATCATTTTGGTTGCATAATACTTTGTGCGGAACTTCATTTCTATCACACAATCCAATCCCTGTGGCGTTGTACCTATTGCATCATAATGTGAGTACCCTGCGCCAGCCCATTCCAAGTCCCAGCCCTGAAGGTTAAGAATACCGACAACGCCTTTTTCCCATTTATTTACAGCATCAATTTCCACTTGCGAGAATGCCCCTGTCCCAAATGGTGTTTAAGTCTTTTATCCATTTATTTATGGTTTTTGGTGAACAGGTACAGGGCTTGTAAAAGTTATGGTCGTAGTACTTTGCGTGGAGGTCGCAAACCAGTTGAAATTCTTTGGGTGTGATAGTGTTTCTGTTCTCGCCCAAACGAAACTCACTCCAGTCTTTGTAGTCATAATGATTAAAATTTTTCACCTCTTGATTGTTAAGTTGTTTAAAGATTCCCGCCTGCTGTTGCATTTGCATTTTGTCCCCCTGTGTTTATGATACATATCTACAAGGTATTTGATTCCTGTCCCCTTAGTTACATAATATATTAAATCGCCCAATCTCATATCAATTGTATTTGTAATTTTTCCTTTCTGCCTCCAGCTTATAATACAAAAATGCTTGGAAGCCATTTAAGTGTGAATCGGTAGGAAAAAAATATTTCCATCCTTTTGAATAACCTCTTGCAATATAATAACAAAAAGCAACACCTATCTTTCCAGAAGTTTTTTTAAAATTGATCACAGCAGTATGGTCTGAAGTTGGGATGACTTCTTGAACCTCAAAAGTTTCATTGTTGAAATTCCCTTCCCTTTCTTTGTGAGAGAATCTTCTTGCAACATCTTCTGCAAAATCTTTTAATTCATTTGCAATCTGTTTATTCATAGCAATTTTTTTAGTTTGTCCTTAACTTTCTTGTGTGTAAAATACAACGCATAATAATTGATGTTGCTTTTCCTTGAAAATTCTGCAATGCTTTCTCCTGCGTTAATTATTTCAAAGACCTTACGGTCATACCAATACATCTCTGACAATTCCTTTTGCACGGCAGAATATGCTTCATCATAATCTATGTCATCTTGTGCGTGATATGTATCGCCATAACTCTCAAGGTGTTCGTCCAAATCAATGACCGTGATGTTTTTAGACTTCCTCTTTAAATCCAAGAATAATGTTTTTAGCGTTTTGAAGATGTAATAGTAGTTTATTTCATCTTCGTTGTACATTATGTCAAGGCCTTTTTCCAGTTGCATTTGAATTTTGATGTACATCTCTTGTGTGATGTCCTCCGCAATTCTTCGGGTGCAACCAAAGGTGCATACAATATCAACCCACGTTGTGTGTTTTTTAGCTATTAATATGAGTACTTTATCAATCACAATAGCGGGTCATACAAATCATTTACCATCACAGGCAGCCCTAAATCATTAACCTCAAAAGAAAAAGTACCAAAGGCATACCCCCTGCTTCGCTTACACTTAACCGTTACCCATTCTTTGTTGACCGTATTGGCCTCCAGTTCAATATGGGTTTCACATTTCTTTTCCAAAAAAGAACCAAGATGACCTGTCATTTTTACCGAGCCATAGTTTTGGTGTATCACGTTTATAATGTGGCAATTGTAATTAGCAGACCATTCCATAAGTTTCTGGACTACAGCGTTAGATTCTTCAAGTGAGTTGACATCGCTTACAAGGTCGGCAATTCCATCAATAATAACAAGTGATGGAGTATCTATTTTTTGACTTAGATAATATTCAATAAATTCAAGGCGTGTTTTGTGGCCAACAGCACGAAGGGCAAAGGTGTGATATTTGTCCGAAGGAAGGGATGAGTTCATTGAATGTTGTCTGGCGAACACACGCTGGCTGTGCCATCTGCCCTGCTCTGTATCAAAATGAATTAAATTTCCTTGATCACGGTGGCCTTTTAGGTTGCCTCCATATATGTTAGAGTCACTTAAATAAACAGAAGCAAGTAGGGAAATGAAGAATGTCTTTTTTGTTTTAGGCGGTGCGCTTACACAACTAAGATTACCATACGTTCCGATTGGTATTGGTAAATAAGATTCATCCCCCTTGGTGTTTTTAATTAGCTTGTTACCTAAACTCAACGCAACAGGTGGGTATTCAATTTGTTCCGTTGGGTCAACGTGGCAGTCATCTTCTATGTACTGCATTAGGATGTTGTGTTCTAACTGTTTTTCTGTCATTGTGTGAAGGTAAAAAAAAAGGGTGTGATTCTTACACCACACCCCTTAATAGATTAATTGTTTAAAATCAGAACGGCAAGTCGGAATCTGCCACTACAGGCTCGGCCTTTTCTTCACGGTCTGCAAGAAAGATTTTTCCCGAATTACCTTCGGCATCTTTAATCCAAACCACCTTTGCGTTACCTAATGACAAGCGTTGAATTTTCGCCTCTCTTTCGTCTTTGGTTTGACTGTCAGTTATCCAACAATTGTTCCCATATCGTGTCTCGTCATTGATGGAAATTGTGAAGTTGTACCACACAGCCCCATCCTTTCCGATTACGAATTTCTCTTTGGGCAAAGCTGCCACGTTGATTGATGCATTAATAATTGCTCCCATATTTATATTGATTTTAGTTATTGGTAAAGTTACTGCTATTTCTTGAAAGAGTCCGATTCATCTTCTCCGAATACTCCAAGTTCATAAAATCCAGTCAGCTTTAGTACGGCTCTGGACATTGCTCTTTTCTCTGCCATCTCAGCGACATACCAAGAATTGCAGTTGCCATCTTTGTAGTTGTCACCTTTCAATGCACTTCCAAAGGTTTCAACACTTGCATCTTCCTTTGTTGCATACGCTTGGAACACGGCAAAGTTGGGTTCACACTTTATCACTTTGTATGATATGTGGATTTTTTCAATAGCTTGAATCTTATCTATACCTTGTCGTGTAATGATAACATAGTGCTGATGCTTGAATACATCATCTGCTGTCAAGTCGTACTTCTTATAAAGTTCCGTTAGTTTTTCTCTGTTCATAATTCTTCATTTATTTTATTAACTTCCAATTGAGCCTCTAAAAACTCAATCTTACTTTGCAGGGCTTCCACTCTATAATGATACATTTCAATCAAAGAGTCTTTTGAATCTGTTTGATACATCTTAGTAAATGTTTGAAAGGATTGACTGCTTTTCAAGAATTTTATCATACAATGCAATTTGGCTAAATACATCGTTTGTGATTCTTGCGTGGAGCAGTTCTTTATTTAGGGCTTTTATGTCATCCATTAAGACATCGGCTTGCGTTCTCATATTGTTGTGTTTATAAATTCATTTGCAATGTACACAACTTTTGTGGATAAACAAAAAGTGGAGCAAAAAAAAAGAGCCAACACAACATCAACTCCTTTTTCCTAACAATAAACAGAACATTCAAATATAGTCTTTTAAAGTTCCGCAACCAAATCCTCATACATTAGGATCAATTCTTCAATGTCGGGGCTTGATAGTTTAGTTATCACTCTTGCCTTTGTGTGTAATCTTTGTGCTGTGCCTGCTCCAAACTTGGAATCCAAATTCAGACCAAACGTAAACTGCTCGCCATATTTAAACACATTACAACCCGCACATTGCACTTGACAATTTATCTCATCCCATCGTGTGGCGTAGAACCTTCGGCTTTGAAAATGTCCGTTCTGTAATTTCTTCCAATGGGCCTTTTTGCCACAAGTAAAACAAGTAGCAATTTCTTTCTTTGCATCTCGTTGCCTAATGTATTTAGAAAAAATAGTGTCCAGTTTTTTAATCAACTTGGAACGTGATAATTTTTTAGCCATCAATCTTGATGCTTGAGAAAAGAATCACCAAGTGCCTCGTCTATCTCTTTTATCTTTTGATATATGTAATTGCTGTTGCTCCTTACTTGTTCTTTTTCTTTGGCGGTTGAGTCCAAACCAAGATTCGTGTATTGAGAAGCATCCATCTTTAATAAGATATCAATCTTTCGTTTGTCAGTTACACAAATACAATTGGAGGTTTTGTCAACTATCTTTTTTGAGTATTTCATTTTTTTTTTTAAAAGTACAAGAAAATTCTTTGAGTTGTGAAATTTAAGTAATAACTTTAAACTTTTTAAAATAGTCAAGTGATGACTTTCTTAGATTTATATCAAAATCATTATTCTGGTCAAGAAATAATCAAAAAGTAAAGTGATTTGCCCTATATGCTATGACCCACAGGCTTCGCAATCATCATTATCAATTGAACAAGCATTGGCGTTGGCGGGTGAGTTGGTTAGTTCGTCAACGAAATCAGCAAAGCTATTGGAGTTATCCATTTTTTGGGGTGTGGTTTTTAAATTAAGGGGGGGTTCATCGTCCCAATAGATGAAAATCAGGGCATCATTATCGTTTGGCACTAACCGCCAAGAGCCTTGAACTTCTCTACTCCACGGGAGCCAAAGTAAGCCACATAGACTGTTATCAGAAGTGATTTCAATAGGTCAATCCATTCGCTTGACACGCCAAAGTTAAAACTTAAAGAATCAAGCACAATCAAAAGCACCATAGACACGGTCAGAAATAACAACGTAAAGGGTCGTATGTTCTTGCTCAAGAAAGAATCTGATTTCATATCTGAAGTCCAGCGTTTGGAAACTTCCTTCATTGCCATTACATCCATTTTAAGCAACTCTAAGGCTGTTTCCTTATCCTTTGGAGGCATAACAACATCTTTGACAATAAGTTCTTTAACGACCTTAAAAACACCCGCATCAGGCGTGATGTCACCAAGTATGTCAAGAACTGCTGGTGCTGTCTTTTTCAGAAATTTAGCAACCTTGGTTGCAGATAGTTTCTTTTTGGCCATTATTTGTTTTTATTTTGAAGATACCACTTTTGAAGCGTGTACCCGATGGTTACTGTTAAGAGGATAATTTTTAAGGCCACATCAATGTTCGTCATTGAAATACTAATGGAACCAAAGTTGATGAGTAGTAATTGGGAGTCGTATTTCATTTGTTATTGTTTTTGTAAGCATCAAAGCATATTGCAATGGCTTGTGATTTGTCGTATTCTTTCATCATAATGGGAACGCAACGAATCATAAAATCCGTCTGCTTCTCCCCATCTTTCTTTTTTGGTATAGGCATCTTAGCAATTTTTACAATCAGACCAGACATAGTATTTGCCTGCCCGTTGAGTGATAAGAACTTGCTTTCTGTTGTCCTTCTTGCTTTTATATGAAACGTGAAGCCACTTAGGCTCAACGCCAAATTCCCATATGAGTTGGTCAAAGTCAAGGTTGTCTTTTATGTAGTGAAACATCTCAAGATTTGTTTTCCCACCCATAGACGTTATGTCCATTGCTCGCCCTTGCAAGTGCTGTGAGAACCAAGCACCTTTGATTGCTTTGTTTAATTCAGGTGACCTAAACATACTGTTCACTCGTATAGGGCCGCCCACCCACTCCCTTAAAGGTTCAAAGACCTTTTCAGCCAAACGCTCCATATTCTTTATGCTTGATGCTAATGGTTTGTTGGCGATGCCTTTCTGCTTGGCATAAGCGGAGTGAGTGGCTTCCTTATAAGAGATATGATCACTTATCTTCTTCATCTGCTACAATCTCATATGTTCCATCTTTTAAAGAAATATTGATTTTCCCATACTTTTCCTCCAGTTCAGTCTTGCTTGCTTCTTGATTAGAAACCTCATCAGCGTACATATGAGCCAATGCGTGTTTCTGCGTTTCAAGCAAACCCATATCGTGCAAGATTGCACCTTTCTTCTGCTCTTGGTCTTGAAGTTTTTTTAATTCTTCTTTTGAAATTTTTGACATTTTTTTATTATTAATTAATTAGATAGTAAAGATAGTATTTTTTAGCATCCAGCAAGGTCATCAAGGTCACCTGTGTCAGTGATATGATATGTCCTTCCGCAAGAAGTGGAATGCCACCACATATTTTGGCCATCAAAAACAGCAGACAAATCACTGTCCTCATAAATAGTCACACCAGTAGGGGGGCAAGCAACGCCAGTGCCTGTTGCACCGTTGTCGTAATAGAGTGTCATATCATCACCCTCTCCACTGTTGCAAGCCTCTCCTGGATCTTCCCAACTTTCGCCTTGAAATATATCAAAAGAACGCCACTGCTCATAGTCTTGGTCATAGCCATACCACTCATTCATTGCGTGAGGTGTGGATGTGTTTGGCTTAGAAGGACTGAGGGTATTCAACGCAGGGAAACTATTGCTGCCGCCACCATTAATTAAGTCTGTCATAAGTATAGCGTAGGAAATAGTGCCTGACCCATATGTGCCATACTTTCTTTCCTGTGCGATGCCCAGCATTGTCAAAGTACCCGATGATGGAACTGCCATACTATTTGTCTTTCAACATTAATTCAACAAGCCCTTCCAATCTTTCAATCTTTGCGTTCTGTTCTTTCATAGCTTCAATCAAGACCCCTACCATATTGCCATAAGCAACAGACTTGTAGTCCCCATCAATAACCACTTCGGGCAATACCTTCTCAACTTCCTGTGCGACAACTCCCAAGCCACGCTCTCCGTCTTTGGTAAAGGTCACACCTCTAAGTGCGTTCACTTTATCCATCGCATTGTCAATGGTCTTGATGTCGGACTTTAGCCTTTCATCCGAGTATGCAGTGACGTTGCCCGAAGCAATGACATCACCAGTGGAGCTAAGTTTGAAAATAATAGTCTCCGAACCCGAAGCTGGAATCCTTTGAACTGTAAAGAACTGAGATTCGTAACCAGTCCTTGTGTCAATTCTAAAGAAGCCACCCACTTTTGAACTATCTCGGCTGCCGATTTGGCTGTAGTTAGTACCAAAGCCCAGCAACTGACCGCCAACTTGAGTCATAATCCCCGCCTGCAACGATGGGCTGCTTGAAGATTTCAATCGCAACTTAGGCTCACTCTCTGTTATCTTTTGAGTGGTTGTAAAATTGTTAGCGACATTGGTGTATGCTCCATTCGTTACCGTTGCAGCGTTACCTGTACACGAACCCGATGAACCAGTAACCGTTGTTTGGACAATGTTAGGCGCAGTATTTACTATCGTGACTGACCCCGAAGTGCCACCTCCTGACAAACCAGTGCCAGTATTAACGGCTGTGATATCGCCTGTGTTAGTGGTGTACCCAGAGTTGTTAGTCCATTGACTGATATTTCCTCCCTTGTTCGTGAACGTCTGCGAGTTAGAAGCAGTTGTCGTTCCTGTATTAGAAGTCCATCCCGAATTGTTGTTGAATATGCTAAGGGGGATAGTGGATATTTGGGTCTTGCGACTTGATGAACCGTCCACAACAACAAGGTTATCAGTTCCAACCAATGTACCTGATACGCTTAATTCATTCAGGTCTAAGGATAGTGATATTGTTTTTGCAGAAGATTGGTTCAGCGTAAACGATGTTGCTCCATCAAGCCCTGTACCTGTGTTGACTGTGACAGTAGAATTGTTCACCGTTGGTAATGATGCAGAAGTGATGTACCCTGCGCCATTAGTAATAGCGTTATTGTTCAGCGATATGTTAGCTGATCCATTGAACGATACGCCTGCAATAGTTCTCGCAGTTTGTAGCGTTGTAGCCGTACCCGCATTGCCGCTTACTGTTGTTTGAACAATGTTTGGTTTGGTGTTCGTAATGGTTATTGTACCACCGCTTGAGGTAGATGTCATCTCTGATGTGATGCCATTACCCTGTGCGAGCGTTAATGTTTCACCATTAGTGACAGACGTTGACTCAGTACCGTTGCCCTCTTTGATAGTCCAAGATGACATAGTACCAGTGGCTGTTGTATACCCTGCACCGTTTGTTATGTTGCTATTGTTTAGCGAGATGTTGGCCGAGCCGTTGAAACTTACACCAGCGATTGTCCTTGCTGTTTGCAATACTGTTGCACTGCCAGCATTACCTGAAACTGTGGTCTGAACAATGTTAGGTGCGGTGTTGACCAAATTAACAGTTCCACTCGTGCCTCCGCCTGATAGCCCAGTACCTACAGTAATGCCAGTGATGTCCCCTTGGGGTGCTAATGCTACAAGACTTGATATTGCAATCTCTTTGACCGTTGTGTCAGTGTTATCTTCATACAGAATCTTGTCAAGCGTGGTTATTGTTGAGCCTGCTCCTGCGCCATCCACAAGGTTTCCTGACCCTGCATAGTCCACGTTAACAGTTACGCCACCCGAAGTACCACCACCAGTTAATCCTGTGCCAGCAGTTACAGCAGTGATGTCACCCACATTAGTAGTGTAACCTGAGTTGTTTGTCCACTGTGAAATGTTGCCACCTTTGTTGGTGAACGTCTGACTATTTGATGCTGTCGTTGTGCCTGTATTTGTAGTGTAACCAGCACCGTTTGAAATGGCATTGTTGTTCAGCGAGATGTTAGATGTACCGTCAAATGATACACCCGCAATCGTTCTCGCAGTCTGAAGTGCTGTCGCTGTCCCTGCGTTTCCTGTCACAGTAGTCTGGACAATGTTAGGGGCCGTGTTTACTAATGTCACCGTGCCACTTGTTCCCCCACCTGAGAGGCCGCTTCCTGCCGTAACCCCTGTGATGTCACCAACTGGAACGCCAGCAACCGCAGTATCAACATAATCCTTGCTTGCAGCATCAGAGCCAGCTGATACAGTGTCAATGCCCTGAATCCTTCCTGTTCCACCTAACACAATGTCCCCTCCAGATACAGTTATATCGCCTGATGTTGTTATAGAGCCAGTAACAGATACACCCCCGTTTGTAGTGACAAGTCTTGTTCCACCATCGTATCTCAGTTGAACTCCTGCGTTTTCAGTCCACTGAAGAATCCAATCAGAATTTTGGTCATCATAAATACCGCCTTGTGTCCCATCACCCATAAGGGAGAAAAGGAACTCGTCTGATGTGTTACCTATCTGAAGGCCACCCCAAGTTGACGTTGAACTGTTTATGTAAAGCAAGTCTGGCCTGTCACCTGATTCTGAAAGTGTAACTGTTGAACCTATGGCAACTGAGGTTAATTCAATGGCTGAATCCAAATTCAAAGTGACCGAACCTGATGCACCACCACCGTTTAGATTAGTGCCAGCCGTTACATTAGTAATGTCACCAACATTGGTCGTGTATCCTGCGCCATTTGTGATGGCGTTGTTGTTGAGTGAAATGTTTGCGCTGCCGTCAAATGATACCCCTGCAATTGTCCTTGCCGTTTGTAATTTGGTAGCTGTGCCTGCGTTGCCCGACACTGTCGTTTGGACAATGTTTGGTGCGCTGTTTGTGATAGTTACCGTTCCTGATGTACCGCCTCCTGAAATACCTGTGCCTGCGGTGATGCCAGTAATATCGCCTTGAGGAATACTAAATGATGTAGTTAAAGTGCCACCATCTTGTTGCGTAAGAGTAAGTGTTTTGGTTGACGTGCCTGAATCCGAAAATCCAGTAACCATATTGTCATACGCAGAGTTAGACTCTTGTGAACTACCACCTGACCAACTCACGTTGCCCGATGCCTCTAAGTTGTCAGTGAATAGAGTGTCAGCATCCACATAGAAATCAGAATCAGAATCAAT
>Ga0255040_10000019_pt1 | contig 34006 bp, 48 predicted proteins | sample BC1_12_2_MG_FD_181711 | JGI IMG/M metagenome (GOLD analysis project Ga0255040, IMG submission 181711) | Seawater microbial communities from Strait of Georgia, British Columbia, Canada - BC1_12_2 | ecosystem: Environmental > Aquatic > Marine > Strait | place: Canada: British Columbia | collected... | reverse complement strand
AGGTTCAGCGATCTGGCCAGCCAGTACCGGCAGTCACCCCCGATGCTGAGGTAGAGCCAGAAAGAACTTGGCCACAGGCCTTAATGTCAGGAGTGGCTAGTTTTCCGGGATCTGTTTATAACCTTGGAGAAGGCTTGGTAGAGGCCGTGGCCAGCCCAATAGATACCCTTACTGGGCTGCAAAAACTAGCTCGCGGGATAGTGCAAAGGGCAGTGCCTGACAGTGTAGTGGAAGCCCTTGGGAGGGACGAGCGCGGTGATGAGGTGTATGACGCAGTAGCACAGCATTATGTTCGACAGTACGGCAGCGAGGAGGGATTTAAGAGGGCTGTAGCAGAAGATCCTGCCGCAATACTAGCTGACGCGGCAAGCCTACTTACTGGAGGGGGAGCGGTCGTATCAAAGGTTCCAGCATTGTCTAAAGTTGGAGAAAAAATGTCTAGTGTAGGGGCGGCAATTGAGCCTCTATCAGCTACCACTCGAACAATCGCCCCTGTGGCAGCCAGCGCTGTTACAGGACTTTCTGGCGGGCTTACTGGCGTTGGGCCTGAACCGATTAAGCAGGCGTTTAGAGCAGGGCAGGAAGGAGGTGAGGCGAGCGCTTTGTTTACATCTTCTATGCGCGGCACAGCTAACCCTACCGATATTGTTGACACGGCCCGTGCGGCTCTGGCAAGCATTAGAGCTCAAGCGTCACAAACCTACAGACAAAACATGGCAGGCGTATCGAAAGACAAAACAGTGCTAAGTTTTGATGACACAGTTAATGCGCTCAGCGATTCGTTTAACAAGTTTGCTGCATATAAGGGCCAAATTAAAAACGAGTCTGTAGCAAAAGCATTGCAGGCTGTAGACGATAAGGTTCAGCAGTGGAGACAGCTTGACCCAGAGCAATTTCACACGCCAGAAGGGTTAGATCAACTCAAGCAATCTGTTGGTGAAATTCTAGATGGGCTACCAGCCGAAAACAGGACCGCCTATGCCGCTGTCAAACAGGTATATGACTCTATTAAAAATTCTGTAGCGCAGCAGGCTCCTGACTATGCCAAGGCTATGGATAATTATTCCAAATCTGCGGATTTATTAAGAGAAATGGAAAGGGCGCTAAGTCTGGGTAACAAGGCTTCTGCTGACACGGCCTTGCGAAAGCTAACGTCTTTGATGCGCAACAACGTAAACACTAACTATGGAGAGCGCCTGCGCCTTGGCCAGATTCTCGATGAGGCGTCTGGCGGACAAATAATTCCTGCCGTTGCTGGGCAAACAATGTCTACAGTGATGCCGAGGGGATTGCAGTCTGCTACTCAGCCAGCGCTAACATCAAGCATGGCGCTTACAGGACAATTGCCGCAAGCAGTGTTGATGGGTGCGGCATCTTCTCCCAGAGTGGCTGGCGAGGTTTCACACGCTTTAGGTAAGGCGATGGGAGGTCTTCAGCAGTTTGGAGGCAATAAAGCCGCACAAATCACAGCCCCGTATCGCACCCCAGAGGTATATAATGCACTGTATCAGGCAGGACTGCTTGAAGATAAAGAACAGAGGCTACAATAAATGGAACTAAAACCATTAGACAGAGATGAGATTGAGGGCATTGCACAGAACGCTATCGAGGACTGTGTTGACTTTGTAGAGTCAGAGATCGCATTTGATCGACTGAAGTCTCAGCGGTACTACGATGGCCATGTAGACATTGGTCAGGAAGAGGGCAGATCCTCTGTTGTTGCCACCAAGGTGCGTGATGCCATACGATCTATCAAGCCCAGCCTAATGCGGGTATTTTTGCAGACTGACCGGGCGGTGGAGTATGTTCCGCGTGGACCGGAAGATGTAAAGTTTGCAGAGCAGGCAACCAAGTACATCAATTACAAGTTTAATGAGCTGAACGGCTACAGGGTTATCTATGATGCTTTCCACGATGCCCTGCTAAAAAAGAACGGCATTGTGAAGGCATACTGGGACACCAGCTATGATGCTGAGACCTACACTTTCGACAACCTCAATGACATGGAGTTTACTGCCATTGTTAACGATGAGGGTGTTGAGGTAATTGAGCACACCACCAAGATTAATATCGAGCTGGACCCATCTGGCCTAGAGGTTGAGTCTCCCCGGCATGATCTCAAGATTATGCGCACCAAGGAGATGGGCGATCTCAAGATGGAGAGCGTACCACCGGAAGAGTTTTTTGTAGACTCCAACGCCAGAAACCTAGAGGACGCATATGCCGTTGCTCACAGGACCGATGTCCGGGTTGGCGAGCTAGTAGAGATGGGCTACGACTTTGATGAGGTTAGCGAGCTGGCTGACTCAGGCACTGACAGCACCATTTCAGATATGGAAGACTTTGAGCGCACTGGCTACCTAGATCAGTATAACGAGTCAGAGAGCCAAGACCCGTCTATGCGCAACGTATTGATCACCGAGCTGTACATGAAGATTGATGTGGACGGCACTGGGATCGCGCAGCAGTACAAGCTGACAATGGGTGGAGACAACTACAAGCTATTGTCCTACGAAGAGTGGGGCCATATGCCGTTTGCCGTGTTTGAGGTCGATCCTGAGCCCCATACGTTCTATGGCACCTCAGTGGCTGACCTAATCATTAATGACCAAGACAGCGCCACAGCGTTGCTCAGAGGCGTGCTAGATAACATTGCCCTGACCAACAACCCCCGGACCGAGATTGTCGATGGCATGGTGAATGTCGATGACCTGCTCAATAACGAGATTGGCGGGATTATCAGAACAAAGCAGGCTGGCGCCATTACGGCCCAGACCGTTCCATTTGTTGCTGGACAGACACTGTCTGCTATCCAGTATTACGATCAGGAGATCGAGAACAAGGTTGGAATCTCTAAGGCAAGTCTGGGATTGAACCCGGAAGCGTTGCAGGCCAGAACGGCTACTGCAGTGAATGCCACAATGCAGGGTGCTGCCCAGCAGATTGAGATCATGGCCAGAAACCTTGGCCAAGGTGGTATGACCCAACTGTTTAAACTGCTCCTGAAGCTTACCGTGGAAAACTGCGATGAGGCTACCATGATGCGAGTCTCTGGCGGTCAGTATGAGCCAGTCGATCCCCGGTCATGGAATAGATCTATGGACGTTGCTGTGAATGTTGGTCTGGGAACAGGCCAAGAGGACCAGAAACAGGCAGCCCTACAGCAAGCGCTACAGATCCAAATGCAGGTCTTCCAAGCATACGGACCCCAGAACGGCATTGTGGGCATGACCCAGATCCGCAACACCCTTGGAGATATGCTGGCTATGAATGGCCTGTCTAACACTGAGCGCTACTTCCTACCAATGACTATCGAGCAGGAGCAGATGATTCTGCAGCAACAGCAGCAACAGGCAGCACAGCAACAACAGGCCCTGACGCAGCCAGAGGCGTATGTACAGGCCGAACAGATCAAGGCACAGGCTAAGGCTGCCTCTGACATGGCTAAGCTCCAGATAGACGCACAGAAGGCCATAGCGGCAGATGACCGGGACCGTGACCAGATGGATCAGGACTTGCTGGTAGACGCTGCAGAGATCTTTGGCAAGTACGGCACTGCAGTAGACACCGCAAGAATTAAGGCGGAGCAGGCAGCCCCTAGATACCCAGATAGCACCCCCGTACAAGCTGTAACGGGTGGTAGATTTTGAACATAAAGGATAAGGCCGCACTGGCCAAAAACCTATGGCGAGATGATACCTTTCAGGAAATCTTGCAAAGCATTCGGGATGCGCAGACCAGCGTGTTCCTGAACAGCCAGTCTCAAGTAGAGACTATTAAAGACGCGCATGATATAATCAGGGCGCTTAACTTGATCGAAGCTCAATTCAACACTGTGTTTACAGACGAGGCGATTTTCGACAAAAAGCAGAAGGATTAGTACCGTGGAAACGACTGAAACTTTAGGTAGTACAGACGGCTCTATTGAGGGAGCCATTGCAGCAATGTTACAGCCAGAAGAGGGCGCTACAACTGAAACGGATTCTATCTCAGAGGAGGCTGTCGAGTCTCTCCTTGAACCAGAAACCCCGGAAGAAGTTGAAGAAGAACCAGAGGATGTGGAGGAGCAGCAACCGGAGTCAGAGGGAGACGAGCCCGAAGATGACGATGAGGAGGTAGGAGACTCCGATGAGGATGAGCAAGACACTGAAGAAGCGGAAACCGAACAAGAGCAGCAAATGTTCACCGTCAAAGTTGACGGCAAGAGCGAGGCTGTAACCCTTGACGATTTAAAGCGAGGATACAGTGGTCAAAAGTACATCCAAAAGGGTATGCAAGAGGTCTCGGATGCCAGAAAGGCAACTGAAGATGTCTACAACGCCCTATTGCATGAGCGCAGGCAAATTGCAGAGGTATATGCACAAGCTCAAAGCGGTCAGATACAGACTGCCCCGGTAGAGCCCTCTAGAGAGCTTTTTGAGACAGACCCAATTGGTTATATGGATGCTAAGCTGAAATATGACGAGCAACTGGTTAGTTACAACACCCAGATGCAACAAATGGAGGCTGTTTCTCAGCAGCAGACAGAGGCAACTCAGGCCGCACAGCAGGCTTACGTTCAGCACGAACTGGCTACCTTGCAGAAGGTACTACCAGATTTTGCTGATGGTGAAAAAGCTGGTGCGATCCGGGATAAGTTGATGACTGTTGGTTCGTCCGTGTATGGCTATGAGCCAGCGGAGATAGGACAGGTTATGGATCACCGGGCTATCCGGGTGCTTCACGATGCCATGAAATATCAAGAGCTGATGAGTGGTAAGAAAGCTGCAGAGGTAAAGGCTGACCCGGCAAACCGCAGAAAGCGGCCCGTGAAAGCTGGCGCCAAGAAAACCGGAAGCAATAAGACCTTGCGCAAAAAGCAAAGAGAAACTTTGAACCGCACTGGCTCCGTAGAGGACGCCATAGCTTTATTAATTGATTAAGGAATTTTAAAATGGCACAACCAACTAATACTTTCGATACTTACGATGCAGTGGGCATCCGAGAAGACCTAAGCAATGTGATCTACTCTGTGACCCCTGATGACACTCCCCTGTACACTGCTTGTAAGAAGACCAAAGCAACTAACACTCTGCATGAGTGGCAGACAGATACCCTGAGAAGTTCAGCGGTAAATGCTCACATTGAAGGCGGTGATACTTCTGCTGGTGCAGTGACTCCTACTGTCCGTTTGGGCAACTACACGCAGATCTTTAAGAACGCAGTCGTCATTGCTGACACTGAAGAAGGCGTTGAGAAAGCAGGCAGAAAGCAGGAAATGGCTTACCAAATGCTTAAAGAAGCGCGTGAGCAGAAGCTCGATATTGAAAAAGCTCTGTTTGAGAACCAAGAGCGCGTTGCAGGCTCTGCTACTGTTGCCCGTAAACTGGCCGGTCTAGGTTCTTGGGTAAAGACTAACGAGTCAAAAGGCACTGGCGGCGCAGCTCCTGCTGGAGATGGCACCGACAAGCGTACTGACGGCACTCAGCGTGTATTCGATCAGGCTAAGTTTGACGCTGTAATGGAGTCTATCTGGACTAACGGCGGCGATCCTGACCGTGTTTACCTGTCTCCTTTCCAGATGAACAAGGCCCTTGGCTTTACTGGTAACAACAACCAGCGTTCAACTGTTCAGGCTGGCGACAGCAAAGTGGTTAAGTCTCTGGACGTTTACGTTACTCCTTGGGGTACTGTAGAGTTTATGCCTAGCCGTGAGAACCGTTCACGCGATGTTTACATCCTGCAGAACGATATGTTCAACGTAGCTGTTCTCCGTCCAACCAAGAGCGTTGCTCTGGCCAAGACTGGTGACTCTACCATGCGTCAAATTCTTACTGAGCTGACTTTGTGCTCTAAGAACGAAGCTGCAAGCGGTATCGTAGCTGACCTTACTACTAGCTAATTTAGTAGAGTAAGTTAAAATTAAGGGGGGCTCCGGCCCTCCTTTTTTTTGCAAGCGTTAATCACTAGGGTGGTCGGAACTAAATTATCAATTTTTGGGCAAAGGTGTTCCAACCTACCCATTTATGTGGAGAAGGCAATGAAAGACAAGTTTAAAGAGAAGGTCCATTACGACACTGACGGAAGGCACTTTACCGTGCAGCGTCAATATGACACCACTCCAGTATTGGAGCAGAGCAAGATCATCCGTGACTCTGGTGCCGGGGTAACCGGGGAGAATCGTCTGGTTGGCAGGATACCCATGTTTATGGTGACGGAATGGATGAAAGAGGCAGGCGTTGCCCTTGATGACACCGATGCCCGGAAGGAGATCATACGGAAGAAAATGCTCTCTGGGGAGTTTGACAAGTTTAGGGTCTGGAAGGGGACGTTCTAGTGGATTTAAAATACTTTTCGGTGGATGAGTTTGATTGCCAAGAGACTGGCGAGAATAAGATGCAGGAGTCTTTCCTGTTGAAGCTGGACCACTTGCGAGAGGCGTGCGGATTCCCTTTTACGATCACCAGCGGATATAGGTCCCCAGAGCACTCTATAGAGCGATCTAAGGCCAATGGTCCGGGAATGCATAGCAGTGGGCTGGCTTGCGACATAGCGGTCTCAGGAGGCAATGAGAGGTATCTAATACAGAAGCACGCATATGCCTTGGGGTTTACCGGGATCGGTGTCCACCGGGCATTTGTGCATGTGGATATGCGGGAGACTACACCCGTGTCTTGGCCTTACTAGTAGCGCTTCTTTTTCTTGACTACTTTTTTGCCTGACTTTTTAGCTGCTTTTTTGGCGGCTGCTTTACCCTCTTTGGTGTACGGGTACTTCTTCTTTCCTACCATTGGCATGAGAATATCCTCTAATGTTTCGTAAGGTTTTTTACCACTTAGTTTTTGAGGCCCAATAAGCTGCAGACATCTTGCCCTTCTTGATGTTTTCAGCGTGCCGGGCTTTGAATGATTTGCGTCTGGCAGTATCTGACTTGGATTCGCCTTTTCTCTTTGGTGACCCAGAGACACCCTGCTGGCCAAACCGGATGGTTTTTGTCTTTCCACCCTCCTTGGCAACCACAACATGGCTTTTGGTTTTATGGCCGGGGGTGCGCTTTGGCTTGTTGTAGCCAGAGACCCCTGCATTTGTAAGTTTGCTGTCTTTCTTTTTCATGGTCCGATTATACCAAAAAAGGGCCCTACAATGAGCCCTTTAAATCGTCTTTTGCTATTGCCGATAAACCTAACAACACCACCGCTATACCGTAAAGTATCACAACTACCTCCATTGATTGATTCAGGCGAGATTGTACAGAGCTATGCGTGGGGAAGATAATGATTTAGAAGCATATGCAATATGCAGCCCGTTGTGACCACAGGTGGGCTAATCCTGTCACTAACCAGCAAGGGGATACTGGCGGTCAGGGGGAAATTAGTTGGCGATAGAAATGAGACCAATAATGAGCATGCACGCTAGTATCATCTGACCATAGCTAACCGTCAGCGGAGTGTACACAAAGTCTCTCACGGACTTCAATACTCCCGGCATTTGTGCGTCACGGATGGCTTTATCTGCCGCCTTGTTGGCCTCTTTGATCTTTTTCTTTCTTTGCTTGGTAGTCATATTCCCTCCTAAAATGGGATGTCTGATTCATCAAATACATTGTTTGCAGGTGGCGCTACTTGAGCTGGCTTTTGGCTTTCCTGCTGACCTGCAGAGTGGACCTTGATGTCGTTGATCACCAAGCAGGCCTTGCTGTAGTTTTTGCCTTCATGCTCCCAAGTATCCAGCGAAAACTCGCCCTGTACTGTAACGGGTGCGCCCTTCTTGAGCAGGTTGGAAAGTGCTGGTACGCGCTTCTCACCAAACACCTTGCAGGTTACCCAAGTGGTTTTTTCATTATCGCCCCAACCTGATTTGCACGCAACAGGTACAGAACCAATCACTTTGCCATTTGGCGTGTGACGCACTTCCATATCTGCCCCGCAATTGCCAGTAAAAATTAAAACATTCATATTATTCTCCAGTTTCAGTGGTGTGGTTTTTCGCAAGCTGCCAGTAAGTCAACAAGGCCTTAAACATGGCCAAGTGTCTTTCATGGCTATCACGGTCCCAAACGTAATGCTTAACGACAGTAGGGTCATCCCTATCAATAAAAATAGAAATTCTCTCAGGATTATAAAAGCGCATACCTTCAGCATAGGCGCTCAACTGCATGCCATGCTCATCATACACTAGCTTGCTGACCTCTTTGTCAGCCAAATTGTCTTTGGTTTTAAAATCCACAAATACGCCACTCAATGAGCTAAGGTCAACCTTACCACCATAGCCCAGTCTGCTACAAAAGCTATCTTCCGCACGCCAAGTGTCATTTGGGTGCAGCATATCGAGAATCTCCCTTACTGCAGTATACGCAGGGCCCTTTAAACCGCCTCTAAAGCCCTTCTCAATCATTGCGTGGATCTCGGTGCCCCGTTCTGCCGCCTCACGGCCAACGCGCTTAGATTCCCTTAGAACGGCCTTTAGGTGGCTCCCTTCATCCTCATAGTCAGAGCGCCTGACATCCTTGGTGGCCTGAATGGTCTGCAAAATTTTCCAATGGGTCAATGCAGGTTTATCAGCAATGCCCAGAATAGATGTTACCGAGGGGACCAGATTAAGTTTTCTGGCCTCTCTCAGTGTCGTCTTTTTGGTTTCCCCGCAACCAGTCTCATAGGTATATGCAGGCTCACCAGAGCGAGTGTACCAGTGTCCAGCCTCAGCAGTATATTTCATTGTGGCACCGCCCATGCTGGCAGGTTGTTGACAGTAGTCCCTGCAGGCAAGTAATAGAGGTAACGCCCTACACCAAATAATACTGCAGCGCGTTTAAGAGCGTCTGAAATACCGCCCTTCTCGCCCTCTATCTTGGTGTCCCCGGCGCCATCACACTTGGTGATCCACTCTCCGTCAACACGGATGGACAGCCTGCAGATAACCCGGCCACTCAGGTCTTCATAGTGACACTGCCAGTTTTCCATACCAACAACGTCATCAAGACGCTTCATAACAGCACGCGCATCAATGTACGCCAACTGCTTACCACCACCACCGGCTCTAAATTTAAGCACGTTAGTGGCGAAAGGAGCCTTGAGCTCCTCCCTGATTTGATCCCAGTTTTTCATAGTAGTCTCCCCAACTCAGATATGTTAGTTGCAATTTGCTCTGCCGCGTACTGATCGGCAAAGCCGTTGTAATAGCACTCAGATCTTCCTGCCAAGGCATCATAGCCATGCAGGCAATCATACTCACCTTGAGCATAATCATCAAAAGGGCTAGGAGTTGCGTCCTCCCGCACCCAAAGGGCCGTTTGCCAACCTACAAACCCATCCGGGTTGCGAGTAGTAAAACGCTTTTTGGTGAGCGCCCTAACTTGTATGCAAGTCTCGCCTGCATCGTTTGTGTTTAACACGTTATCTATAAGCCAGTCGTGGCCGTTAATAGTGATGGTGTTGCCTTCTACTAATTTCATAATGGTTCCCCTTGGTTAGTCCGCCCAGTATACACATCTAACTTTTGATTGCAACACACAATATGAAATTAATTTGTAGCCGTAATTGTTGCAATGAATTGAAAGGTGCTATAGGATGCGCAGACATTCACTAACAGGTACAAAACAATGTTCAACTTAAAACAGGCAATTGAAATCGGGTTAACAATGAATGATGCTCGCAATCAGGATCTAGCGGATGCTGCAGGCATGTCACAGGCGGCCCTTAGCAACCTCAAGAGCAGAGGCAATCCAACCCTCACAACTCTGAACCTGCTGGCCGGGTCATTTGGGGTTAACCTATCGCAGTTTATCAAGTGGGGTGAGTATGGAAAATAAGCCGCTATACGCCATCATCCCGGCTAACGTCTTTTATGACCACAGCCTTTCGGCAAACGCCCGGTTACTTTTTGGTGAGATCTCTGGCCTGACAAACTCTGAGGGGTTTTGTTGGGCGGGCAATCAATACTTCCAGAAACGTCATAACGTCACAAAGCGCTCGATCAGCAAGTGGATCTCTGAGCTGCAGGATGCCGGGTACATCAACGTGCAGTGCTTTTTGGACGAGAACCAGCAGCAGCGCAGGCACATCTACCTAGTCGATAAAGCAGCACCCCTAGAAGAAAACTTCATGGGGGGTGGAAAAAATCTTCATGGGGGGCACGAAGAAAACTTCCATACCCCCACGAACAAATCTTCTACCTTAATAGTAAAGGAGAATAATAAAACTAATACTAAAGAGAAGAGGGGGGCTGTTCGCCCAACACACGAAGAGGTGCAGGAGTATTGTAACTCTAGGGGTAACGGAATAGATGGACAGTATTTTGTTGACTACTATTCGGTAAGGGGCTGGAAGACAAAGGGTGGCAACCCGGTCAAGGATTGGCAGGCGTGCGTTAGGACTTGGGAGAAGGGCGATAGGGACCGCGCAAGCAAGGGCAAGGGGACAGACAGCATCAGGGGTAAATCTCTGGAGCAATCACTAACTGATAGATCATGGGCGGAATAAAATGGTGAAGAATAATACAAACAATGCGGTTAAGTGGGTACCGTTTTCCGGGGACCATGAGTATTTTGAGGACGGTAAGCTGTACACGATAAGCATGTACAGCAACTGGACCAGAGACCATAGCAAGACTGGCAGGATTGGCAGGGCAACCTTAAAGGGAAGGCTAAAGTTTCGCGCAGCCTGTGAGCCCCACTGCCTGCTACAGAAAGAGGAGTACGTTGCTGTTAACACTAAAAGGCGAGACAGGCTGGGGATCAAGAAGGCCTTGCCAAGGTGCCAGATGCGGCTGGAGACAAAAGCTGACAAGTTACGGGATAAATTTTTGAGGGTGAAATTATGAAAGACTACGTTGTCGATACAGAGCTAGACCTAATCAACCTGTTTAAGAACCTTGGTGATCTCTGGCAAGAAAAGCGCTACCTCAAGGTGGTGTGCAAAACCAACAGGTCCAGAACCGGCACGCAAAACAACGCGATCCACAAATATTGCCGTGAGCTGGCAGAGGAGCTCAACGCTGCAGGCTACACCTCTCAGGTGAGATTTAAGGGCAGGGATGTTCCCGGCATCGAGGTTGAGTGGACGCAGGACAGCGTGAAGGCCCTTTGGTCCGCTTTGCAAATTGCTCTTTTTCCAGACACAATGGGCAAAACAAGCAATCTGGAGAGGGATCAGGTGAGCAAGGTTTACCGGGAGCTAGACAGTAATATAGCCACCATTACTAATGGGGTGGTAAGTGTTGGGTTCCCCAGCAAGGATGGCCCGGTACTCAGGGAGAGCTCGGTGGTTCACAATTATGGCTAAAAAAACATTACGAGCTCAGTGCCTTGAGAAACTGCAGAAGCTCAGCAGGATGAAGTCAGCAGATGACAACGGCTACTGTAGCTGCGTGAGCTGCGGAAAGAACGTCCACTGGAAAGAGTGCGATGGCGGCCACTACATACCCAAGGGGAGCTCCAGCTATTGGAGCTTAGAGGAGTGCAATGTCTGGCCACAGTGCAAGGGGTGCAACGGCTTTGGTATGCGCTACGGCTCTGCAGAGAGCGAGTACACCCTGTGGATGATTGACTACTTTGGCAGAGACTTTGTGGACGAGATGCACCGGGACAAGCGCAAGGTTAAAAAAATGTACGCGGCAGATTATCGTGATCTGCTGGATGACTTCAACGAACAGATAAAATTCCATACGGAGAGATTGAAATGAAGACTATCACTATCGGCAACTTAATTGAGCTGTGCAGAGCTAACGGGTTCGATGACCTGCAGGACAGAATACTCACAGTGTGTGACAGCGTGATCTCTGAGGGCGCCAACCCTGACAGAGCCTTTGCTGAGATTGAGGAGATCGCAGACATTGTGCAGGAGAAAATCGAGGATGCGCAGATCCCTCCGAATGAGGATCAATTATTGTTGCTTAATCCCTCTTTTCCAGTAGACTAACGGTGTTGTCGGAATTCCCCGGCAATGTAACTTTATCGCTTTCTAATTTATTGATTCCCCTTTGGCCTCGCACTTGCGGGGTCTTTTTTTTGCCCTGAAAAAGTAGCGGACAAAAAACACCAAACTTTGTCCGGAGGGTAATTCCCTGGTTATTCCAAAAAGTTATAACCATATGCAAAATGGTTCTAAGACAGTAACGGTTACTAGTGTACAATGTGACCTCACTAACGAGATATGTATGGGGAAACAAAATGACTAAATTACAAGAAATTAAACTAGCAAGAGCAGAGTGTCGTGAGAGCGTAGAGGGCTATAAAGGCTACCCAATTGTACGCTGTGGTGGTTGGGCACTGATCGCGGAGCATAACGATACTGAGATCAACAATGCGCTTGGAAATGGCGCGATCACTCTAAAAGAAATCAACCGATTTAAGGATGATGATTATCCAGAAGGAACAGAGTTTCACATTCGCGGTCAGTACGATGCACACAGCCACATAGATATGTATCACGAAGACTTTGACATTAACTATGACGCTACTGAGTCTTGGGCTGTAGAACTTTAATCTAACCGCCCCCTCCGGGGGGCAACTAAGGGGAAACATATGAAAGCAATCACTTTATGCAAGCACATCAACAAGGCGTTTCCAAAGGCTAACGCGGTGACCTACGATGAATGGACTGGCGAAGAAAAGGTCGATAAGCACCGCATTTGGTTCCGTTGCGAGGGCGAGTGTGCCCCTGATGGAATGCCGCTGCACGACTTCTGGCAGGAGTGGCATCCTACCGGGTTCCACCCAAAGCTGCAGAAGCTGGTGGAGAAGCATGGGTTCTACCTTGAGAACCAAGATGCCGGGACCATGATGGCCTGCAGTTTGGACTGGTAAAATTATTTTGCTTAGGGGGGTTGCATGGTAACCGTTACTGTATTACCATGAAGCCTCACTAACGCAATAAGTAAGGGGAAAAACATGAAAATCAAAATTGAAATGACTCTGGATGTAGATGTAAAAATTATCGAGCAGCTAATGGCCGAGAGGCTGCTGGCAGACAGCGATGAGACTGTGCAGTATTTTGTGCGGTCACATGTTATGTCTGCTGGCGTAGGTGCTCTCGAAGAGGCTCTGTATTTCGCTAATCTCGATAGCGCGGTTGACGTTATCAAAACCAACATTTAAGGGGAAAGACATGAAAGATATTTTTGAAAACGTAATTGCACAGGCACCGGCTGATTGGGATAATGACCTGATGAGCCTGTCAGATGAGTTGAAGGATCTGGCAGTGTTTAGCTGGTTTCAGGCAAAGCCTAGCTGGATTGAGGACTTTCTTCCTGAAGCGCTGCATGATCTGAAGAAGACATGGATAAGAGTGCTCTACGAAGACACTGAGAACTTTGAAAAAATCATCAACTACTGGCGTGATGTTTACAGCGTAAAGCACGACATCACTGTGGAGGGCAATGAAGATGTCTTCAATCACTGTGCGGCTCTGGGTGATTTTCAAACTGTGTGTGCTAATGCTGTTGATTTTATTAGCAATGAGCGCATTGGCTTTGGAGATATGTATAAGGAGCTTATCTATCTTGAGCTTGAGGCTACTCTCCGTGACAAACTCTTTGAGGCCCAAGGTCTTGAAGAGAGCCACGGCTGTGATGTTATTTAACCGGAGGATGTATGAAAAATTTAAGTCAGAATGATCGCGTGATTGAGTTTCTTGAGGGGGGTGGTGCTCTGACCACCCTAAACGCTTGGCAGGAGCTAGGCATTAGCAGGCTGGCAGCAAGGGTATATGACCTGCGCTGCATGGGCCACAAAATCACTTCCACTCAGGTCCCGGTTTACAACCAGTTTGATGAGAAGTGCATGGTTGCTGAATACTCTCTGGAGGTGCCAAATGGGTAAGGGATCAGCAGCAAGACCCCTCCCTGACCGGGAGACCTTTAGCAAAAACTTTGACGCAGTGTTTAACAGCGGCCCAAAGCCAAAGGCCCAGATCATGCGAGAGATGCGAGAGCGCAGAAATAACGAGGGCATGACCGAGCTGCACCTCTGGGTTACCCCGCAGCAAAAGCTGGCTATCGAAGCCATACTGGAGGCAGATACAGCCCCATTGCGCCAGTGATCAACTGGTGTACAATACAGCCACGGAGGGCTACCCCAATGTTCGATTACCTACGAGATTTATTCAAACGCAGAAAAGGCAAGCCATTGCCTCGCCACATGGTCATACCAGACACCCAGACAAAGCCGGGTCAGTCGTGGGACCACCTCCGCTGGGCAGGAATGTATGCCGCCAAAACAAAACCAGACGTTATTGTTCACATAGGTGACCACTGGGACTTCCCCTCGCTGTCCAGCCACGATGCTAAGGGCAGCAAGTCTTTTGAGGGGCGCAGGTATGTCGAGGACGTTAACGCCGGTATAAACGCAATGAGAGCCTTCCTAGACCCCATCAGGGAGGAGCAGGCCAAACTAAAGCACGACAAGAAGAAACAATGGAACCCTCGGCTGGTGTTTACCATTGGCAACCATGAGTACCGCATAGAGAGAGCTTTGGATGCTGACGTTAAGCTAGAGGGCCTAATGAGCTATGACGATCTGCAGCTAAAGGAGATGGGCTGGGAGGTGCATGACTTCCTCAAACCCGTAGTGATTGATGGCGTTTGTTACGCCCACTACCACTGCTCAGGTGTGATGGGGCGCCCTGTATCGAGCCCTGACCTCATGCTTAAAAAGCTCCATATGTCCACCGTGATGGGCCACGTTCAGGACCGGGCGATAGCCTTCAACAAGAGGGCCGATGGCAAGAGATTGACCGGGATATTCGCAGGGATCTTTTACACGCACGCTGAGGAGTACCTCAACTACCAGACTAACAATAGCTGGCGTGGTATCTGGATGCTTAACGAGGTGCAGGACGGTGAGTTTGACGAGATGCCTATCAGCCTAGACTACCTAGCTAGGACATATATGGAGGATGAAGATGAGCGCACTGGATAAGCAGGAGGGTGGCAGCCACTACAAGTTGGCCATCCAGCCCATAGAGTATATTGCAGCGAATGAGCTTGACTATTTTCAGGGCAACGTGATTAAGTACATCACCCGGCACAAGGGTAAGAACGGAGCAGAGGACGTCAAGAAGGCCATGCACTACTGCGAGCTGCTGTTACATTACCAATATAGTGACGAGGTATACGACTAATGGCAAAGATCCACTGGTTAAATAAGCCGGATAAACCAACGTCAGGCATGACCTTAACCAGAGCGTTCTGTGATGACTGTGGCACCGGGCTGCAGTATTGGTTGAGCGAGGAGGAGGACACAGCATATGGACTCTGCCCTGCCTGCCATCTGGGGGCGCCAGTAGAGGTTAGCTGGTCCGAGCAGATACAAGATGACCAATAGTGTTATAATCGAGCCATGAGCAAATTTATCATTGGCAGTGACCTTAACGATGCGGACCTTGAGCTGGTGCAGGACTTAGCTCAGGCGCTGTATGACCGCGATCAGTTACTGCTTGATGATGTGATACACCTAAGTAGACAACGACTGGAGAGGGCCTGTAGATGCTTCCAGAGCCCTTGTATATGTGAAGAATGAGACCAACAATATTTAATGATGAACTAGCGAGCACCATTTGCAGAAGATTAGCCTTGGGCGAGAGCGCCCGGCAGATCTGTCGTGATGACTCAATGCCAGCACTCAGCACGTTAATGAAGTGGGTAACGGACAGTGACAAGAAAGACTTTTCGGAGCAGTACGCGAGAGCTCGGGATTGTCAGGCTGACTTTTACGCTGATGAGATTGTAGACATTGCAGATGAGCTATCCGAAGACGCTGACAGCAATGCGATCCAACGCGCCAAGCTCCGAGTAGACTCCCGCAAGTGGAAGGTTGCCCGGATGTCTCCCAGAAAGTACGGGGACAAGTCGCAGGTTGACCATGTGAGCAGTGACAATTCCATGCAGCCTACCCATGTGACCTTGGTCGCTGAGCCCTTCCCTGATGACCCAAAAATGCACTAAGGCTGAGATACGCCTACCACCCAAGATAGTCTCGATCTTTGAAGGGTCCGCCAGATACCGGGGAGCCTTTGGAGGCCGTGGTTCAGGCAAGACCAGATCCTTTGCCCTGATGACTGCAGTGCGTGGTTACCAGTGGGGGATGGCAGGAAAGAGTGGCCAGATCCTCTGTGCCCGTGAGCACCTCAACTCTCTGGATGAGTCTAGCCTTGAAGAGATAAAGTCAGCTATCCGCAGCGTGGATTGGCTCAATGCGTATTACGAGATTGGTGAGAAGTTTGTCAGGTCCCGTGATGGCCGTATTAACTATGTCTTTGCCGGTCTAAGGCGAAACCTCGACAGCATCAAGTCAAAGGCTAGGATCATTCTAGCGTGGGTAGACGAGGCTGAGGGAGTGTCTGACAGCGCATGGCAGAAGCTAATACCAACTGTCCGGGAAGAGGACTCAGAGATCTGGGTAACGTGGAATCCAGAAACAAAGCGCTCAGCTACGCACAGGCGATTCAGGCTAGACCCTCCAGAGGACAGCAAGATCATCCAGATGAACTGGGAGAACAATCCCTACTTCCCTGATGTGCTGGACAAAGAGCGCAAGGATGACAAGGCTAAGCGCCCAGAACTGTATGACCATATCTGGAATGGCGACATGCTGATCCATGCTGATGGTGCGTTCTATGCTGAAGAAATGCGTGCAGTTAACAACGAAGGCCGTCTTGGTGAGGTGCCATACGAGCGCTCTGTTGGCGTTGTAACGGCTTGGGATCTTGGGGTAGGCGATAGCACTGCCATATGGTTTGCGCAGATGGTGGGGCAAGAGGTGCGCCTTATTGACTACTATGAGTGCAGTGGCGTGGGTCTGGATCACTACGCAAGAGTATTAGCTGAGAAGGGCTACCATTACGAGAGCCATATCCTGCCGCATGATGTCCGGGTCCGGGAGATGGGCACAGGCAAGTCACGGCTGGAGACCCTCGATACCTTGGCAGTACGCCCGGTAACCATTGCCCCTCAACTGGGGGTGGATGACGGGATACAGGCAGCTAGGACCATGATTAGCCGCTGCTGGTTCGATCTCAAGAAGTGCGAGCGTGGCGTAGATGCTCTCAGGCAGTACCGCAGGGACTATGACGACAAGAACATGGTCTGGCGTGGCAAACCGCTACACGATTGGACATCACACTGTGCAGACGCATTCCGCTACCTAGCAGTCGGTTACAGGCCCTTTAATGACTGGGGTGACCCTATCAGAAGGAACCTTCAGGGAATCGTTTAAAACGTGGTATAATCGGCCTCATTCACGGACAACCTGAGCAGGCACGATGGCAAGAGATCCCAACAAACCTACCCGTATGGATGGCATCCTAAATAATATCCCTAAAATTCTGGATGAGCTAACGTACAATCGCTCAGAGTTTGACCCCAGATTCCATCCCGGAAAGACTACCGAGTACCGGGTAAAAGATCCCCTTGAGTTTAGACCAAATGTGGCCCCAACTGGGACGCTACAGCCTGTAAATCCAATAACCCTGCAAGACTTGGTAGGCAGGCCTTTCTTAACGTCAATGTCTGACCTAACGGCTGCAGGCGGCATTCTTGAGGGTATTGGTGACGTTCCCTTAGCGCATCCAATCAGGCTGACAGGCGGCCAAGACTATATGCGTGAGAACAATCAACTGTGGGCCTCTGGCGTATCCCCAATTGCAGATCTTAAAACAGCAGGCGATGAGCTCTTTAATTTGTACGGCCAAGCTCCGGTTCACATGCCCTTCCAGATGGCTCCTACCGGGGGCGACTTTGCCCATATGACTGGACAGACCATGATGTCATGGGCGGGGCGCAATATGCCTGCAAACAATCGCAGCCAACTCAACAAAAAGATCGAGCTATTGATACCTGACTTTGTAGGAGTAGAGGACCCTTATAGTTTGGTGCAGTTTGGACAGGTAAATGATAAGGGCCGCAAGAGCATCAAATCCATGATGGACACGGAGTTTAGGAATCTTGGGGGCATATCCCTGCCTCAAGCTAGACTAGCGGTGTCAGATCAAACTCAGTTGCTGCCAAATGTTGGCGGGTTTAAGAATGTTGGGGTTATGGACTTAGAGGGCGGAATACTATCTGGCCAAGGCAACGCTACCTACCCTGATGCAATTGCAGGGAGCTATCTGGGTACGCTGGATACTGATGTGACAGCCATGGATCTCAACCCAAATAGGCTTGCAAGGGCTGTGAAGAAGGACGGCACATTCAGGGAGGGGCCCCCCGGCATTGATTATCTATCAACCCGAACCTCTCCCGGTAGAGCCATGCAAACCGGAATATTTGGTGGTCTAATCACTCAAGACTTGGTGGACGAGCAAGGCGCCAAGGGTAAGAAGGTTAGATCTCCCATTGCCGTTGGGTTAGGCGCTTTAGCTGGTGCAGTTGGCATGGGTTACTCCGGCCAAGAGGTTGAGGCTGGTGTAGTCGATACTGCCAAAAAGGTAGTAGCAGCAGACGCAAAGACTACGCAGCGAGCCAACACTGTCAACACCGCCAAGTCAGCCGCAGCCTATCTCAAGAATCAGGGAGCCAGCGGCAAGTCATTAGATTACGGTGCAGGGCATGGCATTAATGCAAAGGCTATGGGCTTTGATGAGACATTTGAGCCATTTGCTGGCGAGGGGTTCACCCCTACCTATACCTCTGGCCAAGACATACCTAGAGGCTCATATGGTCAAATTGTAAGCACCAACGTGCTCAACGTCATCCCGCCTACTGATGTCATTGATGGGCAGGTGTTTAGGCCGCGAGACATGGCTGTGCTTAACATTGGCGATGCACTGCAAGATGGCGGCATGGCTGTAATACAGACTAGATCAGCAAGCGCTGTCAACGAGCTCAAGAAATCTAAGACAGCAACACCGCAAGACGAGAGTGGAGCATTCGTAACCAGCCGGGGATCATATCAAAAAGGCTTTACTCGGCCTGAGCTGCAGGAGTATGTGCAGGGCGTGCTGGGTGACGGGTTTAGTGTAGAGATTGTACCAGCAAAAGACATCTCAGCAGGCAGCGCAGTTAAGGTGGTCAAGCTAAGCAGGTCCCCTAGCGCACAGGTTAAAGACCCATCTAGCCGCAACCTGCTGGCCGGTGGCACATCTGTTGCACTAGGCACAGGTTTGCTAGGCGCTAGTGAAGAGAGCGATGCGAGCATCGTAGGGTCTCTATCCAAACTTGGTGCTGGACGGCAAGACCTTCTGGGGATGGCCAAGAAGATGTCAAACGAGGGCATGGATCGTGCCCGTATCTGGCAGCGTACCGGATGGGAGCTTGGGACTGACGGACAGTGGAAAACAGAGCTGCCTAACACGAAGACAAAAATTAACATCCCTCAAATTGAAGAGGGAAGGCAGTATTACACTGGGACTATTGCTGACATTGTTGATGACCCAGAATTGCTGTCTCAATATGAGAAAGGCGGCAGAAAACCCACCGTTAGGGATATGGATGGTGAGATTGAAGAGTATAGATCTAGGGGCACTTACGGGCCTTTAGGTGACATCGAGTTTATTGTTGACAGAAATATGCCAGCAGACCAAGGGTTTCACAAAGAGGGCCATTTTAACTCTAATGAAGAGTGGTCACCTGAAATGATTGTTATCAGCGGCAAGAGCTCACCGGCTGAGCAAAGAGCAACCGTCTTGCATGAGCTGCAGCACGCCATACAGGACCGCGAAGGCTTTGCGTCTGGGGGCTCTGCTCGCAGCTTTGAAAAAGAAGAAAGAATCAGGGATGCGTTTTATGATGGTGTTGGACTAACTCCGGCTGGAAGCAAAAGACTACAAGAGCTTGAAGCAAAAAGTAACGAAGTGGGTCAGGGCTCTATGTCGATCAAGGAGCTAAATGAGCTAGAGCGCCTAAAGGTCGAAAAGCAAATTGCTGACAGGTTCAATGCTGAGACAGTAGGCGAGGCTGGAGCACGCTCTCCCTACGGAATGTACCGAAGTTTGATGGGCGAGGTTGAGGCAAGAAATGTTGAATACAGGGATCAGACTTTTGCAGACTTGGGATTGCGGGATACATCTCCGTATTACTCAGAGGATGCATTTGAGCCTACAAGCCAGCAGATCTTTAGGGCTGGCAGTGACGATGAGCTGACTAATGAGCTTGCGCTCTTAGACCTTCCTAACTTCCGGTCAGACGCCTCCAGCCTTGATGATGACTTTTCCAGAATGCAGCAAACCGCAGATGGTGGGATCATCAATCAAATGATGGCTCAGAATGCCAGATCACAACAGCTCGCAAAATATGGCGATGCGCTCAAGAGCCGCAGGGAAGCTATCAAGCTTAAAGACACTACGCGCAAACTGCTTGACGTTGATCGTCCCGGCACCTTACAGCTTGGCACTGAGTTTGCTATGCGAGGCGCTGAAGATCTGGCCAAGGTTATTGTGGGCGCAACTGGCAGCCTGTTTTCTCCTGACTCTGGATTTTACGAGAAGGTGTCTGGCTCTGATTCTGTGTTTGGCAAGCCGTCCGAGGCGTATGAAGATGTCACAGGTGCAATTGCTGCTGGCCTTGAGAAGTATGTAGTACCAGAGCTCAAAGAGGCATTTGCATGGAAGGGCGATTCCGGGCGCAGTATTAACGACAAAGTTGACAAGACAGTACAGGACGTTGTGGCTGCGTATACGGCCACGCCTCAGTCTTTTCAAGATTCTGTCACGCCACGATTACCCTACGCTGCAACATTGGTGCTTTCCGCATATGGCTTGGGCGCTGGTAAAGCTGCATTGCAGGGCGGTAAGCGCATTGTAGGTGAGCCGGGTGGACCGGGCATACTGGGGCGGCTAAACCCTTTAGAGGGCGAGCTGGTGATGCCTGAAGGCTTACCTAACAGTAAACCAATCGGACTATTGCAGTAAAAAATGTTAAAATCGGCCAATAATCGGAGTAGATAATGGCACTAACAAATTACACAGAGCTGAAGGCCAGTATGGCGGACTTTCTTAACCGCCAAGACCTGACCGCAGTAATACCGACATTTATCAGTCTAGCAGAGGCTCAGATGGCCCGTGATGTGCGTCACTGGCAGATGGAGAACCGGGCAACGGCTACCCTGAACGATCAGTACCTGACCCGTCCCAGCGATTGGGTGGAGACTATCCGCTTTACCATACTGGGTAATGGCACCAGACCCCTGCAGTTTCTAAGCACAGCAGCAATGGATGAGCGCAGAGCCAGCAGTGACAATGTTGCTGGTGAGCCCCGGTTCTATCGACACATTGAGGACCAGTTTGAGGTATTCCCCTCACCTGATAGCAATGCCAGCACAGAGTTGGTTTACCTGCAGAAAATACCCGCACTGTCAGACACCGCTACAACCAACTGGTTGATGTCTACGGCACCTGACGTTTACCTATATGGTAGCCTTCTCCACTCGGCCCCTTACCTTGCAGAAGACGCTAGGGTGGCTGTATGGGCACAATTGTACAGTGCAGCGGTCAAGAGACTGAATGAGGAGTCAGACAGCGCTAAATACTCAGGCACAGGTCTAGGAATGCGCGTTAAGGGCCTCGATACAAGCAGGTCTGCAAATTACTGGAGAATGCAATGAGCTTCACCCCCTATCTAGAGAATAAACTGCTGGGCCATGTTTTGACCAATACGGCATATGCCTCGCCTACCACGGTCTATGTGGCTTTATATGCAGGAGATCCGCTAAATGGCGGGACCGAAACTACCGGGACCGGGTATGCTCGCCAATCCGCGTCTTTTTCTGTGACGGCCTCGGCAGGCACTAACACAAATAACGTGGAATACAGCGCTGGCTCAGACTGGGGCATTGTCAACTATGCTGCGATCCATGACGCTATAAGTGGCGGAAATATGTTGATTTCAACCGGCTTGCAAACAAGTAGAGATATTGTCACTGGTGATATTATTCGCTTCTCGATAGGCGATATAGATGTGACTCTGACATGAAGTACGGGCAGTTTTATTACAGCTACGGGGTATATGGCACTGAGGGCTCGCCCAATATGTACTTGGCCTCTAGCAGCTCTAGCGCCACAACAATGTTTTTGCGCAAGCTTGTAAGAATATTTGCTGACTCGGTTACACAGTCGCTGATGACGGCTAACCTAATCAACATCTGGGATACAACACCATTGAACCCGGCAACGTGGCAAGATGCATCACTTAACCCGGCAGTGTGGACAGATCAAACAGCGTCAGATGCAGACTGGCAAGATACTAGGACTTGAGGACAAATTAAATGGCTACAACAAACTACTCTTTTGCAGTACCAACGGTTGGGGCAAACCTCAATACTTGGGGCGGAGATCTAAACGCCAACACAGAAAAGCTGGATGACCTTTTAGGTGGCGATCAGCCGGTTACTGGCATTGATATAAACAGCGGCTCAATTGACGGTACAGCGATTGGCGCTAATGCTGCATCAACGGGTGCCTTTACTACCGTATCGGCCTCTGGTGGCGTTACAGGAGCTCTCACGGGCAATGTGACAGGTAATGTAGCTGGTAACGTAACTGGCAACGCAGACACCGCAACAAAATGGGCTACTGCTCGCACTATCTCTCTGACAGGGACTATTACCGGCAGCACTAGCATTGATGGCTCGGGTAATGTCTCGATTGCAACATCAGGTGGAATAACCAACAATCAAATTATAGACCTCATTTATCCGGTAGGTTGCCTGTACGAAACTACAAGCTCGGAGAATCCGGGCACCACGTTTAGTCGCGGCACTTGGGCAAGGTTTGGCAACGGGCGGGTAACGGTTGGCCAAGACAGCTCTCAGTCTGAGTTTAACGGAAATGGTGAAACTGGCGGATCTAAAACGCATACGCTGACAGAAGCCGAGATGCCCTCTCATAATCACACTCTTACTGCTATGGCCCTAACGAGTAGCTCTGTAAACAGAACGGGAGGTGGCCAGCTTTCCGTTTCATCAACGATCACAACCTCTACTGCAGGCAGTGACGCTGCTCACAACAACCTACAGCCATATGTCGTTGTTTATCGCTGGAAAAGGACTGCACTGTAATGGCCGACACTACTACCCCCGTATATAGCTTTGTATTGCCCGAAATAGACGGTTCTGACGGAACGTGGGGTACCAAGCTCAATTCTAACTTAACTGCCTTAGATGGGCTTTTAAGCGGCTCTGCGAACCTCCAGAATGCCTCCTTTACCGGGACTGCTAGTTTTGGCGGGTCTACTGGTACAGCAGGGCAGGTTTTAAAGTCTCAGGGTGCAGGCGCTAACGCTATCTGGACCGATGATTCTAATACGACTTACACTGCTGGATCTGGGCTCAGCCTGACAGGCACAGAGTTTGCCAACACGGCACCGGATCAGACGGTTGTGTTGACTGGCGCTGGCGCTACCAGCATCTCAGGAACTTATCCGAACTTTACAATTACTAGCACTAACACAACATACAGTGTTGGGGATGGTGGGCTAACTGAAATAAACTTTACTTCTGCTGATAACACTAAGCTAGATGGCATAGAGGCCAGTGCAGACGTTACAGACACAGCTAACGTCACAGCCGCTGGTGCGCTGATGGACAGCGAGTTGACTAGCGAAGCATCTGTTAAAGCATTAGATCAAGGCGTAGCCACTACTGACAGCCCTGCATTTGTCAACCTAACACTAAGCGGCACAGGCTCTGTAAAAGTCCCTAGCGGCACTACAGCCCAACGTGACGGTAGCCCTGCTAATGGTATGTTCCGTTACAACTCTACTACTGAGGAGTTTGAAGGCTACAGCGATGGCGAATGGGGTTCTATTGGTGGCGGTGGCGGTGGCGGTTCTAATCTAAACATAGACACTATGACAGGTGACGGTAGCGACACCACTCTTACTTTATCTATAAACCCTACAGTAGAGAATAACACTCAGGTCTATATAGATGGTGTCTACCAGAACAAAGATACTTACAGCGTCAGTGGGACAACCTTAACATTCTCCACTGCTCCTCCAACTGGTAGTGCTGTAGAGGTTATGACTATAACGCCCACAGCTTTACTTGTACCCGCAGATGGCTCAGTTACACCTGCCAAGATTGCGAGTGGTGATTTCTACTTTGACACCAACACCCTCTACGTTGACTCAACAAACAATCGCGTGGGTATAGGGACTGGTAGTCCAGCTACGGCTTTAGATACAAACGGAATTGTAAGGGCAAGTAGTGCTTACTCTTTAAGTTATGCGGGTGTTGATGGCTCTACTTCAGCTTTTGGTGCTGGTACTATTTCTGCTGACGCAAACTGGGGAATGTTCTTCAAATCAACAACTGGAGCAAGCGTAGCAGAGTTTGCTTGGGTCAATGCGGCTGGCACAGAACGCATGCGCATAGACCCCGCTGGCAAAGTAGGCATAGGTACTAGTTTGCCAGCTTCTAAGGCACATATTCTTGGTTCTTCTAATGACACAATCAACCAAGCAAATGCCAACCTAAATGTTGAAGGACTTGGCGGCAATGGTATGCTATTTGGCACACAAGCTACTTCTCCCTATAGGTCGTACATACAAGCAGGTTTTGTAGATAATCTAGCTACTGCTACTTATGACTTATTGCTAAATCCGCAAGGTGGCAATGTTGGTATTGGTACTAGTTCGCCTAACTATGAGTTATCAGTGCATGAATCAACAGCAAACGCTGATGCTCGGATTCATTTAACAAACGCTGACACAGGCACAACTACTGCTGACGGTTTCCAAATAATAATGAATGGGGCTAATGCTGGCCGTCAAGTAAACCTGTTAAATCGAGAAGCAAGTCCAATGGCGTTTTGGACAAGTAACACAGAACGCATGCGCATAGACTCCATTGGCGCTTTGATTGTAGGAAAAACTACATCTTCTGCTAGTACACGAGGGTTTGTAGTGGGGCCTAATGGTGGTGCTTTCTCTAGCATCCCTGCTGGCAACACCTACCATGTTTACAATACAACAAACCCTGGCTACACCTTTTATGTTGGCTACACTGGTGGCGTTATTAATTACCAAGCCAATAATGTAAATCTGTCTGATGAGCGTGAAAAGAAGAACATTGAGCCACTAGAATCTAAATGGGATTCAGTGAAGTCTTGGTCTTTAAAGACATTCCATTACAACCACCAAGCAGATGAAAGCACAAAGAATTATGGTGTAATTGCACAAGATGTTGAGCAGACCAACCCCGAAGCAATAGATGCTTATCAGAAAGATGAGAACACTGAGCGTAAAGGCGTTAAAGAACAGCAGATGATGTGGATGGCTATCAAGGCACTTCAGGAAGCACAGACCCGCATTGAAACATTAGAAACCCGCATAGCGGCATTAGAGGAATAAAACAATGGCTTTAACAAAAGTAAGCAGAGAGTTGCTGAATACAAGCATTGTTGACAACGGCAACGCCACTGCAATTACTATTGATTCTTCAGAGAACGTGGGCATAGGGACTACATCGCCTAGTGCTCCTTTGTCAATAATGGCTGACACAAGTGCTAGTGTTCCTGCCGCAGGTGCTGATTCATCTCACTTAGCTGTGGGCAAAAACGACCAGTACGGAACTATGATTGGTTCATTGGGTTCTGGTGCTGGCTATATACAGCAACAAAGATTTGACGGAAACACAGCTACTTATGACCTACTTGTACAACCTAATGGTGGCAATGTGGGTATTGGTACTACATCGCCTAGACACGAACTAACTGTTTCAGGTGGCAGTAGTAGCTCAATACAAATAATATCAACCACTACAGGGACAGGGGCAACTGATGGGTTGAGGTTCTGGAACACAGGCAGCTCTACAGCAATGTGGAATTACGACAACACTCCAACTCTGTTTGCAACTAACAACTCAGAACGCATGCGCATAGACGGCTCTGGCAATGTCGCCATAGGCACTACTGCGCCACAAGCTCGCTTGCATCTTAGTCGAGCTACAGACGGGTCAGAAGCAAGCCCCCACTTTAGGATTGACGGGGCGGCAAGTACCTACACCGCAAGCCACTGGCTTGACGCAACTGCCTACTATATGGGACAAAACTCGTTAGCAAGAAGAGTGCGTATTTATTCTGGTACTGAAAGTTCTGGCGTAAACCTAAATGCAAATGCAACATCTTGGGGTACATTCTCTGATGAGCGTCTTAAATATGACGTAGAGCCAGTTGAGAATGCGGTAGAAAGTCTAAGCAATTTAAGGACAGTAAAGTATAGACTTAAAGACGTTGACTCTACTGAAGATAAGAAAAAGATAGGCTTAATGGCTCAAGACTTAGTTGGTGTTTTGGATGAAGTTATTGACCCAGTAAAGAAAACAGGTGATGACACTGAGTATATGTCAGTTAGGTACACTGAATTAGTGCCTGTACTTGTCAAAGCAATACAAGAACTTGAAGCAAGAATAACGCAATTGGAGAATAACTAATGGCAGTAATTTGGACAATCTCAACCCTAGAACGCAACACTGATGATGGTGTTGTAGTAGCACACTGGCGAGCTAGCGATAGCGAAATAGTAGGCGAAGTAGAACACTCAGGTAGCAGCTATGGCGCTTGCGGCTTTACCCCTGACAGCACTGCTGATGGCTACACAGCCTACGCTGACATCACAGAGGCTCAGGTTATCGAGTGGGTAAAGGCTGACGTTGATGCTGACGCTGTAGAGGCAAGCATTGCAGCACAGATTGCAGACAGCAAAGCACCAGCGATTACTGCTGGAGTGCCTTGGTAATGATCGACCCGATCACAGCAATGTCGGTAGCCGTCAATGCGTTTGGTACTATCAAGCGTATGGTAGCTGCTGGCAAAGAAGTAGAGGATACCCTGTCACAGATTGGGCGATTCTATGGTGCTGTGAGTGACCTGTCAGAGCATAGGCGAAGGGCTGATAACCCTCCCCTGTTTAAGAAGATCATTGCTGCCAAGTCTGTAAATGAAGAGGCGCTGGAGACATACGCGAGAACTAAGCGCACACAGCAGATGGAACGCGAACTCAGGGAACTCTTGATGTATCAATATGGCAAGGATGGCTATCAGGAACTCGTTGATCTCCGCAGGTCTATTGCCGCGCAGAGGGAAAAGACTATTTACCTGCAAGATAGGAAGCGCAAGGCGTTATTCTGGAATAGTATCCAGATCACTGGGATAGCTGTACTTGGCTGTGCAGTTTACTTTGTATTTGCACTAATATTAGGAGCCATCAATGGCAACAGTTAAGGAAGCCCTGATTCGCTTGGAAGGACATGAAAAAGAATGCGCGATCAGATACGCTAATATTGAGAAGCGGTTGGATGATGGCTCTGAGCGATTCAAGAAAAGCGAAATGATGCTGTGGGGTATTTACCCCCTGATAATAGGGTTATTCTTAATTGAGAAAGGCATACTGTAATGCTTAAATTATTGCTAGGGCCAATCGCTGATCTTGCTGGCGGCTTTTTAAAGAACAAGGCCGAGCAGTCTAAGGCCAAGCATGAAGCCAAGATGAACGTGATCCAGAATGATGCTGACTGGGAGGCCAAGATGGCTGATGCTTCTGGCAATAGCTGGAAGGACGAGTTTTGGACTATTGTATTGGCAGTGCCCATCTTCATGGTTGGGTATGCCATAGTGGTAAATGATATGTCGGTAATACATAGAGTTGAGCAAGCGTTTGCTGCACTGAATGATTTACCAGAATGGTATCAATACCTTTTGTTTGTGGCGATTAGTGCCAGCTTTGGTATTAAGGGTGCAAGCAAACTAATGAACATGAGGAAGTAAGAATGCCGCTTATTAGCCTACAGATCCCGGCAGGCGTTTATCGTCACGGCACTGACCTAGAGTCTGCTAATCGCTGGCGTGATGCTAACTTTATACGCTGGGAAAATAACGCTATCCGTCCTATTGGTGGGTGGCAGAAACGACAGAACATTGTCAACAGCGCGAGCCCGACAGATATTACTCTGGGCGCTCCTGCGCGTGGTGCAACAGCGTGGATTGATAACAGCGCTAACCCTCACATTGCGGCAGGCACCTACAACAAGCTCTGGCACATATCCGGTGTGGGCGTAGCAACAGACATCACGCCAGTGGGCTACACCATTGGCACCATTGACTCTGATCCAAACATTGGCTTTGGCGGATACTACTTTGGCCTTGGATTATTTGGTGTGGAACGTCCCAGCAACAGTATTGGGGTAGAGGCTACAACGTGGTCCGTAGACAACTGGGGCGAGTACCTAGTGGCTTGCGCTAACAGTGACGGCAAGATCTACCAGTGGACACTAAACCCGTCAAATAAGGCTGCAGTGCTTTCTAACGCGCCCACCGGGAACAACGGAATTATTGTTACAGAGGACCGCTTCTTGTTCGCTCTTGCTGCAGGAGGCAATCCCCGGAAGGTGCAGTGGTGTGACCGGGAGGATAATAACGACTGGACCCCTACAGCATTAAATCAGGCTGGTGACCTAGAGCTGCAGACCTCTGGAGAGATACAGCTAGGCATTAATACTCGAGGCAGGACGCTGATCCTGACCACTACAGACGCCCATGTAGCTGCATACAGCGGTCCTCCGGTGGTTTACGGTTTTGAGCGTGTAGGTACAGCCTGTGGAGCTATCTCTAGACGTTGCGCTATTGCTATTGACGAGGGCGCCTTCTGGATGGGCTACAACGGGTTTTTCGCCTACAACGGCTCTGCAGTTGTCGAGATGCCCTGTGATGTGCATGACTATGTATTTAAGGACATAAACAAGGCGGAGCAGTCTAAAGTAACCTGTGTCGATAATAGCCAGTTTAACGAGTTGTGGTGGTTCTATCCCAGCGGTGGGTCAAACGAGAATGACCGCTATGTGATCTACGATTACAAAGAGCAGCACTGGAATATCGGTACGCTATCCCGTACATCTGCAGTTGATATTGGCGTGTTTACTAACCCCATCTGGTTTGCCCCAAATGGTGACGTTTACAACCATGAAATCAACTATGATCACGACTCTACTTTGCCGTTTGTTGAGAGTGGACCAGTTTCTATTGGAAATGGCGAGCAGATAATGAAGGTCAACGAGATTATCCCGGATGAAAGCAATCTGGGTGACATTACGCTGACTTTTAAAACCAGATTCTATCCAACCTCGGAGGAGTTTAGCTATGGTCCGTTTACCATGTTAAATCCCACAGGGGTCCGGTTCCAAGGTAGGCAGGTCAGGATGCGAATTACTGGCGTAGCGCTCAACGACTGGAAAGCCGGAACCATGCGAATCAATGTCACCCCCGGTGGAGAAAGATGAGTCTGTCTGAAAGACCACCCGCAGCGGGTAGGACTGAGTATCGAAGATGGGCTGAGAGGCTCAATGACTTCTTGGTGCGCACAAAGTCAAAGCTGGCGTTTTATGTGGCTGGCGACTCTGCAGATGAGGATGGCGTGCTGCTCTGGGATAGGACAGGTTACCCGGTAATCTCCAAAGACAACCAGTGGAGACAGATTGTCCTAGCTGACGGGTATGGAGAGATAGCCTGCACCACCAGCCAAGTTGCTACCGCTGCCAACACTGCGTACCAGATACCATTTAACTCCAGCACCACCAATGGAGGCATCTCTGTTAACGCATCCGATAACACCCGGATAGACTTTGTTGAGGCTGGGGTTTATAGCATTACCGGGCACATACAGCTAAAGAGTAGCAGCGCAGCCAGCAAAACAGTGTACTACTGGCTATCCGTAAATGGCAGCAACGTAGACCATTCTGAGCGTCTGACAATGCACAACAATAACGCCTTTGCCCTGCTTGCCGTAACAGACCAGATAAGCTTGAACGCAGGCGATTACATTCAGCTTAACTACGCGGTGGATGACGTTGCCCTTTGGCTCGATGCTTCTGCTGCAACTGCCTTTGCGCCAGCGTCTGAGGCGGCAAGAATCAGTATCACGCGATCACGCCAATAATGGTATAATCAGCCCATATAAGACACAGGATTAAAGAATGGCCGCAAGTATCAATGAAGAGCTGGAACGCTGTAAGGATTGGATTGAGGCCGCCCTAGAGTATTCTGGAGGCACACATGAGTGGAGCGACATTGTTGAAGGCATCCACTCTCTGAGATACCAGTTTTGGCCTGCTGAAAAAGGCTGCGCAGTTACAGAAATTATTATGTTCCCGAAGAAAAAGATATTTCATGTTTTTTTGGCCGGGGGTGAGATGGATCAGATTGTAGATATGAATGACTCAGCAGCGCAATTTGCAAAAGCGCAGGGCTGTGACGGAATGTCGATAGCTGGCCGCAAAGGCTGGTCTAGGGTCCTAAAAAACGAAGGGTGGACTGAGTCGTTCACCACATTAGCTAAGGAGCTATAAGATGAGTGGCGGCAAAGGCGGAAGCCAAACAACAGAAGCAACAATTCCAGATTGGGCAAAAGAGCCCACTATCCGAAACCTAGCGCGTGCAGAGGCTGCTCAGCAGATTGGCTATCAGCCATACATGGGTCCAGACCTTGCAGCATTTAACCCCACACAGCAGGCTGCCATGCAGAGCAATATTGATGCTGCCAGCGCATTTGGCTTAAACGCCCCGGCTTCTGTCATGGAAGGCATGCCAGCACCGCAAGACTTTGGTGGTGGTGTGATGGGATATTCGGCATTTCCAATATTTGAACAGGCTCAGCAAGAGCTGGCGGCACGCAATCCACAACAGCAGGCGGCATACGATGCACTGTTTGGTGGTGGGGCTCCTGCACCTTACAGGCCAACACCTAATCTTGGGAGGTACCGCTAATGGCTAATCCAGCAACAGGCGGAGCTCCCGCTACTCCTAACATCAATCAAATGGCCATGCAGGGCATTCAGGGTGGTATGGCAGGCACAGCGGCGGCAGGCATGTATGAGCCAATGCAGGTACAGGCTGGCCAACTGGCAAGCACTGATTTATCCGCTTACGAAAACCCGTACACTCAATCTGTTGTAGATGCACAGGCTGCAGACGTTATGCGCACTGCGCAAATGGGCCTGAATGAGCTAGGCTCGCAAATGAGCGCGGCTGGTGGCTTTGGCGGATCTCGTCACGGAGTCGCTATGGGTGAGCTGGGCAGAGGAGCATTGTCTACTGTTGGGCAGCAATCTGCAGCACTTAGGCAGGCAGGCTTCCAGAACGCACAGCAAATGGCTCAGCAGGACATTGCCAACACCATGAGGGCTGATCTAGCCAATCAAGGTGCAGGGCAGCAGCAGGCCGCTATGGGCCTACAGGCAGCAAACCAGTTTGCCAACATTGGCAACCTTGGGTTTGGTATGGGTCAAACTGTACAGCAGAACCTGCAGAATCAGGGCAACGTACAGCAGTTGATGCAGCAGCAGTTAATTGATGCCGCTAAGCAGCAGTTTGCCGGGTACACCGGAGCGCCAGCATCAACTATTGGCTATGTGTCTAACGCGCTGGGATCGTCTCCAATACCGCAGTCGCAAACCACTACCAGCCAGCCCGGTCTGTTTGACTACCTATCACTAGGTGCAAGCGCAGCGGGAGCAATGGGTATGTCTGACATGCGCCTTAAAACGAACATAGAGCGCGTTGGAGAGCTTCCTAATGGTCTAGGCCTATATACTTGGGAATGGACTGAGGACGCAAAAGAGAAGGGTCTAAGCAACAGCATGACTCTGGGTGCAATTGCTCAAGAAGTAGAGGCATTTGATCCTTCTCTTACGGTTACGACTCCATCTGGATACTTGGCTGTTAAATATAACGAACTGTATCAAGGCTTGTAAGATGAATATGACTAGAGAAGATATGCTGCGCAAGATCATGGAAAGCGGCAATATGATAGATCCTGCAGCAATGTCTGGAATGAATCCTGCCGCACCTATCGAAAACCTAGAGATCAACGCAACAATGTCTAACACCACCCCCGGTGGCGGCATAGACAACATTGCATCCACCATAAATGATCTAGGAACGTCTCCTGAAGGAATGCGTGCTATGCAGGAGCAAATGGGTCAAGGTGGGATGGGCTTTGACTTAGCTCAGTTTAACGCCAACATGGCAGCTATGCCCGGTCTTGGGGTTACAGACGTTCCAGAGATGGAGCTTCTGCGAGGAGCTGGCCAACAAATGGCCCAGAGCCCACAGGTTCAGGCTTTGACTGCTGCAGGCGACAATATGGGCCTAATGGAACTAATTAAGAGAGCCCAATCAATGGGTAGAATGTGAGGCACTAATGGCTAACGGTATTTTCGATGTAGAGACAATGATTGCGCTTGAAAGACAGAAGCGTGCTCAAAATGCTCAGAACTCTGTCCCGGTATCTGCAGAAGGTCTAATGCAGGGGATCAATTTTGGCGGTCAATCTCCTATGGGATCAGGCGCTGCTCCACAGCCTATGATGACACCTAAGCCTGTAATTCCTCCCCCGCCCCCTGCTCAAAAGCCGGGAATGATGGACCGCATAAGAACCGGCCTGAAGGACCCGGCCACTATGGCTGGCTTGGCTGCTGCATTTAACCAGATGACCCTTAACCCTAATGCGCAGCTACAGAAGCGTGCTAGTGACCTCATGGCTCTGCGAACTGTGAGGAATCAAGCCAATCAGACCGTAGAGATGCTGCGAAAATCTGATGATCCGACAGCCCGGCAAGTGGCGGATATGATTGAGGCAAACCCAGATAACGCAAGCGCTATTTATCAAGCATACGTTACATCTACGTTGCGAGCTCCCAAAGATACCTTTGTGACAATGACAGGCGCTCAACTTGCAGAAAAAGGACGGGAAGGCTTTATTCCTGAAAGCTTGTACTCAGTAAATACTGTGACTCAAGAGATTAAGCCAATTGCAGGACAAAAGGGCGCTGAAACCTTTGGTACTACTGTGCGAACCTATACTGAAGGGGACACAGTAATACCCTATGTAACGTCTAATTACGGAAACATAAAGCGAATTAATTTGCCAGAAGGTGCAACGGTCTCAGCAGGCTTAACCGAAGTGGATATGGGAACCTCAACTGCGTTGATAAATGATCAGGGCTCAGTTGTAAAAATGATCCCTAAAAATATTAGTGCAGTAGCAGGCCAGAAAGAGTTTGGAACTGTAGACATAAGAAACGCGATGGAGGAAGAGGTTGACGCTAAGAATCGTGTCACTATGCTGGAGAATCATCGGGCTAAGCTTGTTAAGCTTTTAAAAGATCCAGCAAAATTAAATGCTATACAGAGCAGGGTGGGTGCCATGCAAGGCAAATTCCCTGCACTCACATCAGGTCAGTCATTAGGCGAATCCTTTATTGATCAGGTGAAGGGGCAAACCTTCCTGCGAGCATTTGAATCTATTAAAGGTGGCGGCCAGATTACCGAAACCGAAGGCGCGGCAGCTACAGCCGCGCTCAATAGGCTAAATAACATCAATCTATCAGACGAAGACTATGTTGCGGCCATGAAAGAGGCTGCAGCAGAGATGCAAGATCTCATAGATTTGGAAAAAGCCAAAATTTATGAAAAACAACAGAAGCTTTCGAAATTTCGGGATGGCTCTACACAAGTAACAGAAAGGATTGTTCCATAATGGCATATGAGTACGATGTAATTATTAATGGCGAGACGGTTATCGTTCCCTCTGACGTTAGGCTCTCAGATGAAGATGCTTACCTGAAGGCGCTGGAGGTTCAGCGATCTAGCCAGCCAGTACCGTCAGTCACCCCCGATGCTGAGGTAGAGCCAGAAAGAACTTGGCCACAGGCCTTAATGTCAGGAGTGGCTAGTTTTCCGGGATCTGTTTATAACCTTGGAGAAGTCTTGGTAGAGGCCGTGGCCAGCCCAATAGATACCCTTACTGGGCTGCAAAAACTAGCTCGCGGGATAGTGCAAAGGGCAGTGCCTGACAGTGTAGTGGAAGCCCTTGGGAGGGACGAGCGCGGTGATGAGGTGTATGACGCAGTAGCGCAGCATTATGTTCGACAGTACGGCAGCGAGGAGGGATTTAAGAAGGCTGTAGCAGAAGATCCTGCCGCAATACTAGCTGACGCGGCAAGCCTACTTACTGGAGGGGGAGCGGTCGTATCAAAGGTTCCAGCATTGTCTAAAGTTGGAGGAAAAATGTCTAGTGTAGGGGCGGCAATTGAGCCTCTATCAGCTAC
>Ga0255040_10000018_pt1 | contig 35277 bp, 34 predicted proteins | sample BC1_12_2_MG_FD_181711 | JGI IMG/M metagenome (GOLD analysis project Ga0255040, IMG submission 181711) | Seawater microbial communities from Strait of Georgia, British Columbia, Canada - BC1_12_2 | ecosystem: Environmental > Aquatic > Marine > Strait | place: Canada: British Columbia | collected... | reverse complement strand
CAAGGTTCCGCCATCGCGGCACATCAGTTTTCTCAGGGTGGCCTCCGGTTTCGATGTCGCTGACAATGAAATCGTCAAGAGACTTGACCCCGGCGACCTGGTGATAACCGGCGACATCCCGCTGGCGGCGGAAATAATCGAGAACCAGGGCCAGGCCTTGAACCCACGCGGCGAGCTCTACACCCGCGATAACATCAAGGCGCGACTGACCATGCGCGACCTGATAGAGTCGCTGCGTTCCAGCGGCATAGAATCTGGTGGCCAGGCGCCGTTGAATCATAGTGACCGCAAAGCCTTCGCCGATCAGCTTGATAAAATAATTGCCCGCGATGGCTGATTCGCAAAACAAAGCCCTGACGGCAGGAGTTAAACCGATGTCTGCTTCACTACAAGAATTACTCAAGCTTGAATTGCCGATCATTCAGGCGCCGATGGCCGGGGTCCAGGGCAGCGCCCTGGCAATTGCAGTATCGAATACCGGCGGCCTCGGCTCGCTGCCCAGCGCGATGCTGAGTCCGCACAGCTTGCGCGACGAACTTGCCTCGATCAAGGCTGGTTGTGATAAACCCTATAACGTGAATTTCTTTTGCCACACTCCTGTTGACGTCGACGCGCATCGCGAAGCAGCCTGGCGCGCGGCACTGGCTCCGTATTACGCAGAATACGAAATCGATCCCAACTCAATTCCAGCAGGAACGCGGCGCGATCCATTTAGCTCCGCAATGCTTGAAGTACTACTCGACTTCAAACCTCCGGTAGTGAGCTTTCACTTCGGCTTGCCCGCACAGGACTTGCTCGCTGGAGTTAAAGCAATGGGCGCGAAAGTGCTATGCAGCGCGACTACGGTTGCCGAGGCCAAATGGCTCGAGTCCCAGGGAGTCGATGCAATCATTGCCCAGGGCGTTGAAGCGGGTGGGCATCGGGGTATGTTCCTCAGCGAGGACATCACCGGCCAGGTAGGTACCTTTGCGTTGCTGCCGCAGATCGTGCAAGCGGTCAGGTTACCGGTAATCGCCGCAGGAGGCATTGCGGATGCCGCCGGGGTTGCCGCGGTAATGGACATGGGCGCGGCCGCGGCACAAATCGGTACCGCTTACCTGTTATGCGATGAAGCCACCACCAGCCCGGTACATCGTGCCGCGTTAAAAGACCCGGGCGCCGTGCATACCGCGCTTACCAATCGTTTTACGGGGCGCCCTGCCCGCGCCATCGTCAACCGTGTCATGCGCGAGCTTGGCCCGATTGGTGAAGTTTCTCCATTTCCACTTGCCGCGACCGCAATAGGCCCATTACGCAACGCGGCTGAAGGCGCCGGCCTTGGTGATTTTTCTCCTTTATGGTCCGGGCAAAATGCCAGCGGTTGTCGCGAGATACCCGCTGCGGAACTGACGCGGAAACTCGCACAAGACCTCTGAGCCACCAACAACCATGCGTAGATAATATCGTGCAACAACCTTATTCCAGGTGGATAGCATTTCTCTATGCGCCGTTCTTCAAAGTGTTTGGTTTTTTTTACCGGGCCTATACGACCAATCGCGCTCGAATCCAAAGTCTCAAGGCTAACGAAAAAGTTTCTTCATTTATCAGGTTCATGGCGATAGCCATCCTGGTGGGATGGATCCTGATCTGGTACTTCGCTTCCGAAGAGAGCCGCACCAGCCTGGTAGACGATGTCAAACAAAGTATTGGCATCCTCGATTCACCATCCAATCAGTAGCGACTCCGCCACCTGAGCGACCAGGATAAATATGAGTGTGCAAATAGACGACCTGGAATTGCTTGATGCGGTACGCGACTTTGCACTTGACCATCCTCATCCGGAAATGGAAAGATTCAAGATGAGGTTCGGGTAATTAGCTATGACTGAAATTGCAAACCAGATTAAAGTGATCGCCTTCGATGTGTTCGGCACCGTGGTTGACTGGCACGGCTCGGTTGCACGTGAAGTGGCCGCGATGAACCTCGGGGTCGACCCCGATGCATTCGCCCTCGCCTGGCGGGCTGGTTACAAACCCGCGATGCGCGAAGTTATGGACAACGGTGAATGGGTAATCCTGGATGATTTGCACCGCCGAATCCTCGACCAGGTGCTGCACGACTTTGCCGTGGACGCACTACCAGAAGCTGAACGTCAGCAGCTCAACCTGGTCTGGCATCGGCTCGATCCCTGGCCGGATTCGGTCGAGGGACTTACCCGCCTGAAATCCAGATTTATTATTTGCTCGCTGTCCAACGGCAATGTCGGCTTACTCACCGAGATGGCAAAACATGCCGCGCTACCCTGGGATTGCATTCTGAGCGCCGAGAACTTTAACAAGTACAAACCGCATCCCGATACTTATCTCGGTGTGGCGAGTACCTTTGCCGCCGAACCGGGTAGCGTCATGCTCGCCGCAGCGCACCATGGTGATCTCGAAGCCGCGCGCAACTGCGGGCTTGAAACCGCTTACATCGAGCGCCCTTTCGAATATGGTCGCGCCGAACCCAAGAGCGTGGCACCCTGGTCGGCGAATACACTGCATGCCACCAGTATCCTGAACCTGGCGGAATTGCTGGGTTGTTAAACCCTCGAGTAGCGGAGCCCTCATGAGCCTGATAGCCGATACACCCACCCCGCCTTATTACGCAGTCATATTTTCTTCGCATCGCAATGACGATATCGAAGGCTATGCCGAAACCGCCGCACGTATGGTCGAACTGGCGGCAGAACAACCCGGTTTCCTGGGAGTTGAATCGGTACGCGAAGATCTGGGCATCACTGTCTCTTACTGGTCAGATCTCGAGTCGATCAAACGATGGAAGACTCATGCAGAACATCGTGTCGCACAACAAATGGGCATGGAAAAATGGTACTCAAGTTATAAAACCCGCATTGCACTGGTGGAACGCGACTACGGTCGATAGTTTTTTTCAACTAATAAGTTGTTGACATCGCAAAAATAATAGTTAAAGTGCGCATCAGCTCGATTCTATGTCTAATGTTTATTCCCTCTCTTCGAAGTGTTTCAGTGTTTCCTCGTTCTGTAGTCAATAAGTTAAGGCCTGGTGTCTGGCGATATCACCTGTTACAGGTTTATTTTTTATTTTTTTATAGGTACACATTATTATGTCTGACAAGACAACCGGCAAAGTAAAATGGTTCAACGAAGCGAAGGGTTTTGGTTTTATTGAGCAAGAATCAGGTCCTGACGTTTTCGCACATTTCAGTGCAATTCAAGGCACAGGCTTCAAAACCCTGGCAGAAGGACAGCAAGTTGAGTTCACCGTCACTCAAGGCCAGAAAGGCCCCCAGGCTGAGAACATCACTCCTGTCTGATTGAATTGCCAATACTTTGGCAAATCGATTTTAGGAAGCCAGGCTTAACCGCCTGGCTTTTTTTTTGCTTGATCTGGTAGGTGTTCAGATATATATCATTCGGCTATACCACCACTGAGGTAAAGAATATGAAACCGGAACGCTGGAAGATACTGAAAAACAAACTTTTTACCTACCAGGTGGGCTTCACCTCGCCGCCACATGATTTTGACGCGGCGCCGAGCGATTTCCTGCGTATCAGTGCGGACAATGTCGGCGCTCACGGGCGCATGCTGCATGTCCCCGACTACGCCCACGAACTGACTCAAAGGGTCGACAATTTTCACCTGCTGGAAGAGTTCGTAAATTGCATGTCGAACAATGGCGCTGATGTCTGCGGCCAGGTTGGCACCAACTGGGTTCACTGTCAGGGCACTACGCCGGATGAAATCAATGATATCTGTAAGCGTATCAGCGACACCTACGAAACTCCGTTTCACATGGCCGGCTACTGCGTGGTCGAGGCACTACGCGATATGGGCGTGCAAAGAATTGCCTTGAACTCGGTTTACTACTGGCCCGACTGGCGCGATGGTTATGCCCGTTTTCTGAAAGAAGCCGGCTTCGACCTGGTCTACTACGCCAACTTCACCGACATGGGATTCTTCGAGACCCAGCAGGAGTGCAACGACTGCATCTGGGTGTTCGATGGTGATCTCGCGCAAAGGTCGATGCAATATGTCGTAGACCAGGCACCCGATGTCGATGCCATAGTCGTCAACGGCATGCCGAATTTCCGCAGGGCCGATGGCCTGCCGCAACGCATAGTTTCGCTTGATCGAGAGCTCGAGGCCGCCATCGGTAAACCGATCGTGTCTTCGGATACCGCGCTCTACTGGCGTATTTTCAAATCACTGGGCACCGCGCCAATCGGCAGCCACGGTCAGCTGCTTTCTTCATTACAGTAAGGCGAGTATCGATGCACAAGATACTGGTACTCTGGGCCACCCCACGCTCAACCTCGACCGCCTTCGAATGGATGATGCGCATGCGCGGTGACATGACCTGTTTTCACGAACCCTTCGGTGAAGCCTGGTACCAGGGTGAAGACGCTCGCTGGCCACGCATCAAAGCCGACACCCCGCGCACCGAGGGATTAACTTTCGACAGCGTGTGGCAGGAATTGAAAGCGGCTGCGGCAAAAAGCGCGACCTTTTCAAAAGATTTCCCGCACTACATCGAACATTTGTGGAATGATGGGTTTCTCGACAATTTTACCCACAGTTTCCTGATTCGGGACCCGGCCAAGGTGGCGACTTCAATGTATAAACACTGGCCCGATTTCGTATTGAAGGAAATCGCCTTTGTCGAACAACGCGCATTGTTTGACCGACTCTCCGACAAGCTTGGATATGCACCACCGGTGATCGACAGCGACGATTTACTCGAAAACCCGCACGGTATTGTCGAAGCCTACTGCAAAGCGGTGGGTATACCCTATCTCGAAGAAGCGCTTAGCTGGGAGCCGGGTGGGCGCGAGGAAGTTAGCTGGTACGATGGCGGATCCTGGCACGCCAACCTGCGTGGCTCCGATGGTCTCAGGGCCCAGCCAAGAAAATATATCGATATCACCGAGGCGCCCGACCGGGTTCAGGAAATCCACCAGATCGTACTGCCTCACTACCAGCACCTCTACCAGCATCGTTTACAGGCCTCTGGATAGTTGAGTCAGGGAGATTGCTTCGCTGCGCTCTTGATGAACTAAAACCTTCAGATCTTTTCCAATCCGTCATCCCGGCGCATGCCGGGATCCAGATTCCACCTCTGTTGGCTTCGTTCTCTGGATGCCGGCCTGCGCCGGCATGACGGCATTCTTCCTCGATTGGTCACCGCACAGCGGGGTGAGGTGCTCGCAAAGACGCATGAATCAGAGTTTTCCGAAATCAATACGTTGATCCATAACTACGAAATCAGTCCGCGAATTGATTCAGTAAACCTGAGACAGTTGCTAGTCAATCAATGCTTTATATTATTTTTGATCTGAGGTTTAATAGTACGTTAACGATGTGATCACAAACATCGACTATTACCATAAAGACTGAGGGGAGCGTGTCTGATACCAACAAAACCAGCGCCGTAACCGGACGCAATGTCGTCAAGCAGTTCGGCAGTGGGGATCACCTGGTCACCGCACTCGACGGAGTCTCTCTCGAAATAGAAGACAATGAATTCTTTACCCTGCTTGGACCCTCAGGTTGCGGTAAGACCACGTTGTTGCGTTTAATCGCTGGTTTCGAAATGCCCACCAAAGGCGAAATTTTCCTCTTCGGCGACGAAATCGAAGACCTGCCGCCACACAAACGTTCGATCAATACGGTGTTCCAGCACTACGCCCTGTTTCCGCACATGACCGTTGGTGAAAACGTGGCTTTTGGTCTCAGAATGCTAGGACAGAATGAAGCAGAAATCACCAAACGAGTCGAAGAATCGCTCACGCTGGCGAAAATGGAAAGTTTTATCAAGCGGAAGCCGGTTCAGCTATCAGGCGGACAGCAACAACGGGTCGCCCTGGCGCGTGCCCTCGCCCCCCAGCCCAAAGTTTTATTACTCGATGAGCCGTTGTCCGCACTTGATTTGAAACTACGCCAGGCAATGCGCCTCGAACTGAAAACCTTGCAGCGCGAGACTGGAATCACGTTTATCTTCGTTACCCACGACCAGGAAGAAGCGTTGACCATGAGTGATCGCATCGCGGTCATGTCCGCAGGTCAGATTCAGCAAGTCGGCGGCCCGCACGAAATTTACGAGCAGCCAGTGAACCGCTTTGTCGCTGACTTTATCGGCGACACTAATTTTCTCGAAGCCGAAATCACCGTCGTTGATGGCGATTTCGCCAACTGCCAGGTGAACAACGAGTTATCGTTCAAGGTGAAATCCATAGCGAAACACAGTATCGGCGACAAGGTCACCCTCGCATTACGCCCGGAGAAAATTTCACTCGCGCAAAGCGGTGAAGTTCAGGGCAGAATCACCGAGGCGGTTTATCTCGGCACCGACACCAGCTATAGCGTCGCCATCAGCGACAGCATTACGCTGGCGGTGCGCGATCAGATCGATCTTACCGGACACGCCCGTTTTGCCGAAGGCGACCTGGTCGGGGTCGGAATGTCCGCGGACGCAGTACGGATGTTAATCGACTGATGGAATTGCCGCGCAATCCAGTGACTCGCCGCTGGCTGGGGCTTCTCCCGGCCCTGCTGACGATCAGTTTGTTCATGATCTTGCCGATGTGCATTCTACTGGTGTTTTCATTTATGGAGGCCGACCCCTACGGTGGCGTCGACCCCGGATTTACCTTCGAAGGTTACATCCAGATCCTCTTCGAACGCGACTTTGACGAATTACTGCAATTCGATGCCACTTACCTGAGGATCATCTGGCGCTCGATAATCCTGGCCTCGCTTGCCACCCTCGGTTGCCTCGTACTGGGATTGCCGGTCGCCTATTTTATTACCCGCCAGAATGCTCGCACGCAAAGCATGCTGTTGTTCCTGATCACCCTGCCGTTCTGGACCAATCTGCTGGTACGCACCTATGCCTGGATTCTAATCCTGACTGCCGATGGCGTTATCGAGCAACCGCTTAAATTTCTGGGCATCATCGATGAAAGCCTGGAAATGATGTATACCAACGGTGCGGTTGGAGTCGGCCTCGTATACACCTATATCCCGCTAATGGTATTACCGATTTACGCCAGCCTGGAGAAGCTCGATTTCCGTCTTATCGAAGCTGCGCATGACCTGTACGCAGACCGCATCATGGTCGCACGCAAGGTGATCATTCCGTTGGCCGCACCCGGCATTATCGCCGGCTGCATCCTGGTGCTGGTACCAAGCCTGGGTGCATTTGTCGCTCCGGATCTGCTCGGCGGCGGCAGGAAGTTGATGATGGGCTCGCTGATTCAGACCCAGTTCGCAGCCGCACGTAACTGGCCGTTCGGCTCTGCGCTGGCTATTTGTCTGCTGGCAATCGTCATGATCGCGCTGATGTACCAGGCGCGGGTGGCTTCGCGCCGACGTGCCGAGGCGGGTGAGTAGTGAGTAAGAAACAATACATCGTCGGTGATTATCCGGGTCTCAAAATCTGGACCTGGGTGTTTTTCATCTATCTCTACGCGCCGATGGTGGTGCTGGTGTTTTACTCGTTTAACGTCAGCCGGAGGGCACAGATCTGGCGGGGATTCAGCCTCGACTGGTACGTCAAGGCGTTTACCAATGACGATATTCAATCCGCCGCGATCAACAGCCTTATCGTTGCCGTAATTGCCACCGTCATCGCGACCACAATCGCCACCTTGACCGCACTGGTGCTCGCGCGTGGACGTAACTTCCGCGGTTCATCGGCGGCGCTTGGTATCGTCAGTCTGCCGCTGGTGGTACCCGAGATTGCAACCGCGGTCGCTACCTTAAGTTTCTTCGCGGTCATCGGCTTCGAGCTTGGCCTGATGAGCATCATCATTGCGCACACGGTGTTTTGTATTCCGTTTGCGTTTTTACCGATACGGGCGCGTCTCGAAGGAATGGATGAAACCCTGGAACAGGCCGCCGGCGACCTCTACGCCAACGACTGGCAGACTTTCCGTTACGTAACCCTGCCCCTGCTGATGCCGGGCGCCGTCGCCGGGGCGATGCTTTCGTTTATCATTTCGATCGACGATTTCATTATTACGCTGATGGTCGCCGGGGCCGGCTCGACCACCTTACCACTTTATATTTACGGCATGATTCGCCAGGGAATCACCCCCGAGGTGAATGTTATTTCGACGGTCATGCTGGTACTATCCATTCTCTTTATCACGGCTTACTGGTATGCCACCAGGGGCTCCGAGAGAGAAGCCGCTTAAACAATACAACAGGTAAAACCAAAACTGAGGAGTGAACATGAACAAGCAACTACTGAGTACCATTACCGGCTTAGTCCTGATCTTCGGGGTCAGCACGGCGCAGGGGGCCGGAGAGCTCTTTTTCTACAACTGGACTGATTATACGCCGGAAGACATGCTGCAAAAGTTTGAAAAGGACACCGGCATCAAGGTCACCATGGATACCTACGATTCCAATGAAACCCTGCTCGCCAAGTTAAAATCCGGTGCCACCGGATACGACCTCGCGGTACCGAGCTCCAACTTCGTGAGCATCATGGTTTCCGAAGGCCTGCTGCAAAAGGTTGACGTCAAATCAATGCCCAACTACAAGAACGTGGACCCGAGCTGGCAGGGACCCGCCTGGGATCCGGAGCAAATGTATTCCAGCCCTTACCAGTTTGGCACTACCTCGTTTGCGATTCGCACCGATGCCGGCCTGAGCTGTGATTCACTGAAAACATTCTTCGAACCTGAAGGCGAGGCCTGTGGCAACGTCAGCGTATTCCAGACGCCTGAAGAAGTGGCAAGTATGGCCGCACTTTACCTTGGGCAGCAATACTGTGACGACAGTTCGGCAAGCCTGAAAGCAATGCAGAAATTACTGCAGAAACAGAACAAGTGCGTCAAGGTATACAGCTCGGAAGGCATGATCGATCGTATTGCCACCAAAACCGTGACCGTCACCAACGCATGGAACGGCGATGCAATGCGCGCACGCATGGAAGGCACACCGATCAAGTACTGCTACCCGAAGGAAGGTCTGGTTGGCTGGTTCGACAGTCTGGTAATCCCGAAAGGCGCCAAAAACTACGAAAACGCCAAGACCTTCATGAACTGGCTGATGGCAGGAGAAAACATGGCACTGGTATCCAACTTCGCGCGCTACTCGAATGCGATCCCGTCCTCGTCAAAATACCTGGATCCAGAACTGGCCTCGGCTCCGGAAGTCAACGTACCTGCTGGAATTGAAGTACGCGTCAGCGAAACCTGTGGTCCGAAGTTCGTCAAGTCTGTCGACAAAATCTGGACCAAGCTGCGTCAGTAGGTTTTTTGTAACTCGCAATAACCAGAGGCCCGCTTCCGAGCGGGCCTTTTTGTTTATATCGCAGGCCGCTGACATTTAGTCCTTGAACACCTTGACTCGCCCAACACACATTCTGCCGGTTATCATTTTCTCTCAATTTACCGGCACCTCGCTGTGGTTTGCCGGCAATGCGATTATCCTGGATTTACAGCGGGATTGGGAGCTTGCCGAGCAATCACTCGGCTATGTCACCTCAGCGGTACAGCTTGGATTTATCTGTGGCACCCTGTTATTTGCGTTGTTGGTGATCGCGGACCGCTTTTCACCGCGCTGGGTTTTCTTCAACTGCTCGCTCGCCGGTGCACTGGCAAACGCCGCGCTACTGATCGCCCCACAGGAACTGACCTGGTTACTAGTGCTGCGCTTTACGACCGGATTTTTTCTCGCTGGCATATACCCGGTGGGCATGAAAATCGCGGCAGGCTGGTACTCGCATGGACTGGGACGGGCACTTGGTTACCTGGTCGGTGCGCTGGTACTGGGTACAGCCTTCCCGCATCTGGTCAGAAGCAGTGGGACCGATCTACCCTGGGAACAGGTGATGTTGGTAGTTTCTGCATTGGCGATACTTGGCGGTTTCATCATGTTGCTGCTTGTACCGGACGGGCCCAACCTGCCGAAAGGCTCGGTTTTCGATCCTGATGCACTGAAAATCATATTTCGCTCACGCCGTTTTCGCGCCTCGGCGTTTGGCTACTTCGGGCACATGTGGGAGTTATACACCCTGTGGGCCTTCATCCCGCTGTTACTGCTGGCCTACAGTATCAATAGCGATATCCCGCTGAATGTGCCGCTATGGTCTTTCCTGGTTATCGGCGCCGGGTTCTTCGGAACAGCTATCGGCGGCATAGTCTCCACCAGGCTTGGCAGCGCCCGGGTAGCAGCAGTTCAACTCGCGATTTCGGGAGCCTGCTGTCTGCTGTCACCATTTTTTTTCAACTCGAGTCCATCCGTCTTTCTCGGCTTCCTGTTGCTGTGGGGAATCACCGTGATAGGCGATTCCCCGCAGTTTTCAGCCCTGAACGCCGAAAATGCACCGCGTGAATACGTTGGTTCTGCGCTTACTATTGTCAATTCGATTGGTTTTCTGATTACAGTCTTCAGCATTCAACTGGTCAGCATGATGCTGGAGCAAATCAGCCTCCAGTACATTTTCCTGTTACTGGTGCCAGGACCGGTTATCGGCCTGTGGATGCTAAGGCCCCTGCTCGCCGCCAATCCGGGTTAAAATCGACCCTTACTCCGCGATAAATAAATTCAGCCTGGAAGCTGTCGCCTGTGGTATCTTCGCGCGTGAAAATCAACCTCCAGGAACCCAGGCCCCTCCAACGTGATCACCAGAACAGCGCCATCGAAGCTGTCGCACGATGCACGCGGCATTGCCTATATGCTGCTTTCGGGAACCGGGGTCAAGTTCACCGTTGTGCTTACCGCGCTCATCGTATTTGACAAAACGTCGCGTAGCAACAGATGACCACCTGGCACAGTGCACTGCTCGGGCTTCGCACCTCCGGAGATTATTTCATCTCCACCTTTCTGTTTGGGCTGATGTTCGGTATTGCCGCCGCGGCCAGTGGTATCGAAAACTGGCACGCGTTGTTGATGAGTGCGTCAGTGTTTACCGCCTCGGGTCAGTTCGCCGCACTGGAGTTCTGGGCTGCGCCGTTACCGCTGGGCACGATCGCCCTGTCGGTTGCGCTGGTCAGCTCGCGTAACCTGTTGCTGGGCATGGCGATGACGCATCACTTTGATGGCCATAGCCTGCAACGCCGTATCGTATGGTTGTTCATGCTCAACGATCCGGGAGTTGTCAACAGTTTCCGCATGCAAGAGGATGTCGACCGCCTGGGCTACGTCACCGGCTACGGCGTATCGATGATGATCAGCTGGTTATGTTCTACCTTTATCGGATTGAACGCCGCCCACCTGTTTGCCAACCTGGACCTGGGTGCAGTCGACTTTGCCGGACCGCTGGTGATAGCGACCATGATGATGCTGTTTTTCAAGGGCTCCAGGTCAAGGACCGCACCATGGGTTGTGTCCGGTATCATCGCACTCGTTTTGTTTGAGCTTGGTAGCGCAGACTATCTGATTCTACTGGGTTCGGTACTTAGTGGAATGACGGTCGCAATAATTCAGGTGCGCCGCGACTATGGTTGACGCGAATGCCACTTTTATCGCGATCGCGATGATAGCCTCGATCGTCTACCTGACCCGAATTACCGGTTACTTCATTGGCTTGCAACTACGCCATATCAGGGGCATACAACCGGTACTCGAAGCCCTGCCCGGCTGCGCATTTATGGCTATCCTGGTACCCGCGGTACGCCAGGGCAGCATCAGCGAAATCCTGGCGATGGCCTGCGTGGTGCTAATTATGTGGCGCAGCAATAACGTGGTGGTAGCAACCGGGGTCGGCATGGCAGTACTACTGTTTGGCGGGCCATTTCTGGACGCTGGCTAGACCCTTTGGCCCACAAAGCGCCAGGCCATGATATTACCGACAAGCGCAATTGGCACGAATCCGGCGAACAACCAGAAGGCAATCGATTTTATTTCCGAGATAGTCGGTTCTTCACTCAGTCCGATGCTGTTCGCCACCAAACCACTCAAGGCTGCCCCGAGCGCGAAACCGGTCTGCTGGGTAATCGGCAACAAAGAAGCGGCTCGATCTTTTTCCGCTTCCCCTGCCGCACCGATGATACGCTTGATGATAAAACCCCACATCATGCCAAAACCGCCATTCATGAAAACCACCATGGCCACCACCGCCCACAGCAACCCGCGCGGAAAAACAAATGCCAACATGATCAGACCCAACAGCACAACCGCGCTACCCAATTTGATCAGTCGTGGCTCCACAGCGAGACTGGCGCCTGAAAACAGGATCGCCGCACTCCCCCAGGCCAGCGATTCGAGCAATACGACAAATCCGGCTTCCAGTGGCGACAGCTGATATAGCTCGATCAGTATCAGCGGTCCATAAACGAGAAATGACATGATGCTGATACACAGCAGTAGCGTGGCGAGGATTCCGTTGCCGATCGCGTGCGCAAGATTGGTCACCTCTACAGGCAACATACGTGCGCTAGCCGCAGCCTGATCCCGCACCACAAACAGGGCCAGCGCCAGGCAGCCGAGCAGGATCAGGATCGGCGACCCTAGCGGATGATAGTAAGCGCCCGATATCGAAACCAGCAGGATCGATGCGCTCAACAGCAGCAGGCGCACTATCGGAATGCGTTCACCAACGAGGTTTACTTCAGGCTCGACCCCGCGCAATAAATACAGCACGGCTGGAATCAGCAATAAACCCTGCACAGCGAAGGCCCAGTAGGCCATGCGCCATTCGCCGATAGTCGCAAACGCTCCGCCGATAACGGGCCCGCTGAAAGACGCCATCATCCATACGCTAGCCAGGAAAGCGATGGTCCTGGGCACCAGGTGATTCGGGAAGAAACGATCCTGGGCAACATACACCAGCGCGATCAGTCCGCCGCCGCCGAGCCCCTGCAGCATCCTGCCGACAAGCAATACCGGCATGTTCGGCGCCAGCGCGACGACTGCACAGCCCCCGGTGAAAACCAGCGCTGCACGAATCATGGTCTGCTTGAGCCCCATGCGTGCCACCAGCAGACTGATCGATGCGGCAGCAGAAAGGGAACCGGCGAGGTATAGCGCGAAAGTCCAGCTGATCAGGTTCAAACCGCCGATTTCATCCACTGCACTCGGCATTGTGGTTGCGGTCAGCATCGAATTTGACGCATGCAACCACAGCGCTAACGCCATCGTAACCAGCTTGGGAAAATGCTCGCGGGTCAGTAAATCCCGCCAGGTGGCTCCCTGTTCAACAGATGCGTTCATCGTCAGATCAAAAATCCAGGCTATCGGCTAAGCAAGAATTCTAAACTATTTTATAACAACCTCTGCCCTGTTTTAGCGACCTGAAACTGTTACCAGGCAAAGTACCAACAGGCCACTTTCTCAACCACGGTTGAATCCGGGACCTACATAAATACAATTGCTGCCACCGAGTGAACAAATACAAGCGGTTCCCGATAGCAGCGCTATTGCGGATGAATGGCGATGCGCTCTACAATTTTAGTTTGCCGGGGTGTAGTCGTATTTCTGACCACCAAGTGCTGCCTGGAACATCAAACCGCCCTTGCCCATGGTGAAAACAATCATCCCCTTGTGATAACTGGCTTCAGCCTGGGTTTCATTCGCACTTGCTGATGCTCCCTCGGTACCAGCCTGCGCACCGGCACTACTGGTAATCGCAATGGCCTCTGCCTGGGCGCCGAATTCAAATGAACCGCTGGTAAATTCATCAAATGAGCGTTTGTCCTGAAAGTAAACCACCTGGCGATAGGCCTGGCCGCCAAGCTGGAAACCAATACTTATCTGTGTCATTGATACGTCGCCAGTTTTTGCGCCACCTTTATAAACACCACCGGTACCATGGGCGCCGCCGATACCGATGCCGCCTTTACCAATCGTCGGAAAAACAGCATAACCATAAGCCGATTTATGAAACTTGCTGACAACATCGGAGCGCATAAGTTTTTCAAGTGCTTCCTTGTCATCGCTAACATCGCTTGCCATTACGGGAGAAGAACAAGTTAAAAAAGTAACCAGGGTGATAATTATGGATCGAACTAACATAATGAGTCTGTCTCTTAATTTGTTTGGAAAAAAGTGCGCGTTATTTTACACCAGAAATACCCGTAATAGATCGTTAGCAGAAACTAAATATTGATTATCAGACGCCATGAAATCGACTCACCGTGACGCGTTGCATTTGCCGATATTCATCGTAGTCGCCAACTGCGTAATGCAACAGGGGGTTTTCAAACCCTCATGGTTTCCATATTTCGGGAGTCGGCTCGGTCGCCTTGCCAGTTTCGACGCGTTGACGGGTGCCGTCACGTTGGAAGCGGATGGTTGCTTCGGGTAATTCGCAGGCCAGTTGTTCGATGCGCAGGCGTTCGGTTTGCGGCGTGATACGCCCGGCGTCGGCAAGACCCTGGTGACGTGCCCAGACCGCGTACTTTTTATTGACCTGGTGCGGTTGATAAACGCTTACCGTATCTGGAACAGTATCGTTTTCAAGCGTCAGCGCACCGTCCGCGGCCGCCGCCGCGATCAACTCTTCCCCGACCCGGGTGCGTGCGATGAGCACATTAGTGCCTGGATCGTCGACACTGTCGATCCGGTTGGGGGAGCCACCGATCCAGGTATCGGCGGCCGCGATATCGGCTGCCTCACCGATCGCATCCGGACATATCTTGCAGCGAAACGGCAAAGACCAGGTAGTTTCGTCTTCGCCCCAGTAATCGAGGTAGTGAAATTCCTGCGCACCCTTTGCGGTCTCGACCCGTGTCGGCCCCGGACAGCCACGGCCTCGATAACGCAAAGCGGTGACTTCCTGCGGTTCGATATCAAATCGACGATAAAACTCTAGCGTCCCCTGGGGAGTGAAATAGCCACCGCAAACCATGACCAACCAGTACTTGACCAGCTCATCGACCCTGGCATCCTGTTTGGCATAGTTGCGCAAAGCCGAGATATCGCAGGGTTTGGCGATAAAGGCAAACGGCTGCTTACGCCGCAGGACTTCATCAATATCGAGCAACGGCGCGGTGGGCCCGTAGCGCGATCCAGCAGCCTCGAATACCTCCACCCCGGTAAAACTCAAAGTCGGTTCGCCGAAACTGGGCTCGGAGCTTGAAGTTTTAACCTGCAGGACAAAATCGACGCGTCCGGAATCAAGCAGATATACGCCAAGCGCGGTCAGCACACCGCCAGTGGACCCCTCGAAGCGCACCTCGGGATCACCCGCCCAGGCATGCACCATGCGCCGCCACGGGCCCCAGACGTTGTCGTGTTTGGTATCCGCTTCAAGCAGCCTCTCGGGCAGGCCCTCGACACGGGTACCGGGGCAGACCGCATAAATCCGGTCAACCGTCGTATGATCGAGCTCTCCTTCGACCACAGGCTGCAGGTAACCACGCAGGGTTTTGGTCACCCTGACACGGTCTTTGCCCGCCACCGACTGGCACAGGCCACAGCCAATGCAGAGTCCTTGCTCGACAATGGCATACAGGCGTTCAGTCGGCGTCGGTTCATTGCTCATGATTTGTTCTCATCGTAGCGCGAATCCTGCGTTACCTTTAAAAAGCGTCCAAAACTCATCGATCAAAATGATCGCAACCATAGCGAGAAGTAAACCACCTGTTATCCTTCCCACGCAAGCGTAAATCTCAACCTGTTGGCGCCAGCAGGAAACATTCAGCCGCATACACTGAGATTTTTCGTGACAGCGGAGAACGCTGTAAATACTATTGCCCAGGAAAACATGCTGAATACTAAATGACCATACCTGCAACTATGCGCGCCGTCGTACTCACCGGGCACGGTGGACTGGACAAGCTCGAATACCACCATGACTGGCCGACACCCGAACCACGGGACGGCGAGGTGCTGGTTCAAGTCGCTGCCTGTGGCCTGAACAATACTGATATCAATACCCGTACAGCCTGGTACGCAAAGTCGGTAACCGAGGGCATCACCGATGCCGGTGGCAAGGGTGGATTTGATACTGCCGATGCTGAAAGCGGCAGCTGGGGCAGCTCTGCAGTTGCCTTTCCGCGTATCCAGGGCGCCGATGTCTCCGGCCGGATCGTCGCGGTCGGTGCCGGTGTCGAAGCGTCGAGAGTCGGCGAACGCGTCATTCTCGACCCATGGATTCTGGCCACGGGTGACTGGCTCGACACTTCAAGGTCCAAGTATTTCGGTTCGGAGTGTGATGGCGGCTATGCCGAATTTACTACGATCCGCAGCGAGAACGCGATCGCAATCAACAGTGCGCAGTCAGATACTGAACTCGCAACCTACCCTTGCGCCTACACCACCGCCGAGAACCTGATCACGCGTACCGGTTTACAGCCTGGAGAAACAGTTGCGATCGCCGGCGCGTCCGGCGGCGTGGGTTCCGCAGCGATCCAGCTATGCCGCCTGCGTGGTGCGCGGGTCATTGCGATCGCATCACCAGCCAAGGCAGACCTCGTCAAAGAACTTGGTGCTGATCAGGTCATCGACCGTAACGTAGCAGATCTGGAACAGGCGCTGCGCGACGTCGCCGGAGGCGCAATCGATGTTGCGCTGGATGTGGTCGGCGGGGATTCTTTCATGCCGCTGATCAATGCCTTGCGCCAGGCTGGCCGTTATTCCAGTTCAGGGTCGATTGCCGGACCGCTGGTCGAGTTTGATTTGCGCCAGCTGGTATACAAGGATCTGCAATTGACCGGGGCGACCATCGTACCGCCAGGGACCATGCAGCGACTGGTAAGCCTGATCGAACAGGGCTTGCTCAAACCGTTGCTGGCGCAATCCTTCCCGCTCCAGGATCTGGGTCTGGCGCAAGAGGTATTTATGCAAAAGAAACACGTCGGCAATATTGTCGTCGAAACATGAAAATCACCGGCATCAATATAGATCGCTGGGAGTTAACAACCTGCGCGAACCAATTGCAGTCTACGCGTAACGGAGCCCGGCGATTTGGAACAGTTTGCCGCGATTGATCTTGGATCAAACAGCTTTCATCTCGTCGTCGCACGCGAAGAAGAGCATGCGTTAACCGTTATCGACCGTGAGCGCGACATGGTCCGACTCGCGGCCGGGCTGGATGGAAAAAACCTGCTTACCCCTGAAGCCAGTGAACGCGCGCTGGAATGCCTGGCCAGGTTCGGCCAACGATTACGCGGTCTGGAACCTGAAAACGTACGCATTGTAGGCACCAACGCGCTGCGCAAAGCGAACAATTCCAGAGAATTTATCGCCCGGGCCGAACAGGCGCTGGGCTTTTCGATCGAAATCATTTCCGGGGTTGAGGAGGCACGCCTGGTTTATCTTGGCGCGGCGCAAACACTGCAGGGAGATCGTGGACGCAGAATGGTGGTCGATATTGGTGGCGGTAGCACCGAGATAATCGTCGGCGACAAGAGCGATGCGGTCTACCTGAAAAGTCTTTACATGGGTTGTGTCAGCAGCAGTGAAAGATTTTTCCCCGGCGGAGAATACGACCAGTTTCGCATGCGTAGCGCAATCCTGAGCGCTCAACTGGAGCTCGAATCGAGCACCGTAGTTCTCCAATCGCTAGCTGCTGAAGACTTCGTCGGCACCTCTGGGACGGCGCGCGCAATCAATAACGTATTGCGCGAAAACGGCTGGAGCGAAACCGGTATTACACGTGAAGGCCTGGATAAGCTGGTGAAGAAAATCATTAAGGCAGGCAAGCTCGAAAAACTAAAAATCAGCGGGCTTAGCGAAGAGCGCCGACCCGTATTCGCCGGCGGAGTCGCGGTGATGACGGCGATCTTCAATGCCCTTGAAATCGAATTCATGCGCATCTCGGATGGTTCCTTGCGTGAAGGCGTATTACACGATCTGATCGGCCGAGTGCTTTACGAGGACCGCCGCGCAATCACCGTGCTCGAGTTGATGAAACGCCATCACATAGACCTCGAGCAGGGTCAACGAGTGCGCGAGACAACCCTCGCGTTGTTCAAGCAGGTCAAGCGAGAGGGCTTGTTGAAACGCGAACGCCGTTTGTTGGGCTGGGCAGCACAACTACATGAAATCGGGCTCATGATTGCGCACAACCAACATCACCAGCACGGCGGCTACGTGCTCGCCAACATGGATCTGCCGGGATTCTCACGCCAGGAACAGGGCGCTTTGTCGATCATGGTACGACTGCAGCGTCGCAAATATCATCCCGAACTGATCGAGGATAGCGCCTACGTGCGCTCTGACGCGCTCGGACTGATGACCCGATTACTACGCCTGGCGGTGTTGTTCAACCGCGGCCGCATGCCGATCGAAATGCCGGACATACAGCTTGAGATTGAGGCATCCGAGGCCATGGTTCTGAAGATTTCTGAAAACTGGCTGGTGAATCACCCTCTCACCGCCGCTGACCTGGATCAGGAAGTCGGTACACTGGCCGCGGCCGGTCACGAACTGCGAATCGTCAAAACCTGACCCCTAAAAAGGAAAAAGGTGACGGAGGGGTTAAAAATTAATTGCTCCGGCACCTTTTCCCCGGGCGTCGATAGACGCCCTCGTGTGAGCCTAGTCGACAGCGAAGCAGTACAGGTACCCGTTGCCGCCGGTGCCCTGCAGATTTTTCTGGCTGCAGCCGCGCGACGCGTGGGCGGAATTCCAGGAAGTATTGCCGCCACCGTGACGGTCGTGATGCCCGACCTGGGCGCTACCCTTGCCATCCGCCGAACTGCTCCAGTTACTGCAGGTATGATCACCCTCTTCCCACGGAAAATAGGCCGTGCCGTCATTCTTCGATCCGGTCAGGATATCGTGTTCGTTTGGCTTTTCGCCACGCCCCTTGATGGAATTGCCGTTTTCATCGACCGCGGTGCGTTTGACGAGATTAGGGCTGATATGCAAATCATCGAGATCGCTGGCGATCAGCTCTCCGTGGGCGTTGTACCAGGGCCCGATGCCGATCCGGTCACGAGCCGATTTACCGCGCGTCTTACCGTCGGTGGACTGAGTGCTCAGGTAGGCGCGCCAGGTCCGCTTGGAACCGGCGGCCTTCGCCAGACTGGCACAGTGCGCATCGGCTCCGTTCAGCCCGCCGAGATCGGCGCCATTGCCGATACTCTTACTGGTGACGAAAAAACCCATGGGATGCTCACCTGCTGCCTGTACCCCTGAAACCAGTAGTAACAGGAGTATGGAAGTGGAAATTACGCTCGTTGAGATTGCCTTCATGAAATACCTCCGTGGTTGTGTGTGATATCCACCCCGGACATTGACCGTTATCACCGATCTGATGGTCGAGGGCCTGCTAACTCTAAGGCCCGGCCGTAGAAACGTCAATATCACAATTATGCATTGCGCTTGTGCAAGTTTACGGCTGATTCCGTGATTTTATTATCTTGCCTGAATCCAGTTCACACGGGAAAAGGTGACGGAGGGATTAACATTTAACCCCTCCGTCACCTTTTTCGAATATCATGCTTGTTGAAACAAAATACTATGCCGAGGTTGAGTGATGACTGATTTGCAGGGTGTTTGCACACCAATATGCTCGATTTTCTCAGACGATGGGTTGCGCATCGATGAAACGGCTCAAAGAAAACATCTGGACAGATTGTTATCCGCAGGGGTTCACATTATTGCCGTATGCGGCGGCACCGGTGAGTTTTCATTTCTAACCCGGGAAGAGAGATTGGCGTTGACCGAAATGGTAGCGCGTCATATCGACGGCCGGGCGAAACTGATCGTTCATGCCTCGGCGGTGATGACCCAGGAGACCATCGAATATGCAAAACACGCGCAAGATCATGGCGCCGACTGCCTGCTGATACTGCCACCCTATTTTGAAGGGCCAACCCTGGAAGGCTGCTATGAGCACTACGCAAAAGTTGCCGGCTCGATCAGTATCGATTTAATGGCATATAACATCCCGGTCCACACGGGCATCGATGTCACGCCGGAATTCGCCCAGCGACTCATGGAAATTGACAACATCCGCTACCTGAAAGACAGCACCGGCGATTTCCTGAGAATTCAACAACTGGTCAAGGCCGGCATTCGCGTATTCAATGGCGCCGATCCGTTGATGTTTTATGGACTCATGGCCAACACCATCGGTTGTTTCTGGGGAACATCGAACGCGATCCCGGAACTGGCCGTCAAACTCTACTCTCTATGCCAACAACAGCAGTGGGAAGAAGCGCGCACTCTATGGAACAACATTTTTGCAGTCAACGACTTCATATGGCATAACCCTTTCAACCCTTCGGTGAAGGCGCTGGGCAATCTACTCGGCCATGACCTGCGCGAGTGCAGGCGACCGGTGCAACCTTTAACCGAGGGCGAAGCTGATCGTTTAAGTCAATTAGTCGCGGATTTATCCATCTAAAAGTTTTGATTTCGCATATGCCTAACTGCTTCATTTCTGATGCCGGTATTATCGGTTTAACTGATCCTACGGGACCATTGACAATTTCATGACCACTGCAAAGCACATTTTCAAATGCATAGACGCCCATACCTGCGGGAATCCGGTCAGGGTAGTTATTGATAACCGTCCCGAGCTCGCGGGTTCGAGCATGATCGAAAAGCGGGCGTTCTTCGAACACAATTTTGACTGGATTCGTCAAGGCCTGATGTTCGAGCCGCGCGGCCATGAGGCCATGTCTGGCTCCATCATTTACCCCCCGCTTGAGCCGGAGTCAGACCTGTCAATTCTGTTTATCGAAGTCAGTGGCTGCCTGCCAATGTGCGGTCACGGCACCATCGGCACCGTTACCGCTGTCATCGAAGCGGGACTGGTGCAACCAAAGACACCAGGATTGCTAGTTCTCGACACACCGGCCGGCAGGGTCGATGCCAGCTATAAAATGGATGGCGACACTGTCGAATCAGTGACGCTAACTAACGTCGCGTCGTTCCTGCATTCGTGCGGGCACGAAATCGAAGTACCTGTATTAGGCAAACTCAAAGTTGACGTGAGTTACGGTGGAAATTTCTACGCCATCATTGAACAGCAGGAAAACTATGATGACCTGCAACAGCTCACGGTAGATGAGATTCGATACTTAAGCCCGATAGTCAGGGCGGAAATAAACTCGGTGCAGGAATTTGTGCATCCGCACAATCCACTGATTAAAGACGTCAGCCACGTGATGTGGACCGGTAAACCGCTAACCGGGCTGGCGAATTCAAGAAACGCCGTATTCTACGGTGAGCGCGGAATCGATCGCTCACCCTGTGGTACCGGCACATCCGCGCGGTTGGCGCAACTGGTCCAGCGCGGCGATCTCGAAATCGGCGAGACTTTTGTACACGAAAGTATTATTGGCAGCCATTTCACTGGCACAGCCATAGCAAAGACTTCCATCGACAGCTACGCGGGAATAATGCCAACGATTGAAGGATGGGCGAGGATTACCGGCAACAACGAAATTATTATTGACGACCGTGATCCCTACGCTCACGGGTTTATGCTGGCCTGAACCGTCTATAACTGCAAATTCCGGGGACAGTACAGCTGCTCAAATTGTTAAGCGTGGAACCTGACAAAACGGGTTACTATGCCGCCTGTTTAGACTAAGGAATTGTATGGCGGACTCAATTCAAACTACGCTCAGGCAAATCGCCAAACTGCTGGTAAAACTGGCTCGAATGGCTTGGGCGTTTTGTCAAAAAGTCATCCTGCCGCTAGCTGATTTCTGCTGGCGCAGCTTGCTGGATCTGAACACCCTGATCAATACCAGCGAAAACCGGGACCAGCTAAGGCGCTGGATCATACATTCACTGATGCGGGCAGAGCGCCGACTCGAAACGGTACTGCCTGATTCGTTTAAACATGACTGGCCCTTGAAAACACTCGGCCTGTTATTACTGCTCCTGCTTGTTATGTTTCTGCCAGGCGGCGATTCGAGCATCGATGATCTGAAGAAATCCGGCGAACTGGTGGTTATTTCCCGAGAATCACTGACCACCCTGTACCTGAGTGACGAAGGCCCCGCCGGCCCCGAATACGACTATCTCAAATCATTTGCCGAATTTCTCGGCGTCGAGCTGCTTTTCGAAATGCGAGATAACGATCAGGAGGTATTGTCGGCAATCTCGGAAGATGAAGGACATATTGCCGCTGCCGGGATGACGCTTTACCCACCGCTTGAAGATGAAGGTTTCATATTCGGCCCGGGATACCAGGAGGTCGATATCCAGGTGGTTTGCCATCGCAATGGTGTACGTCCGCGCAATATAGAAGAACTGAATAACCTGAACCTGGTTGTCATCGCCGACTCGACCTACGAGGATAGATTGATCGAGCTACAAGAGGAGTTTTCGGACCTGAGCTGGGAGTCCGCGGAGGATACAAACGTCGATGACTTGTTGCAACTGGTGTGGCGCAAGGAAATTGATTGCACCATCGCCAACTCGAGTGAAGTCAACATCAAGCGTCGTTTTTACCCGGAACTGGAGGTAGCATTTACGCTCGAGGAAAACCAGACGCTTGCCTGGAACCTGTCACCCGAGTGGGGGGCCCTGTCAGATTCGATAGACCAATGGCTAACTGCAATCGCAAACGACGGCACACTGCTGGTGCTCAAGGATCGACATTACGATACCGAGAAGTTTGACTATGTCGATATGCGTACGTTTATCCGTCGCATGAAATCTCGCCTGCCGCTCCTCACCCCGCTATTCGAGAAGGCAGCCGAAAAGTACAGCGTACCCTGGACCTTGCTGGCAGCACAGGCTTACCAGGAATCCCACTGGGACCGCCGTGCCAGGAGTCGTACCGGGGTACGCGGCATGATGATGTTAACCCTCGAGACCGCGAAAGAGATGGGCGTGAAGAGTCGACTCAATGTCGCACAAAGCATCATGGGCGGTGCAAAATACCTGAGTCGACTCGAAGGCCGGATCTCCGACAACGTGAAAGGTGACGATCGCTGGTGGTATGCATTGGCGGCTTACAATGTCGGCCTGGGACATTTGCAGGACGCACTGTCCCTGGCTGGTGATCTCAACCTCAACCCCGACAGCTGGCTGGACCTCAAGGGTGTATTGCCTCTATTGTCGCAAAAGAAGTATTACAAGAAGCTGAAGTACGGCTATGCACGTGGCACTGAACCGGTAATCTACGTCAGGCAGATTCGTAATTATCAAAACATCCTGCGCGCCCAGATCGTCAGCAAACAAGGCGCCCATGGCGGCTAGACTGTAGTGGTCGAACTGGTCGTGGTCATTGTCATCCTCGGTATTCTCGGCACTGGTCGAGAATTTTTAGGTCGTCATAATTAACGACACATCCTCGGCGTTTAGACTCTATCAGCGGCGGGGCAATCAACCATACGCCAGCGCGGGCTCGGTCCTAGATCGGACACACCAGGTTGCCGAGCTTCTCGGTCAGTTTCATGTTCTCCGAATAGTCGACCGGGCAATCGATCAGCACCACCGTGTCATCTGCGATGGCCTGCTTCAGTGTCGGTAGCAAGTCATCGGCCGATTCGATCCGGTACCCTTTGGCGCCAAAACTCTCGGCATATTTCACGAAATCGGGATTGTTGAATTCGATCTGCGTTTCCCGACCAAAGCGGCGATCCTGATGCCATTTGATTAATCCGTACTTGCTGTCATTCCACACCAGGACGACGATAGCGACCCCGATGCGCAACGCGGTTTCGATTTCCTGCGAATTCATCAGAAAGCCTGCGTCACCGGTAACCGTCAACGCGGTTCGATCCGGGTAGGCCAGTTTGGCCGCGATTGCGCCCGGTAATCCGATCCCCATCGACGCAAAACCATTCGAAATGATGCAGGTATTGGGGCGTTCCGCCTGGTACATGCGCGCCATCCACATTTTATGCGCGCCAACATCGGACACCACGATATCGTCAGCATCCAACGCCTTACGCAAATCGAGCACGATACGCTGCGGTACCATCGGAAACGAATCGTCATTTTCATGTGAGGTCAGTTCATCGACGATGGTCTCACGCAGATTCTGCGCCTGGGATTCTACCTGCGGGGTTGCCTGGTCGGCTATGCCGTCTAGCGCGGCACTGATATCGCCGATGACACCACATTCTAGAATATAGTGCTCATCGACTTCCGCCGGGCTCAGATCAATGTGAACAATCTTGTGCGCCTTGTCTTTATTCCACAGGTGAGGATGGTACTCGATCATGTCATAGCCGATACAGATCACCACGTCGGCACGATCGAAACCGCAAGCCACGTAATCATGCGCCTGCAACCCGACCGTGCCCAATGAAAGCTCGTGGGAAAAAGGAATACTGCCTTTCGCCATGAACGTGGTTGCTACCGGAAGATTCAGTTTTTCGGCGAAGGCCACCAGGGCGTCATCGGCCCTGGCACGTACAACGCCATTACCGGCCATCACCAGCGGATACCTGGCGTTGGAAATGATTTCAGCCGCCTGTGCGATTTTGTCTGCCGGCGGCACTGGTGGTTGTGCACTTTGCACCTTGAGTGGTTCCCTGCCCTCGACTGGCATCGCGGCCACGTTTTCGGGGAAATCAATAAAACTCCCGCCTGGTTTTTCAGCTTCTGCCGCCTTAAAAGCCTTACGCACTATTTCACCGACGATCTCGGGTTCACGAATCTGCACGCTATATTTTGAAATCGGAGCAAACAGGTTGACCAGATCGAGCACCTGGTGGCTTTCCTTGTGCATGCGCGTGGTCGCGCCCTGCCCGGCGATGCCGACAATCGGCGCGCGATCCATGTTGGCGTCAGCGAAGCCAGTGACCAGATTAGTCGCACCAGGTCCGAGCGTCGCGAGGCATACCCCGGCCTTGCCGGTAAGCCGTCCATAGACATCCGCCATGAAGGCTGCACCCTGCTCATGCCGCGTGGTGATGAATTTGATGTTACTGTCGATCATCGAATCCATGACATCAAGATTCTCTTCCCCTGGAATACCGAAAATGTATTCAACGCCCTCGTTTTCCAGGCAACGTACAAACAAATCACTCGCTTTCATACTGACTCCTCAGGTGAATTCCGGCGCGGCCGGAACTTGGTTGGGATAGAGTTCATCCAGTGGAATCGAACGTCCACTGTCCTGCACCACGCGGCAATGGAAACGGCGCAACTGTCGAGGGTCATGGACCCCACAGGAATGCGCGATGATACCGACCTCGTATACGATCCGATCCTGGAAACTGGCGACGCGCTCGGCCTTGTTGGTCGGATCGAGTCCGCGCTGTAACTTGATATCGTGCGTGGTTATTCCGGTCGGGCAGGTATTCCTGTTGCATTGCAACGCCTGAATGCAGCCCAGCGCAAACATGAAGCCACGTGCAGAGTTACAGAAATCGGCACCCATGCAAAGCGCCCAGGCGACTTTGGCGGGGTTAACCAGTTTTCCGGAAGCGATCACTTTGACGCGTTCGCGTAAGCCATGCAGATTCAGCTTGTCCACTACCAGCGGTAAGCTTTCGCGTAGAGGTAGCCCAACTTCATCGATCAATGGCATCGGTGCCGCGCCGGTTCCGCCTTCGGCGCCATCGACGGTGATAAAATCCGGCGCCGATTCGATGCCTCGCCTATTGATTTCCACGAACAAATCATCGAGCCAGCCGCTGGCCCCGATCACGGCTTTAAATCCGACCGGCCGCCCTGTCAGTTTGCGAATATGGTGAATCATATCAAGCAGTTCCGGCACGGAGTTAATATCAGGATGTCGATTTGGGCTGATCGAGGCTTCACCTGCACGGATACCACGAATCTCGGCAATCTGCGCACTGACTTTGGCTGCGGGTAAAATTCCGCCCTTACCCGGCTTGGCCCCCTGACTCAACTTTATTTCAAACATGCGAACCTGGTCATGGGTTGCCAGTTCGACAAGCTTTGCATCGCTGAGGTTACCCTCGAGGTCGCGTACCCCGTACTTGGCGGTACCGATCTGGACTACCAGGTCGCAACCTGCCTCGAGGTGAAACGGCGATACCCCGCCTTCACCGGTATTCAACCAGCAGTTAGTCTTACGGGCACCGCTGGCGAGCGCGTTGATCGCCGGCGCCGACAGCGCGCCATAACTCATCGCCGAAATATTGTAGAGCGACGGCGTAACATAAGGGCGTTCAGCATAGGGTCCGATGCTAACTTCGCCCGGAGGAACCGTGTCGGTATCGAGCGTCGGGAAGGCGCAATTTACGAAAATCGTGGTTCCGGCGGGGTTTAAATCCCGGGTCGAACCAAAAGCGACTGTGGTATCGATATGTTTGGCCGCGCGGTAAACCCAGGAACGCTGGGCCCGGTTAAACGGTAATTCCTCCCGATCCATCGAAAAAAAGTATTGCCGGAAAAATTCACCGAGATGCTCGAAGAAATAACGAAAATGACCGACAACCGGGTAATTGCGACGAATTGCCTGCCGGGTTTGAGTTACATCGCCGATGTAGATAACAACGATGGCAATCAACCCGATGCAAAGCGCCAGTACGAATAAGGTCGCCATGATCGACAGGAAACCGGATACGAATGAATTGACGGTCTCACCGACAAAAGGCAGCTCCACGGAAGTGTCCTCAAGATTGTTACTGGTTCCTTTGACCGGAATCATAATGGAAGTTTCCCTGATTTAGGAAGTTTTTATGTACTTTGGAATATCTACTCCCAAAACAGGAACATAAATGGGACAATCACGCGGTTTAAATCAATGAAACAAATCCATATAAAGGAGACATCATGGAAAATATCACTATCTGGATCTCGGAAAATGCGATCGACTGGAGCATTAACATCGGGATTGCAATCGCGATTTTTATCGTCGGTAAGATCGTTGCGCGAATGATCAGTAACCTGATCGAAAAGGCGATGCGTCGAGCCGGTTCCGAGGAGATGCTGGTCGATTTTATCGGCAATATCAGCTACGCGGTGTTAATCGTCGCCGTTGTGCTCGCCGCTATCGACTCGCTTGGAGTCAATGTCACGTCATTGATGGCGATAGTTGCAGCTGCCGGCCTCGCCATCGGTCTGGCACTCAAGGACTCTTTGTCCAATTTTGCCTCCGGGGTGATGATTATCATCTTCCGACCCTTCAAGGCCGGAGACTTTATTACCGCAGGTGGTGTATCCGGCGTTGTCGATGAAATCGACCTGTTCGCGACGCTGATGCACACTCCCGACAACCAACGCATCATCGTCCCCAATTCGGCCATCATGGGCGGCACCATCATCAACACCAGCTCGCTGCCCACCCGACGTATCGATCTTGTGTTCGGCATTGGCTATGGCGACAACATCGGCCAGGCGCGCGATATCATGATGGCGATCATCGAAGCCGACGAACGCATCCTCAAAGATCCGGCGCCGGGGATCGCGGTGGCTGAACTGGCCGACAGCAGCGTCAACCTGAACGTACGCCCGTGGGTGAATTCCGCAGACTACTGGTCGGTGCGCCCTGATCTGCTCGAAAAAATAAAGGTCAAATTCGATGAAGCGGGAATCAGCATCCCCTACCCGCAACAGGACGTGCACATGCACGAGGTTAAAGCGGCTAGTTAATCACTCTGTCCGTGGCGGCCATCAGGCCGCCGCGGCTTCGATTTCGGCACCGTCGATAGTAATGCGATGCATCAGGCGGCGCTCACCATGGTAGTCGTTGAGCGCGCAGTGCTGGGTAGCTCGATTATCCCAGATCGCGATCGAACCTCTACACCAGTGAAAACGACAGGTGAATTCATTTTGCCGCGCATGCGCGTACAGGTAATCGAGCAAGGGTTGTGACTCTTCTTTACTCCAGCCCTCAAACTTGACTGTGAATTCGCTGTTTACGTACAACGCCGGCCTACCTGACAATGGATGCCTGATGATCACCGGGTGCAGAGAATCCTGGGTCGCCGCGGTGGCATTGCCCAGCCTGCCTGCGAGATCCTCTCTATAGGATTCGCTGTATGCTTCCTCGCCAAATGAATGGCGGCTGGAATGTTCGGCATTCAGCGTCGATAACATCTGCTTGAGACCATCCGATAGTGCGTCGTAAGCCGCGTACATACTGGCAAACAACGTATCGCCCCCGACACTCGGAACCTCGCGTGCATAAAGGATGGAGCCCATCGCCGGAACCTGGTCATAAGAATGATCGGTGTGCCAGGCGGAACCGATGTTGGCCTGTTGATCTGCCTCCTTACGTACTTCGGCGATAAGCGGATGAGTCTCGACCGCCTGGAAAAATCGATTGACGTTGATCCTGCCCCAACGTTCGGCGAAAGCGATGTGCTGCTGTGGCGTAATATCCTGATCACGCAGGAAAATCACGGCGTAATCAATATATGCCTGACGCAGTTCCGCAAACTGCTCATCGTTGATGCCACGCGCAATATCGACATTCCCGATTTCTGCACCGAGCGCCGGACTAATCGGATCAACCTGGATTGTTTTAAATTTCGCATTCATCAGTCACACTCCTATCGCTGCATCACCACGGATTCAAATCATACATCATCACACCAGTAAGAGTTGACACAAGAATGGTTAGAAACACAGACCCGCAAGGCAAAGACTAAAGATAATCCAGTTCGAACGGGTAATCGGATAACACCACCGAACCATCGGCACTTAGCCAGACCGGCTGCTCCAGTTTCACCCCTTCATGACCACCCTGTTCGCCGACATAGCATTCGATACAAACCACCATGTTTTCTTCAAACACCCCGTCATAGGCGCCCCATTCCTCGTCTTCGCGGTACCAGATAAACGGGTATTCGACACCAAGGCCACAACCATGCGCTACATCGGCATAGCGGTTGGGAATACATTCCGGCGGCAACTGGTAGGCCTTATCTGAATACTCGAGAAAGCTTGCCCCTGGCTTGAGCATTTCGGTGTTGTGCTGCATTTGCCGGTACGCCAGTTCATACAGTCGTCGTTGCGCACTGCTGGGGGGCTTGTCTCCCACAACCCAGCTGCGTGAAATATCGTTGTAGTAACCCATCGGTCCGATCAGGTCGGTATCGAAAGCAAGCAGGTCTCCATTTTCGATAATTCGATCCGAGGTTTCCTGGAACCATGGATTGGTTCTCGGCCCGGTAGTTAGCAATCGGGTTTCCGGATACTCGCCACCACGTTGAATACTACCGTCGATCAACATCGCCAGGGCATCGGCCTCGCGCATGCCGGGTGTTAACTGTTCGCGCAAGGCGGCGACACTTTGTTCGCAGGTTTGCAGCGAGCGTCGCAAGCAGCCGATCTCATCGAACGATTTGATGGCGCGCGCCTGCTCCATAATCGACTGACCTTCGATCAGGTGCAGCGCCTGTCGCTGACTTTCCAGCACCAGGATTAAGTCGGCTCGATCGATAGCCAGCTTTTGTTCAGCTATACCTTTTTCGCGGAGCAACGAAATCATCGACCCGGCCCAGCGCTGACCCATTTCACGAGCTCGATTTCCGACCGCCATGAAATCGGTGGTCAACGCGGGGCGAATATCATCGACGTAACCCTGCGCCAGGTGAGCCGAGCTACTCAGCTCGAACAACACCGGATCGTCGCTCGCAAAAATCACCGCGTAGCGGCAAATATTATGCATGCTCCAGACCTGCATATTGCGCGTGCCCGTGGCATAGCGAATATTGACCGGATCGAACAGCACAATCGCCGCACAATCGGCGTCGATTAGCCTTTGCCTGATTTGCTGGACGCGCCAGGCCTGGATTTTACGCTGGGTATCCGCATCGGCAATTGCCACGAAATCGTCGCCCATATTCAAACAAGACCTGCAATGCGATAAAAAAACAATAATACAAGCGCCGTCAAATAAATCGATATTTTTTGTGCCGGGTGACGAATCTATTTCATCAGCGTATTCTAGGCGCAACAAAAATATAAAATCGAGGTGTGACATGAACCTGGAACGAGTGCTTTTTGGGTTTGTAACTATTTTAGCGTTATCTTTCACCTTCGCCTTTGTGATGGGGGGCATCGACAATTCAAGTCACCACAATATCTGGTTATTGACGATTGCCATCCTGGTCAACCTGATTGCTACCGGGCTTAAGCTGGGAGATCGTTCGCAAGTCGGGGCGCTGTTGCTGGCGAGCAGCCTGGTGGTGGACGTACTGTTGATTAGCGCGCGCGTGGTCTGGGTTATCGACGCAAATCAGACAGCGCTCGGGCCAGGCCCGGAGTCGATGGCAAACATCGTCTCTATGGCGTGGGGCGCGCTGGTAGCGAGTATTGTCAGCGTGGTTATCCTGGTGAGCGATACGCTGATATCCCGCAGATAAGAAGCTTGTATGGCAGCTACTTCAGAACTTGACCGGGTTTCGATGGTGGTCCTGCGCTATATGCGCGGACCGGTTTTTGTACTCATCGTGGTTTACGCCATCGGCATTACCGGTATGGCCCTGATTCCGGGCCAGGATGCCGATGGCAACGTCGAATACATGAACCTGTTTCATTCGTTTTACTTTTTTACCTATACCGCGACCACCACCGGGTTTGGCGAGATACCGCACGAATTTACCGACGAACAGCGCTTGTGGGCGATTCTATGTCTTTACATGGGCGTGGTCGCCTGGTTGTACGCGATTGGATCAATTTTTCGACTGGTACAAAATCCGCATTTCCTGCTCGCCCTGAATGAGCATCAATTCGCCAAGCAGGTACGGCGCATCAGGCACCCGTTTTTCATTATCTGCGGCTTCGGTGATACCGGCAGCCTGCTGGCGCGCGGACTGAATGACCACTGGTTACGCGGAGTCATCATAGATACCGATCCCGAACGAATCAAGGCGCTCAGGCTGCGCGATTATCGGGTCAACATGCCCGGGCTATGCGCCGATCCAACCAATCCCAAGCACCTGGATGACGCCGGCGTTGGCATGCCAAATTGCAAAGGCATGGTCATTCTTACGGTTAATGAAGAAGTCAATGCACGTATCGCGGTAATGACCAGATTACTAAACCCTGACCTTCATATCCTGTGTCGTTCCAGTTCGAAAAGTCACATCGAGCACCTGCGCTCGCTGGGCAATGTCACCATCATTAATCCGTTTGAAATTTTCGCACAGCTGCTCAGCATGGCGATCACGGCACCGCGTTTACACAACCTGAATTCCTGCCTGGTACGTAATCCGTCAGTGCGGCTGGGGCAACCGATAAATGTACCCACCGGTGAATGGATTATCTGTGGCTATGGCCGCATGGGTAAATGGTTGTACAAACATTTTGTCATGAACGGCATAAAACCGGTCATCATCGACCCCAGGGCCGAACAGATCGAAGGCGTCGCCAGGGTTATCAACAGCCATGCCAATCGCGAAACCCTCGAATCCGCGGGCCTGGAGCAAGCTGCAGGAATTGTCGCCGGCACCGACAGCGATCACGACAACCTCAGCATCCTGATGTCGGTGCAGGCATTGAAACCCGACGCCTTTACCATCGTGCGGCAAAATACGCACGAAAACCAGATAGCCTTCGATGCGATCAAGACAAACCTGGTGCTACAGTCCAGCCTGACTACGGCCAGGCGAGTGCTCAAACATTTGATTTCACCGCAGGTGCAGATTTTTATCGATTACCTGCGCGAACAGGGCGAGGATATCTGCGGACAGTCCGTACACAACCTGCAGGCTTTGATCGGTGACAATCCACCGCATCTATGGCAGGTAAAAATATGCCCGCAGGAAGCCGATGCGGTAATGGAATACCTGCAGGACGGAAATTCGCTGTCGCTGCGCGAACTGATCCGGGATCCACATAATCTGGATGCATCTTTGCCGTGTATGCCCTTTTCCATCGTGCGTGGCGAAAACCGTATTATGCTGCCGTCCGAGAATGAAACGCTGGTTACCGGAGACGAAGTCCTGTTTTGCGGTACCGAACATGGCGAGCGCATGCTAGCAGCCAGCATGAATAACACCTATACCCTGGATTACCTGATTACGGGTCGAGATAAACCCAGAGGTTACCTGTTCCGTTGGTTCGAAAATCGATTCAACCGTGCCAGCATGCAGTAGGAAATCAGGTAGAAAACACAGGTAATGCCACGGCGCGCCAGGTTAACTATTCGGTCTTGTAGGCCACGCATTCGATTTCGACCAGGATATCGATCAGGAAATCGCTAATCAACGCGGATCGGGTCGGCGGCTCGGATGGAAAGTACTCCGCGTAGACCGAATTAAATCCGCCAAAGTCTTCCCGATTTTTTAACCACACCATCGATTTGACGACATCGCCGAGTTCGCAGCCGGCTTCAGCCAGAATTTGTTGCAGGCTTTGCAGGCAGGCATGAGTCTGTTCTTCGATGCTGCCGTCAGTCATCGGTATGCCGTCACGCATCGGTACCTGACCGGTAACAAAAACGAAGTCGCCGGCGCGCACCGCTCGTGAGAGCGACAACACGCGTCCATCGATGACCAACGGTGCTCCAATGACCTGTTTTCGAGACATGCTGTACTCCTGCTTGTTTTTTAGGTTAAATCCGAGAGCAACAGATCCGTAAAACCGATAACTATTCTGGAACTTCAATGAGTCTGACACAAGAATTAATCACTTTGATCCGCAACAAGCCGGTGTCTGACCAGGATCTGCAACAGGCAGCGGTGTTTACTCTCGATGCAATCGCCTGTGCCTACGCCGGCAGCGCGACCGGGGTTGGCGAGATCCTGCGGTGCTGGGCCGCGCAAACTGACATGGATAGCAAGCGCAAAGCGCTGTTAATGGGCGCACTTACCCACATTACCGAAACCGATGATCTGCACCGCGCTTCGGTGACCCATCCGGGTTGTGTCGTGGTACCGGCAGTTCTATCACTGGGTGAGAAACTCGGCGCCGATACTAAGCAGATGCTGCACGCAATCCTGCATGGCTTCGAAGCCATGTGCCGAATTGGCGCCGCGGTTGGTCCCGCGCATTACCGCGTGTGGCATAACACTGCCACCTGCGGGCCATTTGGATCGGCGATGGCCAGCGCGCACTTACTTGAGCTTTCCGCTCGACAAACGCTGGACGCGCTGGGTAACGCCGGCACCCAGTCCAGCGGTTTCTGGCAATTCATGGAAACGGGGGCGATGAGTAAACACCTGCACGCCGGGCGCGCCTGCGAGTCGGGCATGCTCGCCGCGGAACTCGCGGCGCATGGTTTTACCGGTTCGTCTGAAATTCTTGAAGGCATGAAGGGATTCTTCGCGGCGATGTGCAATGACCCGGATCCAGATCGCATTCTCGCGGACCCGAACTCGGCCTGGCAACTGTGCCTGACCTCTATCAAACCCTGGCCCTGTTGCCGACATACCCACCCGATCATCGATTGTGCACTCGAAATTCACCAGTTACTCGACGGCAATCAGGTTAATAAAATCGACATCAAAACCTATCAGGCCGCGCTTGATGTATGCGATTGTCCCGAGCCCGAAAGCGAGTACCAGGCAAAGTTTTCGCTCTACCATACCGCAGCAATCGCCATTTTCGATGGTACAGTCGGGCTCGATTCGTTCGATGCGACCGCACGACAGCGAAGTGAACTTCTACGCCGTGCAACCACCATATCCGTGGTTGACCCTTACGCTTCTGGTTACCCGGTATCCTGGGGTGCCGAGGTAACCGTGGCGACCGAATCCGGTGCCAGCATCAAGATATCACGCAAGGATTGCAAAGGTGACCCGGAACTCGCCCTGGACAACGACGAGATGCGTATCAAGGCGATGGAGCTATTGCAATATGGCGGTCTCAATGAAACACAGGCAAACCAGGTCTGTGACAAAGTCCTGAACATGCCTGCTGCCGCGAACAGCTCTGACATACTCAAAAACTTCATCAGTCACATCGGCATCGGTTAAACGAAAAAACATGGGTCAGAGAGCAATTGTTTCTAATATTAGAAACAATTGCTCTCTGACCCGTATTAGACCCGGTGGGAGCGCGTTTCGCGCGGTTGGTTTACTGGATACCGGCAATCGTCGGTATGACGGTATCGTTATTTCTATTATTCTAGTAATATAGTTGACAAACTCGAAAGGCAATATTAGAATCGCCAACATGAAACTCGACGATGCCGCCAATATCCTCGCCAAAATCGGTAATCCAACCCGACTTCGCATCGTTCGCCTACTGGTACGTGCCGGTGACGACGGCCTCGCGGTAGGTATGATTCAAAAGCAACTGAACATCCCCGGTTCCACACTGACGCATCACATCACGTATTTGAAGTCCGCCGGGGTAATTCGTCAGCAACGCCAGCAGGCTACGCTAATCTGCAAAATGGAGTTCGATGTATTACGCGAGCTGATCGACTACCTGACCGAAGAATGCTGCGCAGATGTCGCCTCCAGGGACAATGCCGCCTGATTTTTAAACCGTAATATTTCGAGATTACTAGAAATATGAATACCTGCACCGAAGCCGAAAATCGAAACCATCCCCTGTTACCGGTCATCAGTTCGATCATCAAAGACAAGGTCTTTAGAGCGATGATACTGATGATACTTCTGCTGGCCATCATCGACCTGCCACAACTTTCGGTCAGCATTATGTCGACCCTGGAATCACTCTGGGAGATGCTACCCTTCTTTGCCCTGGCAATTGGAATTGCCGCTTACGCAAAGGCCACCAGCGCCGATGCGTTAATTGCCAGGGCATTTAGCGGTAACCCGGTACGGGCAACTATCCTCGCCGCGCTAGTGGGCGCCATTTCACCGTTTTGCTCCTGTGGGGTGATTCCATTGATCGCTGCAATGCTTGGAGCCGGCGTACCATTGGCGCCGGTAATGGCATTCTGGATTGCGTCACCGATCATGGACCCCGAAATGTTCATTCTCACCGCTGCCGGCATTGGCTTTAACTTTGCCGTCGCCAAGACTCTGGCGGCGATGGCGATGGGTTTGTTTGCAGGTTTCTCGGTACTCGTAATCAAACGTTACGGGGGCCTCGAATCTCCATTGCGAGCCGAAGTCAGCAATTGTTGCGCCAGCAGTTGCGCCAGCGACAAGCCAGACAATGTGTTATGGAAATTCTGGCGCGAACCCGCCCGTGTCGCAGCCTTCAACCAGGAGTCTCTGTCGATCGGTGTATTTCTCGGTAAATGGTTGACCCTGGCGTTTTTCCTCGAAAGCCTGATGATCGCCTATATTTCGTCCGCCTGGATCGCGGGCTATGTCGGACCTGATAACTGGTTTGCGATTCCGCTCGCCGCAATGGTCGGCGCCCCGTCTTACCTGAATGGTTATGCCGCCATCCCGCTGATTTCCGGACTCATTGAAATCGGCATGACTCCAGGGGCGGCAATGGCCTTCATCACCGCGGGTGCGGTGTCGTCGGTTCCAGCCGCAATCGCGGTATGGGCACTGGTCAAGAAGCCGGTTTTCGTACTCTACCTGGCGCTTGGTCTAACAGGCTCGATGATTACCGCGTGGATGTACCAGTTAAGCGGTGGCGCAATTTAGTTGTAGTAATTTA
>Ga0255040_10000015_pt1 | contig 36767 bp, 25 predicted proteins | sample BC1_12_2_MG_FD_181711 | JGI IMG/M metagenome (GOLD analysis project Ga0255040, IMG submission 181711) | Seawater microbial communities from Strait of Georgia, British Columbia, Canada - BC1_12_2 | ecosystem: Environmental > Aquatic > Marine > Strait | place: Canada: British Columbia | collected... | reverse complement strand
ATCACACGGTTGTAGCCCTCCAGTGCCGCCATATCCTCGACGTTAAACCAGTTCGATTCACGGGTTCCTGTTTCACGGTTGTCGCGTTCCTGGAAAGCGCCTGAAACTGAGAACCCCCACCTGCCCTGGTTGGTTGTATAGAGGACTGCGGCCTCAACAGGCATACCTCCGGCCGTACTCGTCGTGTCCTCGACAAGACCAAGACTAAACGATGTCTTCGTACCGTCGGTATTCAACGGTTTTGTTGTAACCATATTGACCGTCGCACCGATACCGCCCGACGGCAAGACAGCGTTTGCGGACTTGAATACTTCAACTGCAGATACGCCCGGCGACGCTATGTCGCCGAAATTGAAGGAACGACCGCCTGTCCAAACCTCCGGTGCCGTCGGCATTTGCCGGCCATTCAAAGTAACGAGATTAAACTCGGGGCCGAAACCACGTACCGCGATCTTCTGCCCTTCAACATTGCTTCTGTCGATCGCAATGCCCGGTACTCGCGCCAGAGACTCGGCGAGATTGCCGTCGGGAAACTTGCCGAAATCCTCGGCCGAAATGGCCTCCATAGTTCCGACATAGCTCCGCTTGATGCCTATTGCGTCGCGTAAGCTGGAACGAATACCCATTACAACGATTTCGTCAATGACATCGATGGACTGTGTCGTTGAATCAGCAGGTGGAAGACTCTGCTGTGCCCAGGTTGGCAACGCCGCGATGCCCAGAGCGAGCCCGAATAGGCTCATTACAAAACTGTTACGCAAGTACATAGACCTTCCCCCTATTTTTTTGTCCGGTAGCCTGAATGGATTGCGGACGACCAGGGAGCGCGATTCCCAGTGCGACCTGGGAGTCTTTATAGGTATAAATGACAGCGCTGTCAGTACGTGCTTATACTTAGCAACAGGGGCCCTTACAGACGTCGACCTGTCAGTTCCCAACCTTGCAGTAATGGTCGATGAAGCGCTGGTGCTCTGGCAATTGGCCGACGACCTTGTAGGCCGTTTTATTAATGCTGGTCAGGAAATGCTCTAGCTCCTCGTCGCTCATCATGTTGACGATCGGGTGATATTGCTCCGGCATGAGGCCCTGCCCAATCATGACCTGGATCCACGAGTTCTCGCCAAACAATTCACCCGGCACCTTGAACACTCTGCCTGTCTGCTTGAATAGTTCGATTCGATGCCTGAGAGAATCGGGGATATCCATCGAAGCGCATTCGCGCCAAAATGCAGAATCGCTACGATCAGTCACGTGGTAATGCAAGATGATGAAGTCTCGCACATGCTCAATCTCTTCTGTCATCTGGGTGTTAAATTCATCAATATCGGGCTGGCGAATGCCCGCGTAAGGAAAAAGTTGCATAAGGCGAATAATGCTGCGCTGGATCAAGTGGATACTGGTGGATTCGAGCGGCTCGATGAAACCGGAAGAAAGACCCATCGAAACGCAGTTGAGATGCCAATGCTTGTGCCGCTGTCCGGTATTGAACTTAAGTACCCGCGGTTCTGTCAGCGGCTCACCCTTTATATTTTTCCTTAGGATGCTAATGGCCTCATCATCCGACCAGTGATCACTGCTGAACACAAGACCATTTCCGACACGATGCTGCAGTGGAATGCGCCACTGCCAACCCGCCTCCCTCGCGATCGATCGTGTGTAAGGAATCGGGTCCTCGACAGCTTCGGTCTGTAGGGCGACGGCACTGTCGCATGGCAGCCAGTGTTTCCAGTCATGGTAGCCGACGCCCAGTGTCTGCGAAATGAGCAAGCCGCGAAAACCGGTGCAGTCGATAAAGAGGTCTCCCTCGATACGCTCGCCGGATTCCAACTCAAGTGCCGTGATAAAGCCGCTCTCGGCATCGGTATCGACCTGGCTGATCTTACCTTCCCGCCGTACGATGCCATGGTCTTCCGCTATTACCCGCAGGAACTGCGCGTAGATCGTCGCATCCATATGATAAGCATAGTTCATGGCGTTATCAGGCAGCACTGCAAATCGGTTGTGCCTGGCCGCCACCCATTCAGTACAGTACTCGCCGTATTCCTTGCTGATACCGCGGTCGAGGCCTTTGCGCCAAAAGTGCTGAAAACCGGCAGCCCAGCAGTCTTTCCCGGTGAATCCGAAAGAGTGGATGTAGTCTTTGCCAACATCTCGCCAGTTTTCAAACGAGATACCCAACTTGAACGTACCGCCTACAGCCGCCACGAAATCCTGCTCCTTGATCTTCAATAGCTCGTGCAGCGTCAACAGAGTCGGAATCGTCGCCTCGCCGACACCGACCGTACCGATCTGATCAGATTCGATGAGGGTGATATCGAGGTTCTTGCCGATCAGCTTTGACAGCGATGCCGCGGCCATCCAGCCTGCCGTGCCACCACCAGCAATGACCACTTTTTCAATCCTGTTATCCTGCAAAACTCTTACCTCTTATTGCCGCCGCAAAGCGTCAACCCAGACGCTTCATCATTTCATCGCGAAGTGTCTTGCTAGTTGATTCGTCGAGCGGCGCGAGACACCCTCTACCCGCTTCGGGTATGTGTTCAAAAACCGAATCATCGGCCGAGAATACGTAGTAATCGAAAAGCCCTTTCCATGCCGCCCGTTGTCGTTCCGGAAGATCTCGCAGGGCAAGAATTCCATGCATAAGGGCTGCGGACGGGCTGCTTGGCGTACTCGTCCACCAGTAGTTGACAAGAATGTTGTACGCCGAAAATGACTCGACGTGATGCCACCACATGCTTGGAATGAAGATCGCGTCTCCCGGCCCCATCTCGCTGACCGTTGCGTGTTCCAGCGCTTCTGCAAAGCGCGGAAATTTTTCGCAGTCCGGATTGTTGAAATCGACGAGGCTGATCGCTTGGCCGGACGGTGTTCGGTCGATCGGGCCGATGTACAAGTTCTCAATCTGATCGGGCGGGAACAAGGTAAACCGACGTTCCCCGGCAACAACACACGCAATATTGTCTGGAAAATCATAGTGCGCCGAAATGCGCGTCTTATTGCCTATCCAGATGCTGACGAGACCGTCGTCGGAAGGCATGGCGACATCATTTTCTTCGCGAAAGCCCGGTAACCAGCGATCAACATTCGTTGACCCCATGTAAATCGCCTGGCCTTCGCTTCCCGGATGTTCACCGAGCTTTTGCATCACCTGGCCAAAGTGGGCCGTGCCTGCGCCGAAATTGAAACCCGTGTACTCGTCGTTGTAGAAAAAGCGTCCATCATTTACGTCACTAACGTACACCGTGACAAGTTCGTTGGTCCAGAATCGTGAAAGATACTGCGCGGCCTCGGGCAACGAACTTCCGCATGTAGCTACGGCCGGCCACTCCGACACGAGACCCTTTAGGAGTATCGGCTCATCAGACCCCAGGACCTCGGGCGGAATATCATTGGGCTTGCAGCCCTCAACAACTTTTACCGCCGGCAGATCGGATATGGATTTCATGCCTCAGCCTTCGAGCCTCGCGTTCTTGAAGTCGATCAAACGTTGAATATTGCCGGTAGATGCCATCACCATAAACATTGGCATGAGCATGCCGTTACGATTCAAGAGGTGAAGCGTCTCCTGGCTCAGGTCCGGAATTTTCTCTTCATTAATCGTATAGAACCCGAGCAGGCTGTTGCGCGAGCCGTCCTTTAGAACGATATCAAACGTCACAGATTCCAGCAGCTCCTGCTCCAGCAGTGCTTTAACAAACAGATTATTCTGGATGTGGCCTTCATAAATCACTTCGAGCATGTTCGCCTGAGACTCGAGAAACTCAGTCATCTCGCCAAGTGCACCGAACAAAGCTTCACCTTTTTCGGTATTCACCCTGGGGCTGTCCATATCGACAGACAACACCCGCGTTGGATCTTCATCTTCACCCTGAGTACCGATCAGAAATGGCTCCTTCTTGATCATCGCCGGTATATAACGCGCATCCCATCCTGCCTCGGTCAAAAACAGGTTTTCGTTCTGCTCAAAACCTAATAACGCGACAGGAACGAAATCGTCTTCGCCATTTTTTCGAAACATAATCGGGTACGTCGATTGGATGCTGCGAAACTCGGTCGGAAACGTCATCGCAAGCTGGACGTTGTCACCCAATTCTGCGCTCCGACCTGTATCGATCCGGATGTTCTGGTGGTCTTCTTTTTTGACTAGGGCAAAATTTGGCACGCGTTTATCCTGTTGTTACGCCACTTCGCTTTGCGAAATAACGGCATTGATGAGTTCTCGGTTAGTCGGCAGCAATTCTAACATTCGCTGAGTGTTCTCATAGTTCGATCTAGCGAGGGAAGCAGCACGCTTTTTATCGCGCTCCGGCTTAACGCCGGATGAGAACGGATATTTTGGCACGAAGCCCATTCCGTACAATACGTACTGGTAACTTGCCGACGGAAACAATTCGTCAACCCGCGGCGAATCATCATGCCAGGGGGGTTGTTGCTCCCAGACCGCCAGCTTGTCGCGCAATCCCGTCGGGCAGGTCTTAAGGTCCCTGCAATCGCTCCAATACGGGCTGTCAGTTCTGCGACTCAGCACATAATGTAGCTTGAGGAACTCGATGAGCCGTTCCCAGTGATAGGACATGCGGTGATTAAAGCGCCGCGCAACAACCGACATGATCTCGCGATTGGCGGGAAACTGTTGCCCGATCATCGCCGCCGACTGCTCAATAAGCGCCAGCGCCGATGCTTCGAGGGGTTCAACAAAACCAGCGGACAGGCCAACCGCTACACAATTGTTGACCCACAGCTCCCGGCGGTAGCCCGGCTCAAAAGGAATATGGCGGAATGTGAGAGCCTCCACATCGACGCCCGGCGTCGTACGCTCAACGTATTCTCCTGCCGTCTTCATGGCCTCATCTTTCGTGGCATGAGCGCTCGAGTAGACGTGACCCACTCCCCTTCTTTCTTGCAATCCGATATCCCAGATCCAACCTGCGTCAGATGCGGTCGAAAGAGTCGTCGAGGCGATTGCGGTACCCGAGTCTGCATACGGGACCTGCACAGCAATTGCCGCATCGTTAAACAGCACATCCCGCACGGACTCAAGTTCCACACCATAGTGCTCGCCAATAATGAGCGCTTTCTGGCCCGTACAGTCGACGAACAAATCGCCTTCGACGGTTACGCCAGTATCCAGCACGATACCGGTGATATCGCCGCCTGCCTCACTTTCAATGCTAGTGACATTCGCCGACACATAGTCGATACCCAATCTCTCGACGCCGTGCCGATGCAACAAGCGAGCAAAACGACTGGCGTCGAGGTGGTAACCATAATTGACGTTGAACGCATATTCAGGCGTCGCTACCTGCTTCGGCGCTAGCCCGGCAGCAACAATGTGCGCTTGTGGGGTAACGAGTTCCGCGAACGCCGCTTTGTCACGGTTTGCTAGCCAGAACCCGGCCAGGTTCAGGTTCGAATACTCCACGGGAAAACTGAAGGGATGGACATAGCGCTGCGAATCATCTTTTTCAGCCCATGCCACGAATTGCGTGCCCTGTTTGAAACTCGCACCGCATTCGCGAATCAGATCGGCTTCGGGCATACCGATCTTCTGCAGAGTAAGGCGCATCGACGGCCACGTTCCCTCTCCAACGCCGATGATGGGAATGTCAGGCGATTCGACCAGCGTAATTGACGGTCGGCGGTCATTGGAATGCTCTTGCTCAGCCGCGATCAGGCACGCAGTTATCCAACCGGCGGTCCCACCGCCAACGATTACGACTTTTTTTGTGGCCTTTTCCATCACGATCCATCTCTGCAGCGCCCACCGTAATGCAAGCTCCGAGGCGATTCAATCGGCTCGGCATCACTAAAAAAAAAGCTGCCCCGGACGGGGCAGCTTTTAATTCCAATTGAGCTGCTAAAGATCAGAATTTGTAGCGGGCTCCTATATTGTAGCGAGTGCCCTGCTGGGTCGCGAACAGCGTTTGGTACGATGTTCGACCGTGGACATGGCTGGTTTCATTAGTCACGTTAAGAATATCTACAAATAACTGCAAGTTCTCGTTAAACCAGTAATTACCGCTAGCATCTAGCTGCTTGTAATCAGCCGTATACGACGGTGGTCCTGCTCCAACGTTATCCTGGCCGGTTCCACCCAGGAACTTCTCGCGCCAGTTGTAGGCTAGCCTGATGCTCATCGAGTCGTTCTCGTAGAAGCCAACCAGGTTGGCGCTGTCGCTGAGCCCAACCAGCGGGAATTGCGCCGTCAGGCTCAAGTCGTCGTACAAAGCGTCGTCACTCTCAACAAGGGTGTAGTTCGCGATCACACCGAATCCACTGTCCCCGAACGTGTGCTGGATATTAAATTCCCAGCCCTTAAGTTCGTTTGTCTGATTGTTGATTGGGACGGACAAATTGAATGGCGATGCCGGGTCACGACCTTGGACACCCACGATCGAATTATTAGCAGCGTCGACTCCCTCTGCATCCGGCCGGTTCGCGAGGATCCAAGCCCACAACGTGGCGGCATCAGATGCGCCCGTCGCAAGCCTTGCCTCGTCGGCGAGTGGTCCAAGACCGGGATGAGGCAGGTCAAACGGTGTCTCTTCCACCGCCGCCAAACCGATGAAATTGTCGACTTCTTTGTAGAAATACCCGATCGACGCGTAGCTGCTATCGGCGTAGTAATACTCCCACGTCAAATCCACGTTGTCCGAAACGTAGGGCAGCAGAGCCGGGTTACCCCTGGCACCCGTACCACCACCAATACGGACCGGCGAGTCCAGAGTCTGACCACCCTGGATAGAGACATAGTCCGCGCGCGCCAACGTGCGGCCAAACGAGAATCGCAATAACGCGTTCTCGGTAGCTTCAATCGAAATATCAATATTCGGCAGAACATAGTCATATTTACCCTCGAACGTCGTGAAGTCGGGATCACCGCTCGATATCAGCGCTATCTCGTTACCGGCGTTCCAGTTCAATCCTGAATAGATTGGCGACAATGCCGACGAGGTGATTTCGGTCTCCTCATAACGGAAGCCAATCCGCATGTCGATAGCTCGACCACCGCTCGTCTCCGTCGACGCATTCATCATCAGGTAGACAGCCGTTGTCTCTTCAAGCGTCTGTCGATCCGATGTCCAGTCGTCCGACGCGCAAAGTCCCGTACCACAAGGACCCATGTCTCCCGACGACGTAACAGACAATGGCGCGTCGCCCGACACGATCAGCGATTCGAATCGTTCGATAACGTCAACCAGGTCCCAGGAATAAAAATCGGAATGCAGACGATCATCACTTGATCCGGCGAATTCGCTGAATGCGCTACCCAGGCTGGTTGGCGTCATCAAGTCCGATAACGCGCCTAGCGGGGTATGCGCGAACCAAGCGTCACGTTGGACCACTGCGCTGAGAGCGCGGTTGTCGATTTCGGTCATCTGGACACCAAAATCTATGCTATCGACGAAGTCAATATCCGGACGGAATGAAGCACCGATCCTGCCCTGCGCGATCGACATTTCCTGTTCTTCATTGGCGAAGACACTGCCTGCGGCCGTCATTTGGTCGGGGTTCAGTGGCGCTGACAGTCCAAGATCCAGAACCGGCAATTCATCATCGAAATAGGTGATCGTGCGATCGCGGGTATAGGCGTTTACCGCGAGGTTGGATGAAATACCGTAGGGGCTATTCGAGCCGCTCTTTGCTGTTGAATCGTGATAGTCGAATTCAAGCGTCAGCTTGTCGGTTGCATCCCAAAGCAGGTTAAGGCCGACAAGATTATTCTCGTTGACAAAGCCGTCACGGCCTGCGTTGGTCGCAAAGTCCTGCGCCGTCAAACTCTCGCCGTAGTCCATGGGTGACGCGTTCGGACCATCGGTCCATACCGTGTCCTGTGCCCCGAAATTGTACCAGGCACCGAAGGAGTTATAGGTGCGCTCGATCTCCATCTCTGCGTAGGTGTAATCGAGCGTCGCCTCGAACCGGTCCGTTGGCCGGAACTGCAGGGTTAGTTGTCCGTTGGTTCGCGTGCGATCATAAGTATTGAGTTCATAGCTCGTTGTCTGTGGAACCGAGTAGATACCCGGCAAGGTCGGGCGATTAACCTGGTTCGGATCGCCATCCGGAGGAATACCGCCCCACTCAGACGGTCCAACACCGCACCAGCAGTTATCAACATTAGCATCAAAGGACCGCCAGCCACCGACTTTCGCAGTGGCCGCGCCACTCGCACGCTCCTGATGGATGGCCGAGAGCGAAATACCGAACGTGTCGTCCGCAAACTTCTGCGACCAGAGCGCCGATATCTCAGGCGTAAAATCAGCACTGCCGATACTGGAGTCGTCATACATGCCGCTGACCGCGAAGGTCAATGATAAATCCTGACCATTGAGCGGCCGTGTCGTTTTTACATTCAGTGTCGCGCCAATGCCGCCAGACGGCATGGTAGCCTGACCGGTCTTATATACCTCAACCGACGAGACTCCTTCAGCTGCAAGGTTGCCGAAATCGAAAGAACGAGTAGTGCCGTTGCCGAAGCTGTTTCCGACGCCGCTACTGGGCATCTGCCGGCCATTGAGCAAAACCAGGTTGAATTCCGGACCAAAGCCGCGCACCGTGACTCGCGATCCTTCGCCGCGCTCCCGGTCGATCGACACTCCAGTAATTCGTTGCAAAGACTCGGCGAGGTTGGTATCCGGAAAGTTACCGATATCCTCGGCGGTAATGGCATCGACAACACCGGCCGATTGCCGCTTGATATCAGCGGATGCCCTGAGACTGCCACGAATACCTGTAACGACAACCTCGTCTATGACTCCGTCCTGTGCGAGTGCCGGAGTTAATGTCGTCGTGCTCAATGCCACGGCAACTGCAACTGCCAATGGTTTCCTGGTAAATGATGATTTTTGCATGCTCTGGCCCCCAGCTTGCTTTCGAGTATTTTCCGAATTGTTTATTAGTTCTCAGCGCCCGAACGATCCTCGGATGGTTTCGGTAGAAACTGACAGCGCTGTCAGTAAGTAGTTATACTTATGCATGACAACGCTGTCAACATTGGATACGATTTCAAGTGAATATTTGGACAGCTGCGATTCTCTGATGGTAGGCTGTGAGCGTGACAGCGCTGTCAGCAAGAACGTATCTTTTGCAGCAATACGGGCTATAAATCAACGACTTAACGAAAGGGATATCAGTGGCCAAAGCAACCATTCATGAAGTAGCTGAACTCGCTGGCGTTTCAATAAAAACCGTCTCTCGGGTCGTAAATCGCGAGAAAAATGTCAGTGAATCAACCCGCTCGAAGGTCGAATCAGCGGTCAGCGAACTCAACTATCGGCCAAATCAGTCAGCTCGAAATCTGGCCAGCACTCGCTCACGACTGATCGGACTGCTTTACGAGGACCCGGACACCTACGAAATACCCAGTGCCGGATTTGTCGTCAGGATGCAACAGGGCAGCCTCAAAGCCTGCCGGTCCGCGCATTACGAATTGCTGATCCATCCCTGCGACTTTCGCAAAGATGATGTGGTGGAGGAAATTCAGTCCCTGATTCTTGAGGCACGGCCAGCAGGCGTCGTACTTGCCGCACCGTTATCCAACATGGAGGCGGTTGTCAGCGCCATCGACAAGTCCGGGACACCATTCGCGCGCTTGTCTCCCGGCGACAACGCTGGCACTTCGCTCGTCATCGCAACCAATGATCGGGATAGCTGTGCAGAAATGACACGTTATCTGGCGTCGCTCGGGCACGAACGAATCGCGTTCATCAAAGGGGACCCGAGTCACAAGGCGGTCGCCAACCGATTCCTGGGCTACCAGGACGGGTTGCGGGACAGCGGACTGGAGTTTTCGGACCGCTTAGTTGCTTGCGGCAACAACCTGTTTGAGTCTGGCGAACTCGCTGCGTCGATTCTTCTGGAACAGGACGATCCGCCAACGGCAATTTTCGCCGCAAACGACGATATGGCCGCTGGTGTAATCCGCTATGTCGACCGATTCGGCATCTCAGTGCCGGATCAATTATCGGTAGCCGGTTTCGACGATGTGGCGCTCGCGCAGCAGGTTTTTCCAAGACTCACAACGATACGGCAGCCGCTGGCGGCCATGGCAGAACTCGCCGCCGACGCGCTAATCAATTCTGGCGGTAGTACCGTGAATTCGAACGAGATTCAGGTTGTGGACGCAAAGATGATTATTCGCGAATCGACCGGGCCCGCACCGACTTAGTCCGAATAGCGCAGGCCAAAGCCAATGGGAAACATCGGTTCATGATCGGCGTCTCCCGCGCTGGGCTGCTGGCCATCGTAGCTCGGCCAGGAAAACGCAAGTCGTCCCGAGACATCGGCCTCACCCAACAGAACCTCCGCAACGCCGTTCCCCTCTGATCCCGGCAACCAGGCGGCGACGAACGCCTTTGACAAAGCAATCTCGTCATTCACGATCAGCGGTCGCCCGGATATCAACACCGCGACTACCGCAATGCCCTGTCCCGAAATGGTTTTCATGACCTGCAGGTCTTCGGGGTGCAGTTTCGACAGCTCGGCAGTACTTCCGTAGGGTTCCAGCACTTTCATCCCGCCCTGGATCATTGATCCAGACTCGACCACCACGTCATCACTGGTTCGAATATCCCCCATACCTTCCGCGTAAGGATTCTCACCAATTACGACTATCGCCACGTCGTGACAATTGCTGTCGGCGGCAGCGCCGTCGGCGCTGAATTCCGCGTCCGGCGCGAAGCGTTTAATGCCCTGCCAGATCGACGTTCCACCCTCAATGAACTGGTTTCCGACGGTACCCTGCCATTCCACTGTAAAGCCGCCGCACGATGCGCCCCGATTATCGGCATTGCGTCCTGCAACGAGAATCCGCGATTGCGACGACAATGGCAATATATTGTCATCGTTCTTGAGCATCACTAAGGATTTGCGAACAGCTTCGCTTGCAAGTTGCCTGTGGTCGCTCGAACCAAAACAAGCGTTTTTCGACCACCGTCTTTCGGCAGGCCGAGGCTTTTCGAAGAGTCCAAATCGAAATTTGACGGCCAATATCCGGCGAACAGCATCGTCAATTCGCGTTTCACTCACGATTCCGCATTCCACGTTACGGTGCAGAGCGTCGATGAACTCTCGCCAGTCGACAGAAACCATGAACATGTCGATGCCCGCATTGACGCTCATCGCGACTGCTTCGGCATAGTCCTCCGACAGGTAGTCGATGCCATCCCAATCTGAAATGACGAACCCTTCGAATCCCAGCGTGTTTTTCAACACGTCGGTGATTAGATAATTGTGTCCGTGGCATTTCTCACCATTCCAGCTGCTGAACGACGCCATCACTGTCAGCACGCCCGCGTCGATCGCAGGCAAATACGGAGTGATATGCAGTCGCTCCAGTTCGTCGAACGGCAAGGTCGTCTCGCCCTGATCCAGTCCGTGCAACGTTCCGCCGTCGCCAACCCAATGTTTCGCACAGGCTAATACGCTGTCGTCGCCCAGATCAGTCTGTACTCCGTGTATAAATCCTTTGGCGTAGCGAGTCACAATAGCCGGGTCTTCCGAATAGCTTTCGTACGTTCGACCCCAATACTGATTTTGCGCAACAGCGAGCGTGGGTGCGAAAGTCCAGTCGACACCTGCGGCGAGAATCTCCATGGCCGTTGCTCGTGCGATACGCTCAATCAGGTCCGGATCGTCGGCGGCACCCAGGCCGATGTTATGGGGAAAGACAGTCGCACCGAGGACATTTGCGTTGCCGTGAATCGCATCAACCCCATAGAGCAAGGGAATGGCCAGGTGCTCGTCGTCGGCCTCCATTGATGCCGCCCAGTAAACGTCATTCATTTCGACCCAGTCGCCCAGGCGATTGCTTCCCGGACAAGACCCTCCTCCACTGAGCACCGAACCGATATGAAAATCACGAACTTCGTCAGGAGTAACAGACTGGCGTTCGGCTTGCGTCATCTGCCCTATCTTCTGCGCCAGACTCATTTTTGACAGCAACGCGTCGACACGAGCACTTGGCTCGCAATATTCCTTGCCGGCCATAGCTAAGGAGCGCCCGAGTAGAATGGTATGTTTGCGTGTGCTGCGTGCCCTTCACCATCGTAAGCGTATACAAGCAGGCGATACGCTCCTGCCACTGGTGCGGTCAGTTGAATGTGCGACTGATTTTCGTCGTCAATCAGTCCACCGAGATTTCCGATCGACGCCTCGAGGTCACCACCTTCTTTCATAGAATCACTTTCGGGCTTCAACTCCCACCGGTACGTAACCGGGTCTCCCTCATGATCGAAAATATCGACGGCCGCAGAGTAGCGCTCGCCAGGAACGAGCGCCACATCGTCACGCGAGGTCTTGCCATCCAGGTGCATCGATCGTACTCGCGGCGATCGATTGTCCGGCCACCTGCCATTCCAGAGATAGTGCATAACGTCGACTGTTTCCGTCTCCTCGCCAGTCTCAGTGAACATCCCGTACCAGGTGGGTGTTCGCTCTTGCTTTTGCCCCCACAAGAAGACGAACGATCCCACGAGCTGTTCGTGCATTGGTTCAAGCATGTCACGATGGCCTCGCAGATAGGTATCGGCCTTCTGTGAACTGGTCGCTTCGATCGGCGCACCCCAGCGGGTTTTGTCCACCTCCCAATGCCCGATAGCACCCCACTCCGTTACGAGAAACGGCTTCCGGTAGTCGTTTCTCTTCACTCTGTCGGGCAGGACGAACAGGTCTCCGTAGACCTGGATACTAAGTATGTCGAGATCGGGGGCCCGGCTTTCGACGACTGTTACTACGCTCTGATCAAAGCCGGCTAGCGTCGTCGTCGTGGGATGATTCGGGTCCAGCTCGTGGATCATTTTCGATACGTCGTTTACCGCATCGTACACCGCCGGGTTCTTGTAGCTGTGGTTGAGTTCATTACCAATCACCCACATCAGCAGAGCCGGATGGTTTCGATAGGCTTCCACTTCCGCGCGAAATCTTGCGAGTTGTGCCGCAACGGCATCATCATCATCGTAATCAAAACCGGCTCGCTCAGGCTGCACAGGCAGGCAAAGCGCAACAACCAGCCCATTTGCGGCGGCTTCATCGAGCACTTCCTGTGCCGTGTACCTGGCATTGTCTGTTCGCCACGTACGAAAACTATTGCCACCGTGCGCGGCAAGCGACTGCATGTCGCCAAACTCCAATCCTGCGCCCTTTATTTCGAACAACTCGCCGTCTCTTGTGAGCGCATAACCGATTTCAGTCCGAATGATCTCGACTTTGACGGGTAATTGAGAATCAGCCGAATCAGCCGAACAAGCAAAAAGCGCGATAACACAAAAGGCCGATGCGGATAATCTCATCTCACTGGCTCCGAACAAGATCTTGCTCAAGTTCTTCAAGAGATCGGCCTTTGGTTTCCGGCAAGATTCGCATAACAAAGACAAGACCGATGACGGCAAAAATTCCGTAAATCAGAAAAGTTCCGGCGTTGCCGATGTTCTCGAGTTCCCAGGGAAAGAGGAATGTCACCAGGAACGCTACAGCCGAATTGATAAGACCTACGAATGAAATGGCCGTTCCACGGATATTGTTTGGGAATAGCTCCGAGAACAATACCCACATGATCGGCCCGATCGAAATTGCAAAGCTTGCAACGAATCCAAGTATGGCGAAAAGGATCAGTGTCGGGTTGATACTTATCGCATTACTCACCAATGCCGATTCGTGCTGTTTGAATCCGCCCTCGCCAATAGCAGCAGAAACCGCGGCTCGAAAAGCGACGTCGCTGTCAAATGTCGTATCTCCGACTGTCCCGATTTCCACGCGGGAAATCTCGGCAGGTAACTGATCGATTGCATCCTGATCGAGAGTGTATGTCGCGGCTCCAAATCCCCAGGCCAGCGTAAGCATGCAAACGGCAATACCGCCGAGTCCAAATCCTAAGAGCGGTCGTCGACCGAGCCTGTCAATCATTGCCATGGCGGCGATTGTAAAGACCAGGTTGACCAGGCCAACGAGCACAGCCTGCATGAAGGATGCGTTGGTACCGATTCCGGACTGTTCGAAGATCATAGGTGAGTAGAAGAAGACCGAGTTAATTCCCGTGATTTGCTGCAATATCCCCACCGAGATGCCGATGGTGAGAACGAGCTTCATCGCCGGCTGGAAAAGTTCTTTGATCGGAACACCCTTCTGCCCCGTCTCAGTATTGATACTGGCTTTAATTGTCTGAAGGTCGATAGCAGCTTGCTCCGCGCCGCCAACGCGTTCGAGCACTTCTCGCGCCTCATCATCGCGACCGTTCATCGCAAGCCATCGGGGGCTTTCCGGCACTACCATCAGCGAGAAGAAATAGAGAATGGCGGGAAGCGTCTCAACACCCAGCATCCATCGCCATCCCCAGTCAGCGAATCGCAGAGATTCGGCCCAGGTTGCATCCGATTGGCCGAGCATAAGGATCAGGTAGTTGCTGAAAAAAGCGGCGGAGATGCCGATAACAATGTTTAGCTGATTGAACGATACCAGGCGGCCCCGGCTCTCTGCGGGTGCTATTTCCGCTATGTACATAGGAGCGATGATGAGCGAAGCTCCGACGCCCAGACCACCCACCATACGAGCAACGACCAATGTCAGGAAATCGGGCGCGATGGCCGAGGCGACTGCCGAAATCGCAAACAGCACTGCCGCAATCTTCAGCGTCAGTCTTCGACCGATACGATCGCTGATCGGACCCGCCACCATCATTGCAAGAGTCGCGGTAAGCGTAAGCGACGATACTGACCAGCCCAGTTCTATTTTGGAAAGCTGAAATTGTGTCTCGATGGACCCAACAACGCCTGATATCACCGACGCGTCGAATCCCATCAGGAAACCACCCAGGGCAACAATCAGGGCAACGATCGTCGTAAATCTGGACTGCTTATTCATGGCCCGATACTCGCTTAGTCGCTTTCAACGATTCGAAACTCTGTCCCATGGTCCGCATTCGAGCTACCGCCAACCCAGACATGGAACTGCCCGGGCTCGGTCATAAGCTGCATATTGCGGCCATAAAAGGCGAGATCGTCCGTGTGCAGTTTGAATTCGAGGGTCCTGGTCTGGCCCGGAGCGAGGCGCACGCGTTCGAATCCTTTGAGTTCCCTTACCGGTCGAGTCACGTTGCCTGCCAAATCTCTGACGTACAATTGCGCCACCTCATCGGCAACAGCATTGCCACGATTCGCGAGATCGGCACTCACAATTATCGTGTCTCCAATCTTGATCTGCTCAGAACTGACTTGAATATTGCTGTACTCGAATTCCGTATACGAAAGGCCATATCCAAAAACAAACAGTGGCGTGTAGTCGACATCGAGATGAAAGGCCGTCATGCCAAATGACGTTTGTGGCGCATGCGCGTCGATATCATCAATATTTACAACGGAATCCGGCGTCGGTGGTTTTCCCGAGTTCTTTTGGCCGTAGTAGAGAGGTATCTGGCCGACGGCCCTTGGGAACGTCGCGGGTAATTTCCCGGACGGTGATTCAACACCAAACAGAAGGTCGGCAATCGCAGGTCCACCCATCGTGCCCGGATGCCAGGCGTATAGAATCGAATCGACACTCTCGACGATATTGGTCAACGTCAGTGGTCGACCGGCCATAATGACGGCAATGACCGGTTTCCCCGTCTGGCGTATGCGCGCGACAAGTTCCGCCTGACTGCCCGGCAAGCTAATGTCCGCACGCGAATGCGCCTCGCCTGACAGGATCGATTCTTCGCCGAGAAACAGCAACACCGCATCTGATTCGCTGGCAATCTGCACCGCATCGTCAAATGAATCTGTATCCCTGCTTCTCGATGTTTCCATTGCGCGCTCGTAACGCAATTCGACTCGGTCGCCGACCATGTTTTGAATAGCGGTCAATGGCGTAACACTGAGTTCCGCATCACCGTCAAATATCCAGGTGCCCAACTGCTCGTACGGCGCATCCGCCAGAGGGCCGATTATTGCAATTGACTTCAGCCCTTCGACAGACAACGGAAGTGTCTGTTTTTCATTCTTTAGCATCACAACACTCTGCAATGCAGCTTTCCTGGCCGTCTCGAGTGCGTGATGGTTTGCGACCTGGGGTAGCTTTGACGCATCGGTATAGGGATTCTCGAATAAATCGAGACTGAACTTCACTCGCAATATGTTGGCAACCATGTTGTCGACCGCCGTCAGGTCGATTCGCCCTTCCTCAATCAGCGTGGCCAGGTGGTTCCGGTAGGCATCACCTGCCATCTCCATGTTGACACCGGCATTCGCCGCTTCAAAAGCTGACGCCTTGTCATTTTCCGTCAATCCGTGAACTGAAAGTTGACGAATCGAGTCCCAGTCACTCACGACGAAACCGTCGAAACCCCATTCATCTCTCAACACCTCGCGCAACAGGAATTCGTTGCCAGTCGCAGGCACGCCGTCAATATCGCTAAACGACGTCATTATTGTCGTGACTCCGGCATCGACGGCGGATTTGAACGGCGACAGGTAAACATTGCGAAGCTCGTTCTCGGATACGTTGGTCGTCGCATAGTCACGACCACTTTCGGCGGCGCCGTAACCCGCGAAATGTTTGGCGCACGCGGCGATCGTTCCGGCGGCAGACAGATCATCGCCCTGGAAACCATCGACCATTGCAGCGCCCAGTTCCCCGGCAAGAAACGGATCTTCGCCAAGACTTTCAGCAATGCGGCCCCAACGTGGATCGCGTGCAATATCGACCATTGGCGCGAACGTCCAGTTGATACCGGCCGTCGACGCCTCCAGCGCAGCCACTCGAGCGCCCTCTCGCACGACATCCGGATTCCACGTTGCTGCCTGACCCAACGGAATTGGCATTACTGTCTTGAAACCGTGCACAACGTCGCGACCAACGAGCAAGGGGATGCCAAGACGACTTTCCTCAACGGCTATTCTCTGCAATTCGCGCACGTCCGCCGGACCAGAGACGTTGAGTACAGATCCAATCAGGCCGTTCCGCAAGTCATCGCCGAGTTGCTCCACGGCATCACCGCCCGCGTGCACCTGACTCATCTGGCCGATTTTCTCGACCAGCGACATCTTATCCAGCAACTGCACGATGAACTCATCCAGGACCGGCGACGCCTTTGTAGTTGGCTTCGCGGATGAATGAGCGTGAGAAAGATTTGCAGTCATAGTAAATAGCAAGCCGACAATTGCGGCATAGAGGGAGTTCGAGAGTCTGTTTACCGATTTACACATCACACCGTGCTTATTGACAACGTTGTCAATCAGGGGAGGTTTTTTTAGCAAGATATGACAGCGCTGTCAATCAACTCGAAAAACCGGCCAACCGAGTTCGAGGGCATTCTTCGCTAGTGGAGCTAAGGAAATACGCCGGACGTGTCGGCCGGCCTGCCCCACGGGATTACCCCCGCATATCCTCGAGTTCAATGCCTCGGGTTTCATGAACCATCTTGATTACAAACAGGATCGACACGACCGCGCCGGCCGTATACAGACCGTACGCCCCGGCAAGACCAACGGTGGCCAGCAAGATGGGAAACGTAATCGTAATGCCGAAATTCGATCCCCATTGCGCCAACCCGCTAACGGCCAACCCGGTGCCACGAATCTGGTTCGGGAACATTTCGCCGAGCATGACCCACATCACCGGGCCCCAGGAACCATTAAAAAAAATGACGTAGAGGTTGGCCGCGATCAACGCAAGTGGGCCATAAGCGCCTTCAAGCGTGAGCGCACCATCAGCGGTCGTCGTCGCATTGGCAAACGCAACCACGAGCAGACCAAGTGAGATCGCCATGCCTACGGACCCGGCCAGCAACAGCGGTTTTCGGCCGACCCGATCCACCAGGAGCAGCGCTACAATAACCGCAGCGATGCTCAAGGCGCCGCTCAAGACGTTGATAAGAAGCGCATCGCTCTCGGTGAATCCGACCGACTGCCACAAAACGGCACCGTAATAGAATACGACGTTGATGCCCACCAATTGCTGAAAAGTCGCCAGACCGATGCCTACCCAGACGAGGCGTCGAATCCGGTTTGTGCCGGGATCAAGCAAGTCCTGCAACTTGGGTCTGTGGTGATCGTCCGCAAGTGAGGCGTCGATCTCTTCGACTTTTCGCGATGCCTCTTGTGCACCCGCCAGTCGGGTCAGGACAGCCAATGCTTCATCTCGCTGCCGCGTCAGAACGAGATAACGCGGGCTCTCCGGAATATAGAACAGGGCCACGAGGAAAATCGTGGCTGGCAGGATCTCAATCCAGAACATCCACCGCCAGGCCTCGAAGCCCATCCAGAACTCTGCGGTCGATGCTCCGGCTGAATTGGCCAGCAGATAATTGCTGAAGAAGGCAATAAAAAGACCGCTGATGATCGCGATCTGTTGCACGGTCGCCAGCGCACCTCTATAGCGCGCAGGCGCAACCTCACTGATATAAGCCGGTGCCAGAACACTCGCAGCGCCCACAGCAAGACCACCTAGCACCCGGTAAATCACGAATTCAAGTGACCCGGTCGCCACGCCGGATCCCCATGCGCTCAGAATAAACAAGACAGCGGCAACACGCATGATGGCCCGACGACCGAAGCGGTCCGCCAGGCGACCCGCGAAATATGCTCCGATCGCACAACCCAGCAGCATCGACGCTACATTGAATCCGGTTCCGACGCTGTCGGAGTTGAAGGCTCCCTGCAGACCTTCAACCGTGCCATTGATAACACCGCTATCAAAGCCGAACAAAAAGCCACCGATCGTGGCAATACAGCTGACGAAAATAATATAGGGCGTGTGGCTGTTCGCGGAACTGGAAGTCAACACAGTCTATTTTCCTTAGCAACCAAGCCTGACGATATGGTCGTTTATCAAATTCTCAAATAGTTCCTGTTTGGCGCTGATCTGCTGTGGCTCGCTGTTCCTCGCCGCGATATCGCGCAGCGCCGTAAAATCGAGTTCGCCGCTTTCGAATTGTTTACCCTCACCCTTGTCGAAACTGCTGTAACGACCAAAACGCAACTCAGAGGACCGCGGATCGGAAAGAACGCGATCTGCAATAACGAGACCACGGGCGAACGAATCCATACCGCCAATGTGCGCGATGAACAGGTCATTGATATCCGTCGATTCGCGCCTGATTTTCGCGTCGAAATTGAACCCGCCGTTGCCGATACCGCCGGCCTCCAGCACCACCATCATGCCGTGAACACAGTCGTAGAGATCGCTTGGAAACTGATCAGTATCCCAGCCGTTCTGCGGATCACCACGATTAGCGTCGATGGAACCGAGTAGCCCGGCGTCGGTGCACATTCGAAGGTCGTGTGCAAAGGTATGGCCGGCGAGTGTTGCATGATTCGCTTCGATATTTAGTTTGAAGTCCCCTGCCAGTCCATGATGCCGCAGGAAGCCGATAACGGTCTGGGCATCGAAGTCGTACTGGTGCTTCATCGGCTCCATGGGTTTCGGCTCGATGAGATAAGTACCTTCAAAGCCGATCGAACGACCATAGTCCCGGGCTTTTTCAAGGAACATCGCGAAGTGCTCAAGCTCACGCCGGGTGTCCGTGTTTTGCAGGCAGGCATATCCCTCACGTCCCCCCCAGAACACATAGTTCTCACCGCCGAGTTCAACGGTGGCATCTAACGCGGCTTTGACTTGCGAGGCCGCGCAGGCAAGAACTTCGAAGTTCGGATTGGTAGCAGCACCATTCATGTAGCGCGGATTCGAAAATGCATTCGCCGTCGCCCAGAGCAATTTCATACCCGTCGCTTTTTGACGCTCTTTCGCAAGGTCTACCGTTTTCTGCAGGTTTTTTTCCGACTCGGAAACGCTGGCCCCTTCCCACGCCATATCGAAATCATGAAAGCACCAATGCGGCACATTCAGCTTGGTAAAAAACTCGAACGCCGCATTCATCTTTTCCGTTGCGTGTCCCAGGGGATCGCCCGCAACAGCCCAGGGGTGAACGCGCGTGCCAGGACCGAAAGGGTCGCCGCCCGTAGCGCAAAATGAATGCCAGTAACACACTGCAAAACGCAGGTGTTCTTCCATAGTCTTTCCAGCAACGACACGATTTGGATCGTAGGTTTTGAATGCCAGAGGGTTGTCGGACTCGGGTCCTTCAAACTGAATCTGATCCACGCCTGGGAAGTACGTAGTGTCACCTGTAAATATTGTACGACTCATTGGTTTTGCCTTTGATTTGATTTTGATCAACTGTAAAGCGCAGTGACTTTTTCCACTGCTCGCTGATACTCGTTGTAGGTATCGTTATAGAAATTGACCGCGGTCTGTTGCGGCTCACAGCACCGGGCGGCATCGCGATCCAGATGTTGGTTCAGCAGTTCGCGGAGGTCTTCTGTCTGTCCATCCAGCATTGCAAAGGCCTGCAGGGCCGCTCCGAACGCGGCACCCTCGCTGTTCATGAGAACCGTGACCGGCGCATTGCAGGTGTCAGCAACTATCTGCCGCCACGTATCGCTGTTGACGCCGCCGCCTGTAAGAACAATCTCGTCTGCAGAAACACCCAGTTCGGAGAGTTCATCAAAGCCGAAACGCAGCGCGAATGTCGCACCCTCCACGGCTGATCGAAGCAGATTTTCTGAGCGCGTATTGCGGCTATCCAGCCCCATCACACAGCCCTTGGCATTGGGAAGATTCGGTGTCCGTTCGCCATTAAAAAACGGCACGGTTATTACACCGTTGGAACCTCGAGGCGCTGAGGAAACCTGTGCTTCGAAACTCGCGATGTCAGCGGAAACCAGCTTACGCATTAACTCCGTACTGACGGTACAGTTCATCGTGCACAGCAGCGGCATCCAGCCACCGGTTGATGAGCAAAACGCGGCGATATTGCCTTTCGGGTCGATGACAGGCTCATCCGAGTAAGCAAACACGGTACCCGATGTACCGAGACTGACAGTGACAACACCGGGCGCGACATTGCCGGTTCCGATGGCTCCCATCATGTTGTCGCCGCCGCCAATCGACACGGGCACATCCGGCGGCAAACCCAGGTCCGTTGCAATCGATGAGCGTAGTGTGCCGATTGCTTCGTTTCCAAGTCGGACGTCAGGCAGGCACTCGCTGAGATCGCGATTGGGATCGATAGCGGACAGCATTTTTTCGGACCATTGGCGCGTCCGAATATCCAGAAAACCAGTCCCGGATGCGTCGCCCGCTTCCATGCAACGCTCTCCGGTCAGAAAGAAATTCAGATAATCGTGCGGCAGCAGGATGCAATCCATTTGCTCATAAGGTCCGGGATGGGTATCTCGAAACCAGCGCACTTTCGAGGCGGTATAGCCCGGCAGTATCGAATTGCCGACCTCAGCAATGCAGGTCTCAATACCACCAAAAGCATCCGTGATGCTCTCGCATTCGGTCCCGGTCGATGTGTCACACCAGAGTTTCACCGGCGCCAGAACCTCGCCAGCCCTATCAACCGGAACGAATCCGTGTTGCTGACCGGACACGCCTATGGCTACAACGCTTTCCCGAACTTCCTTGCCGACCTGCTGCAATGCCTGCCGCAGCGCATCGACCCACCAATGAGCCTGTTGCTCGGCGACGCCTGCCTCGGTCTGGAAGATGTCCAGAGGCGCACTTTCGACAGCCACAGTCTCACGGACCTCGAAGTCGTAGAAAACAACTTTGACGCTTTGAGTACCCAAATCGATGCCGAGAACCGTTGACATGGCGACCGCACACTCTATCAATTCAACAAAAGAAAACGTTTACATTTTAGGCACTATTTCGCCTCGATGACAATATCGGGCCAATAGTCTGATTGATGACGCCAGTGTAAACGTTTACACTTTTTGCGTGTTGAGCATTGAAAACTAAGGTGATTCGGGACCCATGCCGGACGTATCCATCAAGGAAGTTGCCCATTTGGCCGGCGTGTCGATCGCCACGGTTTCGCGCTGCATCAACAATCCGGACAAAGTCACCGAAAAAACCCGACTGAAGGTCCAGAAGGCGATCGATCAGACGGGTTACTCGCCCAATACACTGGCACAAAGCTTCCGGCGCGGCCGCACCAATCTCGTGATGGTTGTGCTGCCTTTGGTCGGCGATCCGTTTTTCTCTGCAGTCATGCGGGGAATCCGGACAGCAGCCGAAACCAAAGGCTACTCCGTCGTCATCGACGAGACGCAACTAAACACAATGACGGCAGACGAAATTGGAGCGATGCTTGTTTCGAGACAAACGGACGGCATTATTCTGCTGGCCAGCATGTCGCCATTTGGCACGGATTTACTGTCGGCCAAGAGCCAGCGACGCCTGCCGATCGTTATTGGCTGCGAGACCATAGCCCCGGAATTGGCGGAATTTCCCAGCGTACACATCGACAACGTGGGCGCCGCAAAGGAAGCAACCGACTACCTGATTTCTCAAGGCCATGAAAAAATCGCCATGATTTGCGGTCTGCAAAAATCCTTACTGACCAAAGACCGGGAACTGGGTTACCGGGCAGCAATGAAAACTGCATCGCTGCCCGTTGACGAGGACTGGGTGCTCGAAGGCCAACTCACTATCTCAGGTGCTCGCGACGCAACCGTTAAGTTGCTTAAGCTGGCCAATCGCCCGACAGCCGTTTTTTGCGCCAATGACGAAATGGCCATTGGCTGCCTGCACGAAGTCAAGTCGGCCGGATTATCCGTCCCCGACGACATATCGGTCATCGGATTCGACGACATTCGTTACGCTGAGGTCACCGATCCACCATTGACTACGATCAGTCAGCCGGGCGAGGAAATCGGCGAGCGCGTGATGTACCGCCTTTGTCGCTTGATTGAAGAGGGTCCTGAGAGCAACAACGAACCTGAAATCGTTGGGCACAAACTCATCATTCGACAGTCGGTCGCAAAGGTTAAGGTCTAAATTCCTACGTAGCTGAAGAACTCGAAATCCGCATGCTTGCGTGTGCCTGTCAGGTCATTACAGCACAGCCCGGCGAAGGCACCCGTGAATTGCTCGGCGCCAGCCATTCCGGCCTCATCTGACAACAGGCTTTGGTCCAGCTTCACTGGAATTTCCTGCCACTGTCTGCCGTCCAGTGACCACCAAAAAACAAGTTCGGCATGATCTACCCGGGCCCGCAGCCATGTCGGCCCGCTGTCAGGCAATTGAATGCGCTGATCCTGGATCGGGTAGGTGACCGCGAGGCCGCGGTCGGCCTCGCAACTCATGATACCCAAGTGTTTGCCCATTTCGTCATCAGTCGAGATATACAGGTAGTGAAATTTGCTGGCGTTGTAGTAGCAAATAAGACCCGCGAGTTGCTGGAAATTTTCGGGGCTGAATTCAACGGCAGTCGACGACTCAAACGCGAAGTCGACTTGCCGACGCGCTATTAATGCCTGGTTGTACAGACTGCCGGGCGATTCCATGCCGTACAAGCGCAGATGACCAGGATTCTCCTGCAGGCTGCAGAACGTCTCCGGGTAAGGCGTGCGCAACCATTGATAGACATTATCGAGTTCGGGCGATTCAAAATCATCGTGTGTCAGGAGTTCGGCCGCAGCATCTGCCGCCAATGCCGGCGGCTCGATTTCCAGCTCGGGCAAATGTCCGCCGTTTTCAAGACGGAACCAGCCGTCGTCCGTCTTCCTGAGTCTTTGTATCGCCGTTTCACGGCCCAGCGGACAAAGGCGCGTTCCGTCCAGTGGCCGCCCACAAAGATGTACCAGGAACAGGCTGCCATCCTGCGTCTCGACTAGATCAGCATGACCGTTACGTTGCAGCGGCCATTCAGGATCGTCCCTCGTCGTCAGCACAGGACCGGAAGGATCAACCTCGTATTCACCACCGATTGTCGTTGATCGCGCCATTGTCATCGCGTGACCGTAACCCGTCCCACCTTCCGCGGTCATCAGATAGTAGAAATCACCGCTCTTGTACAGGTGCGGTGCTTCTGTGCAATCGAGCTCGGTGCCCGGAAAAATGTGTTTTCGTTTGCCGATCAGACAGCGTTTCCCGGTCGAGTATTCCTGTAACACAATGCCGTAGAAGAACGACCTGTCTGGACGATGGTCCCAGACGGCATTGGTCACCCACTTGCGGCCGTCATCATCGTGAAAGAGTGATGGGTCGAAACCGCTTGAGTTGAGGTACACGGGATCCGCCCAATGACCGTCAATCGTCTCGCAGGTCGTCAGGTAGTTGTGTGTGTCTTTGAAATTGCCATCGAAGCGTCTGACGACCGTGTAGCAAAGCCAGAAGACGCCATCGGCGAAACTCAGGCACGGTGCCCAGACCCCGCAGGAATCCGGATTCCCGCGCATGTCCAGTAACGCGGCCCTGTTCAGCGGCCGCGCAACGAGTTTCCAGTTTTCGAGATCACAGGAATGGTAGATCTGAATACCCGGATACCACTCGAACGTTGACACCGCAATGTAGTAATCGTCGCCGACGCGGCATATGGACGGATCGGGATTGAAACCCCGCAATATCGGATTCTCAATTTTCTTCCGCGACATTTTCTCCCCGCTCCTGGTACTGAGGCCGTTCGTTACCGATTCTTGCCTGACACATTGTAAACGTTTACAGTGACAAGTGGAATCACCATGTAAATAACATAACCGGCTGAATCATATGAAGTTATTCGACGATGGGGTCTAGAGTAAAGAATCAGCACACAGCATGGCCGTCGTTGCTGTCGACGATATTCATACTGTTCTCAGGGGCCTGTTCCAGTGAGTCGTCCAGTGTACCGCCAGCAGCAAACGCGCCCGAAGCGGTATCGAACGAAAGCCCTGCCAAACTCCTGATCATTGGTCAGGACCTTGGCGCAATTCGAGGCTATATGGCAAGCGACTGCTGCCTGACGCCCGATGGTCTGACCGCGTATCTCGACTTTTACGACCTCCTGACAGAAGGCGATTTTGGAGGTCTGGGTATTGACTCGCACGGTGACCCACTCGACTTTGAGTTTGAATGGGGCGCCGGACCTGTCGGTGCTTACCAGACCGCTACCGAATTTGGTGTCGATGGCCTGGCAATTGGTCTTTCTATCACTGAGAACGAGCACCCAGGCGGCTTGTCGCGGTTAATCCAGGGTGAACTCGACGCCGAAATTTTACAACTCGCGCGATTCGGCCAACTCATCAAAGGACCGATTTACCTCAGAATCGGGTACGAGTTTGACGGCGCGTGGAATCAGGGCTATGCGGACTCCGATCAATACGTCGCCGCGTATCGCCGCATTGTGGACGTCCTGCGAGACCAGGACGCCACCAATTTCGAATTCATCTGGCAATCCGGCACCTCCACGGTTGATGACATCATCGACGGTGGACACGAGGATATTCGACAGTGGTACCCGGGCGACGATTACGTCGACTGGATGGGATTCTCGTGGTTCATGAATTCTCACGAGACCGTGCGGGTCTCCCCCAGCTACCAGCCACCGACACCGCTCGAACTCACGAAAGAATTGCTGGCCTTCGCTCGCCAGCGCGGCAAACCGGTGATGATCGCAGAGGCGTCTCCGCAGGCTATGGATCTGAATGAAAACTTCATGGCAAACCATGCTCCCATCTGGGACGGAGAAGCTGCGTCCGACCCGGTCGAAATGAGTGATGATCAGATTTGGGATCACTGGTTCGAACCACTGTTTGAACTGCTTGAGGAAAACAGGGACATTATTCACGCGCTGGCCTATATCAATGCCGACTGGGACTCACAGACAATGTGGGGACCTCCCTATGAGAGCGGCTTTTGGGGCGATTCACGACTCGAAACCAATAAAGCAATCGCAACGCGATTCAATACTGAAATCGAAAACTGGAAGACATCAAAGTGATAAAGACTGAACGAACGGCGCTTTACTATGCGTCCGTCATTTCCCTGGGCGGCTTCCTGTTCGGTTTCGACGCCGCCGTAATTTCCGGCGTCATCGGATTCGTAACGCCGGAGTTTGGCCTGAACGATTGGTGGGTTGGTGCCGTCGTCAGCGCGCCGAGTTTAGCCGCAATCCTGGCCGCATTGTCCGTCGGTCCCGTCGCCGATTACGTGGGGCGGAAGAAGGTCATGCTGGTACTGGCGCTGTTGTACACGATTTCTGCTGCGGCCTCGGCCTTCGCGCCGGATGCGCTGACACTGGTCATTGCAAGATTTATTGGTGGACTTGCGTTCGGAACCTTGATGCTCGCGCCCATATACATCGCGGAAATCGCGCCGGCACGACTCCGTGGACGAATGGTATCGGTCAATCAGCTGAATATCGTTGTGGGATTCTCGGTCGCTTATTTCGCCAATTACTTCATCCTCGGAGCAAGTCAGTCGGGCTCGGATTTCGCCACGTCGCTCGGACTGGACCAATTCGCCTGGCGCTGGATGCTGGGGCTCGAAATATTGCCGGCCGCCGCCTATTTCTTCTGCATGCTGGTCGTCCCGGAGAGCCCACGTTATCTCGTCTTGCAGGGAAAGGTCGATGCAGCCCGCGCCATCATGCAACGCATTTCCCCGGCCGAACAGATCGAAGAACTGCTAACGAGCATCAAGGCAAGTTCTGCCGAGGCAACCAGCAACCTGGTCGCGAAAATCAAGGACATGTTCCGACCGGAATTGCGTATGGTGATTGTCGTCGGACTCATCGCCGGAATTGCGCAGCAAAGTAGTGGCATCAATGTTGTCTTCTTCTATGCACCGACAATTTTCGAGCAAAGTGGCGTCGGTACCAATGCTGCCTTCGCGCAGGCAACGTATGTTGGAATCATTAATGTCATCTTCACCGTGGTGGCGATGTTGCTGATCGACAGGCTGGGTCGCAAACCATTGATGATCGCCGGGCTGCTGGGTGTTGTGATCAGTATGTCCATTTCGGCGTATGGTTTTCACTCCGCATATTACGTACTTCCGCAGGATGCCGCCGTGTCGATCAGTGCAGAACAGGATCTGGCTGGCCTTGAGTCGATTGCGGACGTCCGCTACGAGAACGACATCGAATTCAAGGTCGCATTACGTGGGGCGATCGGCGAAGCGGCAATGAAATCAAATGAAGCCGTCATCATGCAATCGGCGACCAACATGAACTCGACAATTGTCCTCGTCGGCATCATGGGTTTCGTCGCCTCATTCGCATTCTCGCTGGGCCCGGTAATGTGGGTATTGTTCTCCGAGATTTTTCCCAATCGAATTCGCGGTGTCTGTATGGCGTTAATGGGAATCGTCAACAGCGGCGTATCCTGGTTCATCCAGTTTATTTTTCCGTTTGAACTGGCGCGTCTGGGCGCTGCCGGGACTTTTTTCGTCTTCGCGGTCTTCGCGGCCATATGCCTGGTCCTGCTTGCCTGGCTGATGCCAGAAACACGCGGTCGTTCCCTTGAGGAACTCGAGCGCGAGCTCGCCGCATGAGAAAGATCCGCTGGGGCATCGTGGGCGCTGGTCGCATCGCGCATACATTCGCCGAGGACATGCCGGCAACGAGCGCTGGAATTATTCAAGCTGTTGCAGCGAGGAGCGGTACGTCAGCCCGGGAATTTGCAAATCAATACGACATCCCCACTGCTCATGAAGGATACGAGGCGCTGTACCGGGATCCCGACGTCGACGCGGTGTACGTGGCAACCCCGCATACCTGTCACCTGCAGAACGCAAGCGATGCGTTGCGAGCAGGAAAGGCTGTGCTTTGCGAAAAACCCGTGACGATCAATGCTGACGAATGCCAGCAATTGATCGACATAGCAGCCGAGACTTCAGGCTATATGATGGAGGCGATGTGGACGTGGTTCCTGCCCGCCATACTCAAGGCGAAACAGTGGGTCGGCGACGGGCGCATCGGAAAAATTGTTCAAATTCAGTCGGATTTTGGCTACCCGCAAGTGTACGGCGCCGACAAGCGAGAGTACGACGCTGAGCTTGCAGGCGGATGTCTCCTGGAAATGGGGGTCTATCCTGTTGCTCTCACGGCTTTGTTTGCCGAACGCGATCCGGTCGACATCAGCGTCGTCTCACGCCATGCGCCAAACGGTGTCGAGGACGACGTAGTGGCAACGTTCAATTACCCGGATTTCGTCGCGACGATCGGCACATCGTATCGCGCCAAGCTTCGCAACTGGGCCTGCATCATCGGAGAAGACGGCTACGTCGCTATCCCGAATTTCTGGCGAGCGACTGAATGCCAGCTCTGGGTTCTCGATGAAATGCTTGATCGATTCGATGACGGACGCAGCACGAACGGATTTGTTTATCAGATCGATTCCGTCAACGATGACCTGCTGGCCGGTCGCCGCCAATCGGAAGTAATGCCGCATCGCGCCAGTCTGCAGTTTCAACGGCATATGGATCTCATTCGGTCGAATTTCTAGGCCCTTCTCTCTTCGATGACTTTCGCCGTTGAAAACTGGTAGCGCATATTGCGATAGACGCAGATATCGGTGATTTCGTCCGGCGTTCCTTGCGGCGCAGAACGGAAATTTGTCGAGAACCGGTAGGCGCCTTTGACAGGCAATACACGATGCCAGGTATGTCCGTGCAGCAGCAGCAGCGTACCTTTCTTCGGTCGCAGGACGACCTGATCGTCAAATTCGCCGGTGGGGTCACCCACGGTCAAAACACCTCGCTTGTGCGACCCCGGAACAACAACAGTTTGACCGCCTATGTCATCGCTTATGTCGCTGGTGTAAACCAGACGATTCATATTGTGCTTCGACGGGTCGTCAGGTGGACAGTCCTGGTGCCAGGCTTGTCCCGCCGTACCCTGCTTGGAGAACATCACCATGCAATACTGGGATTTCCAACCGCTACCCAGGATCGCCTGGCTGAGTGCCTGCAGCCGACTATCATTTTCAATCACATCGAAATCATGAACGCCTTCCCTTTGCGGAAACCAGGGGATGACTTCTGTCTGCGCCTTTTCGAGGAACTCGTCGTTGTGCCAAAAATCCGGATTGTCGCCATAGTATTGACGAATCACGCTATCGAGATGCGTCATCAAATCATCCGTAAAGAAATTTTCGATGACAACGTAGCCCTCTTCTTCAAAGCGGCCTGCCAGTTCCTTGATGCCCATTTCCGCAGTTTAACGGATTAGCGAGCGGAGCATAGCGCCACGCTTGGCATCAAGACCAATATTGAACGTCTATTCATGGCTTTCTTCTATTGCTTCTGCACTATCTTCCCCGGCAACCGGAATCAGCCAGCTGTTGTCCTCGCTGTCGAGAACGCCGCCCATTTCCTCCAGTACCACTCGATCGACGACGAGCAAGCCGTTGTCGGCCATGGCCTCAAATGTGTCGATTCCATTATTCGGGAAGTTTCCTCGAGTCCTGTGGATGTTGAAGCGATTCGAAAAACGCCTGCCGAAGGCCTGTTCGATTCCATCCTTGCCGTGCATGAAGCCCAGCAGGCCGCCCCACGTTGCGGCCGGATTGTCCGAATCCCATCCCGCCAATACAGCAATTTTGACTGTCTCCTGATAGTCACCTTCACCGTAGAGAAGGCTCACAATGCTGGCCGCGAAATTAATGCCCGAGGCAAAACAACCGTTGCAGTAAACGTCTTTGGAGGTGATGTCATATCCGTCCTGCTGTTCGACCTGGTAGCGTTCGTACACCGCGTCCCTGGTTTCCTCCCACGTCACACCCGCCTCATACTGGCTCTTTACGAAGTCGAACATTTTCGCGGTATACGATTCGTCCGGCAGCTTCGATCGGGCACCGTCGGCCATCCAGAGTATTTGATCTCTGATCGGCAGACTTTGATCGACAGATGAAGCCAGCGAATGCATCACAACGTAGAACTCCGAAGCCCAAGCTGCGTTCTCGCTGGCGGTGGTGCGAATCGGGAGATGGGCCATCCGCAAGGCGACGTCAGGCCGGGCCGGCGCGAACAGACCAAATATTTCGGTCGTCAATTGCGCATCAATCATCTCGTAATCCGGGTTGTTGGCCGAAGCTCCGGTCGCTGGCGGCACCAATCCATCCAAGCGCATCAGATCGTGCGCGCGCTGGTTAGAGACCCACAGAAAGTTTTCTTTCTCACCGTTTGAACCGATGAACGGCGTGTTCTCATCCGAGTAGATGTGCGTCATCCAACCGTCACGAATCTGTTCGCCACTCAGTACGCTGGTCTGATGCTTCAGCAGCAGGTGCTGATACATGTATTCGAAGTCCGTGTCGTCATCTGCGCGCCAGATACCCTCTTCGTCTTCCAATACCCAGTCAATGGAAGTCGCCAAATGACCTTCTGATTCGCTGTTCCAGATATTGGGCTGATCGGGCCGCCCCCAATCATCACGCGTATAAAATACTCCGTGTGGCCCGTCGCCACCGATCTTGTCCATCTCCGTGACGAGCCCAGTCCAGTTGGCGATGCACTGCCCAAGCCAGAATCCGTAAAGTTTGTTCCGATAGGAATCACGAGAGACAGAGATGATTGCGGCAGTCGAATCTTCCGGAGATCCGGCGCTCATCACCGGCAAGGCCGCTTCGTCCGCAGGTTGCCCGCACGAGGCCAAAAAGGACATCACTACAAGAGTACTCAGTATCTGAGGCAAGAATCTTGTAGATCCAAGGTCGACGTTCATCTGTGTCGGTTCGCGCATTTTGCTGAGTCGCTCCGTGTAAGAAAATGGGTCATTGTGGCGTAGCGGATTCCGGCTACGCAAAAATCCGGCTTATCCTGCTCATGACGTCCGGCGTAAACTTATCAACGAACTGCATCGCATTCATGTTTTCGTGCACCTGCTCCACACGACTGGCGCCGGTCATGACGGTACTGACGTAAGGATTCTGCAAACACCAGGCCAGTGAAAATTGCGCTAGCGTTGCACCGATGTCGGCGGCAATCGGTTCCATCGCTGAGACTTTGTCCAGGCGATCTTCGTCGGTGAGCTGATCGTGTAGCCAGTCGAAGCCCTTGAGAGCACCCCGACTGTCGCTTGGTATGCCGGCTTTATATTTTCCGGTCAGCAATCCGGATGCCAAAGGGCTCCAGGTTGTAGAACCGAGTCGATGATCTTCGTATACCGGCTTGTAAGCCGGGCCCATCCGATGCTGTTCGAAGAGATTATAGACGGGCTGCTCAACGACGGGCTTATGCAGGTGATGTCGCTCAGCAATCTCAATCGCACTCACAATATCTTCTGCTTCCCATTCGGACGTACCCCAGTACAGGGCCTTGCCGCGCTCGATAATGTTGTGCATCGCCCAAGCGGTTTCTTCTATCGGTGTCGTCGGATCCGGGCGGTGACAAAACAACAAATCAACGTAATCGGTGTCGAGACGACGTAACGAACCGTCGATTGCCTCAATTAAGTATTTTCGATTCAGTGTGTTCTGTTCATTCGGACCCGCGTGCAATCCCCAAAATAGCTTGGTCGAAATGAGATAACTGCCACGGCGCCAGGCAAGTTTCTTAAGCGCCGCCCCCATGATCTCTTCCGATTTCCCAGCCGCATAGGTCTCCGCGTTATCGAAGAAATTTACACCGGCATCGTAAGCCGCCGACATCATTTCGACCGTAGAATCGATTCCAGCCTGGTTGTGAAACGTTACCCAGGAACCAAATGACAATTCGCTGACCTGGATACCCGCTTTGCCCAGATGACGGTAATTCATAAATGCTCCGTGTTTGACTTATCGAACCAAGCCTGAGTTAGCGTACTCGGCCTGCCTGGCCGTCGTTCAACAATCGGTCGGGGGACCAACCTAAATTACCAAGAATCGAGAACCAAGTCCTTGTTTTGAACTGCCCATCTATCAAACTGGTGCCTTCATGGCTATGGTGAGTGCACGCAGGAGTCGTTATGAAGAGCTGGGGTTTTTACATACTTGCAGCAATTGGATTCGTTATTTATGGAGCCGCGATGGACGTTGGTCGTGACGATAGCGGTGCCATCGTTGACGGCGGTAACGTCGATGCGTTTAACGTTCAGATGGGAGACTGCTTCAACGATGCTGGTACGTTCGACGACCAGATCACCAGCGTACCGGGCGTACCGTGCTCAGAGCCACATGACAACGAAACATTCGCTGTTATCGATCTCAGCATTGACGACTATCCGGCTGACGGGAACATGTACCAACTCGCCTACGATGCCTGTATGGTGCATTTCGAGGGATTTGTCGGCAGGGAATACAAGACATCCGTACTCGAGATCGCCACCATGTACCCGTCGGCTGAAAGCTGGGAACAAGACGATCGCGAGGTGATTTGCGCGGTGTTCGATGTGAATGCCAAGCAGCTCGTCGGAAGCGCGGCGGGTAGCGGGCTCTAGAGGCCGCCCGGTTTTTCCCTACCGCGCCCTGGTCTTACTTAGTAACAAGGCCCCAAGCCCAATGATGAAGAGCGGCAGGTAAGGTTCAAGCGGCCAGTACGGCAGCCACAACACCAAATCCGCAGACCACTTCGGCGTGGTCAAGAAAGTAGTAACAGATTCGCGCCAGTGCAAGCCGGTCGCGGCTGCAATAAGACCCAATGCGACCAATGCGTTGCCCACCACTTTGTACGCGAGCACAGTGCTGCTGTCCGGCGCCTCACGGTTCGCCGCTTGCAGTCGTTTTTTGCCCCAGGCGGCGATTCTCGACAGGAAAGCGAAGAAACCCATCCAGTAATAGACATAGTCAATTGCTTGTGGATCTGGATAGTAGGAAAGATTCCACCAATAGACGCTAAAGGGATAGGCAAACAAGAAATAGAGACCACTCTTGTGTATCAACTTCCACTGCGTCAGATTCAGATGTTTGCGGACGACCTGAAATGATGTCAGCACCATGGCCGCGAGAAAAATGTACCCAACACTTCCTTCAAGCTCATCGCGAAGCAAATAAATATCGTCGTAGTAATACTCGCGGAAGAAGCTCGACATTATGAAAATAAAGAAGCCTTGCCAGGCCATCGCAACGGCAAAACACATCCCAATGTACTTTCGGTTGCGCAGCAACCACATCGAAAACGCTCCTGGAAACAGAACATGAAGCGAAGACGAGGCAACGACAATGAATATGATGGGCACGGCAAAGCGCACGGAAAACCCGATCATTGACGACACGCCGGGTCCGGTCGACAAATCGACACCGCTCATAGCAAGGACCATGACGAGCGACATGGGAATTGAGATGAGCCAAAACAGTCGCCACCCGTTGATGGCCTTGTTTTTTAGGACGGCTTGCAGGTCAATTCTCATATTGTCGAATCACTAACACGGAAAAACGAGTTCGTTCCGGCTACTGTCTCATTTCGCGCCGACGCCTGCGTCGCTCCCGATAGGTCAAGAGTACGGCGGCTGTCCATCGTGTTAGGATTTGAGGATGCCCAATAGCTTGAAAACACGCACACGTCGCTCGCTCGAAGTCGCCATTGCCTTCGCCCCATGGGTCATTTCAATGTACCTGCTTTACTGGCTGGAGTATGGCGCGATCTGGACAACCGAAACTGCACATCGTGGAAAAATTTCCGTTGCGATCCTGATTAGCGGCATGGGCTTGTCGTTTCTGATTCAGTCGCGAATTTCGAGGCGCAATTCGAAGCAATAGTTATTTTCGCTCAATTGATCTGTTCGTTGACGGCCCTGTCGGCTGCATCTATCGCCCCTTGCACATACGCATAGGCTTCCGAGTCTGAATTGGCTATCGAGATTCTGCCCAGTTGTGCCCGGCCAGCGATATGCGGCCCATTGTAGCGGCCGTAATCACCGTCAACACCGATGCCCTCGAATTCATAGGCGTAACCGTGCGGCCACCGATTCAAAGTTATACCCGCGATCTCGCGCTCGGCGTCGAATCCGTGAGATCCAAGCATCCCGTCGAGATGTGAATAGATATTCTTCTCGAAGTCGTCGTAGCTCATCTGCATGAGTTTCGCTTGCCCGGCGCGATACTGATCTATCGCTGGCAGACCGCGGGTTGTTGGTGAGTACCAGGCTGAAATGACAATGGGTTCGTCCGGCCCTTTCGAATAATGGTAGTCGCCCATGCTGACCGGGAAATCCAGGAATAAGCGTTTGAAAAAGACGTCGCCTGGTGTGTAGACAGAACTGACGCCAGCATCAACGAATGCTCGCCAGTTTCGAATCGCGAAACTGCCAACAACGAACGGAATCTTGCTGCCATAGCGAATCGCTTCGGCCTGCTGCTCCGGTACTTCGGGGCAAATACTGGGAATGATGTCGTTGTAGCAAGCCATCACAGCGTGCTGTGCGCGGGCACGATAAGTCTCACCATTCTTCACATAGGTGATATCGACAAAACGCCCGTCGGGCGTGTTGACTGCGTTAACGACGGTACTGCTGAGCCGTATGCGAATATCGGAATCCGGCGTATCGAGTAAGGAATAGTCTGCACGAGCTGTGACGATATCCTCCATCGTCTTTCCAGGAATCGCTCCAGGAATGAGATCCCGCACCAGCATTCTCGCAACGCTCGCGTTGCCGTCTGGAAAATGAAAAATATAGGGCTCCTCTTCTCCTTCATCCTTCTGGACACCCAATTCCCAGGTACCAGGAAAGTAATAATCGGCCGCGCTCATTGCCGAGTCGGCCTCCCAGCCAAGCGACGTCATCACCAGAAATGTATCCTGCATGATTCCGGTCACAGACTTCGGCATGCCAGCGTATTTTTCGAGAAAGGTGAGGTAGCTGATATTGCGAAGCAGCTCGATTTTTTCCTTACGAGACATACCGTCCAGATAATCCACACCACCAGTGATCAGGCGAATGAATTCGCCCTGATCTTCCTCACTAATCGGAACACTTCGCACCGCCGCTTCCAATTCAGCGCCACTTAAGTTATCGCCAAGGAAACCCGGCAAGGGATTGGCCTGAACATGATCGACGCCGTAGGTCTTTCGATCGAAGTAAATGCCGCCCTTGAGGCCTCTTCTTTTGAAATAGTCCCGGTCAAAATAGTCGTAGAAACGATCGGTGTCGATCGACAGGTCTTTCAGCAATTGCTTGGCAACTCTCGAATACGATGCAGGGCTGTCTATCGACTGGCTTCCGCCATAGCAAAGCAATTTCTTGCCGTCGACATCGAATTCGTTGCGTCGAGCGTGACCGCCAAAATCGTCGTGGTTGTCGAGAACGAGAATACGGCTGGGCCCATCCCTGCGGTCGCGAAAAAACTTTGCTGATGAGAGCCCGGATATGCCGCCGCCGACAACGATCAGGTTATAGGTGTCTTCCGTCTGTTCCCGTGGGCGTAGAAACGACCGACCCTCTCGCGCCAGTGCGTGCGCGACTTCGAATGACCCGTCGTGACTACCACGCATGCCAGTCAAACCTGGCGGATAGTAGAGCAACTCTCGTCCCAGTGACTGGGCAAAAATATCCGCCGGCGATAATGACGTGCCAGCCGCGAGACTCAACGCCATCCCGTTTAGAAAATCACGGCGACTGATTTCGTTGGTTTTCTTTAACGACACGTCGATTCCATCTAGAGGAAACCGGAATTACTCGTGAATCGAGTCCAGTCCCTCACGCAAACGAATCGCCCACCGAACCGCCATGCGTCGAACTTCGCTTTTCGTTCTTACCGAATTGGACATTGTCAGGTTTCCGGCCGCTTGTTCGCCACTACGTCGGTCGACCGCACGGTAAATCACTTCATCACTCAAAGAGTCTCTTGCTTCGAGAATCAACGTGGCCTCCCCCACGGACGAAAGAAAGATCTCGCCACGACCAGCGATGTCGGGTGGCACTCGCGAAACGATGTCGTGTAATGCGCCCTCAATGATCAGAACGTCCGGCCCCCGACTGTTGGCAAACGTGAAATGCTTGCTATTCAGCAATTCCTCACGAAACGCCTCTGTTACGATTTCGCGTACCGCTTCCTTGCCCTCATCGCTGATCCAGAATTCGGACTCGTTGTTGATGCGCGCCCTTGAGGCAGAACTGTTCTTCCTAACAGCTCGAAACTCGAATGTCGCTCCGCCAGGCATGATCCTGGTGTATTGGGTGAGGTCAACATCCGGATCGATCCAGGCATTGCTGAAAGCCGAATTATCAATTCGAACGAGCCCGTCAAACGTTATTTCGGCATCGGGTCCCGTCTGAATGGTCGGCTCCGACGCACAGGCCACCAATGACAGGACCAAGGCAGTAGTTAGTAGTCTTTTCATTTTTTTACCCCTTGCAGATGGGCAAAGGATATCAGAACCAGTCCAATACGCTCGCGAATTTTCTTTTGGGAGCTGCGATACTGAATGCTGAATGCTGAACGCATCAACGGTAAGCGCTGAGTACTTCACCTGTGGCCGGTACTATGTTGCTTGCGTTTGATCCCCTGAAGACAAGCGGGAGGGACTCGACCGAAAATCCCACGTTTCGTTGCACCGAAAAGTGCAAGTGAGGGCCGCTGGAAAAGCCAGTGTTTCCCGAGTCAGCTATGTATTGGCCGGCACGTACACGATCACCGGGATTCACTCGAATCGAATTCCAGTTCAGATGCGCATACAGAGAAAATGTCCCGTCTTCGTGCAATATTCGAACGATATTCGCCCGCGGCCCGTCCTGGTTTCTGTCCAGACCGCTGCGATAGTTATCCGATGTTACGTCGAACACCACGCCGCCCCGAGCGGCGAGAACATTTGTTCCGATCGGCATCGCGATATCCACCGCGTAGATGCTGTCGAGCGTCTGATGCGTCGCCGAATCCGGATAGGCCTGCGTAATGGGAAAATTGAGCCCCGAGGGAAACGGTGCCTGGTAGCCCTCAACCACCTGGTGCGACGCCACCGGGTCTCCTGGCATGTATCTGAATTGATATCGGATCCGGGGCGCCGAACCCTCCTCAAGAACTTCGAGGTCTAAAAGCACCCGATTGCTGCGCGGCTCGATCACCCAGTACAAATCCTGATCAGGATTGGGAAGACTCACACCCGTAATC
>Ga0255040_10000013_pt1 | contig 37642 bp, 50 predicted proteins | sample BC1_12_2_MG_FD_181711 | JGI IMG/M metagenome (GOLD analysis project Ga0255040, IMG submission 181711) | Seawater microbial communities from Strait of Georgia, British Columbia, Canada - BC1_12_2 | ecosystem: Environmental > Aquatic > Marine > Strait | place: Canada: British Columbia | collected... | reverse complement strand
TAATTTCTTGGAGGGATAAAGCAGACCCGTTAATGTCAGCTTCTAGTCCTATCGTAATAATACTTCCGTTACCTGTTGCTTGAACAGCGTTTCTAGTCGTAAGCTCACCACCAGTAAACTCACCGATAGCAAACTCATCAACACCAAAGTACGCAGGTACTTGGTTGCCTACAGTAAACTCGTAAGTTTTAAAGTCCGTAGCTAGATCATAAGCCCACTTCATAAACACTGTTGCACCAGCAGCACCAACCAGAGTTGGCCTGAGTTTCTTTAGCAACTTTGTTTTAGCAGGATCACCAAACGTCAGACCCGGACTGTAGTACCTAAAACGATATGCTGTTGTGTTGTCAGAGTAACTTGAGTACGTCCCTAGTCCATCAGACGTTCCTATGTACAACGTACCATCAGTTGTAACTTCAAATGACTTGTGTGGAATAGAAGTCCACCGTGTAACTCTGTACGCTCCGTTCTCAAGTCTACCTTTAAGATCAAAGCAGTACGCTGTAAGTTGATCTGGAAACATAATAATGTAAAAAGAATTTTCAGGACTGTACACAGACGCCGTAGGTAACGTCCTGTTGTTAATCAAACTAATAATCTCAGTCTTTACGTTCAGGCTCAAGTCAGATATAGGTAGTGACTTCTCTTGTATAGTACGGCCTAAGCTCCTGAGTCCTGTGTTAGACATAAACAAAACATCTGTGCCAATGTGCTGGACAGAGTTTCTACAGATGCACCCAACGCCAGCTACTGTGTCAACCAGAGCCATACTAGCTGGACTAGAGGCACCTCCGTACACAAGTATGCTGTGCTTGCCAAAGATAATAAGAGTGTTGTTGTGTGCTGCTAACGCCCTAACCTCGTCGTATCCATCAGGCCAAGCCTTAGATACATCTATAGAACCACTGGAACCACCAGTAAAGTCTGCTCCAATTAAAAGATCAGACCAGTAAATTGTTTGTGTGTCTGTTGCGTTATCCACAACCCACAGGCGTCCGTAAGCTGCCAAAGCCTCGTGACACTTCAAGGTTGCGTCAGTAGCACCGCCGTTAGCCACAGTAAACGTACGTAATCCCGTAGCGTTGTCGTACACCAAAGGATCGTAACCACGTTGGAAAAAGTAAGCCTTGTCGTTAAAGTTTACAATCTTCCAATTGTTAGTTGTAATAGTGTATGAGCCGGGAGTTACGTCAGTTAACGTAGTTGTCCCTGTCATAATCTTGTTGTTACCAGCAGTAAATACTACTTCGTTACCCGCATCATCATAAAAATAATGGACCTTGTGTACGTAGTCAGTACCTAACTCTGTCTTGTCAGTAGTAATTACGTCGATACCCTTACGTGCAGCAATACGCCCACGCTTGTCAATCACAGCGTTGTCAGCAACGTCAGCGTAAGAAGGATCCTGTGCTATAGGAGAGTCTTCTGTGTTAACTCCTTTAAACGCAGGAGCAACTAAGTTGATGCTTTGTAGTGGCTGTGCCATACGTCAGGCTCCTACGGAGTGTACCAAATGGTTTCTTCAGGGTGCTTCTGTGCGTCCAGAGCAATCGCGTCAGACAAAAACTTATCAGCAATACCAAAGTACTCAGGTGCTGATGTACCGCCTGTCTCGCCACGTTCACGAGCCAACAGAGCTATCGCCATGTGTATCACAGGTTGACTAGGTATAACTAACTGGTCTGTGTCAGCACTTAACTCAGCGTTCCTGAGAATACAGTTAAATCTCAAGCTGTACACACCATCAGGCTTAGGGTAAATGTCTACTTGAGTGTCACCACTAGCATCAACGCCGTTGTACGTGTAGTACTCAGGTGAGCCGCTGGGTGGTGATTGGTTCAAGTACTTATCGTTAAACCAGTGTTGAGTGTTGTACTGCATAAAGATGTTTGAGGTGTCGTTAATTACGTCTAGTACCTTAATTTTATTTTGTGACCCAGTGAGTACGTAGTTAAAAATATCAGCAGACGTAGTTACCGTAAGGGTAGTCCTGAGTGCTGACCAATCCCAAGCATCCTCTACCATCTTCTTAGAGTCATTTACAAAGTCACCCACCATTTTGCTGTAGGTGTTGTCATTGACACTAGATACCTCGTCTTCACGCAACCGGCGTAGCACGTTGTTTACTAAGTTTAAATATGTCATGCTCTACCGCCTCCAGTGCCAGTAAAGAGTCCTGCTAAGTAGTCTGTAATAGGAAACTGTCTACCTGCTAAAAGCGCAGGATCACCTTCTATTCCCATAGAAATTTCTGGTGCTTCTGCGGTAAAGCCACCGCCACCGCCACCGCCACCGCCACCGCCACCGGATGTAGTATCAGGAGGATCAACAGGCGTAACAGGAGGCTTAACAGGTGGTGGGCATTTCCCGTCTTCGTAGCTGTCTACTGGTGTACCATCTTCACAAGTTTCACACCCGCTTTCAACTGTAGCGCCGTTGTCACAAACCTCAGTACCTCCACCACACTTTAAATCCCACGCTCGTTGTTGTTCTACCAATTCAAAAGTAACTGTTCCTATAGGTCTTGGTTCGTTACAGTCTACAACAAAGCCACCACCGCTAGTGCCGCACTCGTCTTCATTCTCTGAGGCGTATACTGGGTCGTCACACGGGTTTGTTGAGCCACAAGCTGCTTCTTTGTCTACAAAAGTACCATCAGGACACTTCTTTTTTCCACACCTATCTGCGTTTTCGTCTGTTATCTCTGAACACTCTAAAGGATCACCACCACCACCATCAGTACCGCCGGTTCCATCGTCACAGTTAGCTTTCCACCATCTTTGTTGCTCTTGAAGAGCAAAAGTTAAAGCGCCTTCTGCTGGATAATCGTCTTCACACGTTATACCGCCCGGTCCTCCCTTACTAACACATACACCCGCGTCATTAAAGTCTTGACCTTCAGGACACTTTTCGCACAGATCCGGTATAGCCCCACTAGGCGTTATTCCATCGTTAGCCTTACAGCCTACGTCTGATTTACATAGTTCGTGTCCTTGGTTTTCTTCCTTCTCACAGAAGGCTTCACTACCCGGACACAACTCACTTTCTGGGTCTTCGTCACAAGGGTCTATTGGCGGGTCAACCTGATCACCGCAGTCTCCAGATTCGTCTTCTGTGTCGTTTTCGTACCCCGGAGGACAGTCACACTTCAGGGTCTCCTCATTATATGTTCCTATGCCGTTACACCGTGGGTCTTGTATTACAGGACAATCGTCAAGTGTTCCTTGAATTATACCGCCTGTTGTTTCTTGAAGACTTGAGTTTTCACCTCCATCACAGTTTACGTACCCAGCGACTAGACAGGATTCTGTATTCTCGTTAAAGTAGTCTTCTTCTACACACTTAGTTTCGTCAAACAGGTCTGGGTCGTCATCAATAGTCGTAACAGGAATTAGGTTTGTTATTTCTTCTTCTAGTTCTCCCCAAACCCAAGTAGCAGTATAAACACCAAAGATTCCTTTGAGCCAATCAATAATGTCACTAGCTTTAGTATCAGTCGCATCACCAAAAACCTCTTTAACCTTTTTAATGATGGCGTCTTTCCAATCCTCTAGTGTTCCCGCCGGGTCTTCTGTAAAATCACCGATGTCTTTTCCGATGCCCTTGAGAAAGTCCTCAAAGTCTCGGTAGGTGCCTACATCAATTTCACCCATGCCCGGAAGAGGTGGTAAACCGGGTATACCTGCTAAAACACTAAAGTTTACACAGTCTTTCCAGCAGTACGTGCCTTTATCTGGGTCTGCCGTGTCACAGCCTTCTAAGTCTTGACACTTCTCAGGAATACCTGCGTCTAGAATTTTGTTACCAATTTTCTTAATACATTCTATGGGGTCCCCAACGCAGTCTGTAATTACGTTTTTAAAGTCGTCGTAGATACCCTTAGCAGTGTTAGCAATACCCTCGCCTACTTCATCCACGTAGTCTTGGAAAGACTTATCTATGCACTCTGGTGCATTAGCGTTGGCTGGATCGCTACAAAAATCTTGACACTCTGGTTTATCTTTGTTTTCTTCCAGATTACAGTCTGTAACACCGCCAACGTCAGGACACTCATCTCTACTGTTAGCAAAAATTCCTCCACCACAGTTAAACAGCGTGTTAGTATTATTATTGCAGTCTTCTTGTGATCTTGCGTAAACAGGGCGTTCTACTGTGTTTCCGTCTCCATCATCAAAAGTAACTAGATTATCAGTACATTCAACTAAGTTGTCTAAATCTGTTCCACACTCTTCTGCGTTTTCCTGAGTAATAACTGTGCAGTCTGGTGCATTAGGATCTACTAGAGGGACACACCCACCATCAGCGTCTCTTTTGCCTTCTACTCTAGTACCATCAATAGTTTCCCAGCATGTTGTGTTTTCTGTTGTGGTTGTAACACACTCTCCATTAGAGTAAGTTCCGGGTCCGTCGTCGTTAACACACTCAGTTCCATTTTCTTTCTTAGGGTTAACACCCCAGTCACTACAGTTGCTGTATCCTGCTTCACAGAGAGCATTGGATAACACGTTGTTACCAGAAAAGTTGTCGTTGTCTACCCTAGCCGCTAGAATCTCATCTATAGCTTCATCTGAGTATCCGTTGCTTTTTAAAATTGCTCGTATTTTTTCGTCAGTTATGTTTTCGTCTAAGACAGACTCTTTTGTAATAAAGTCGTTGTAGTAATCTGACCAGCCTTCAATACCAGATAAAGGGGCAGGGTCAAAGTCTCTAAGCTCTAATAAAGATGCTTCGCCGCGACCATAGGCGTCTAGGAGTCTTTGCCACTCTTGAAGCGCCTTTAGTTGTCCCGGAGATACAGATCCTTCGGGTGCTTGTGATGGTGGTAAAACTGCACGAACGCCTGTAGGACCAGACGTAGAAAAGACCGGGACGGGACTCTCATCATTACAGTACTTTCCACCAAGCGTGGTACAGAGCCAGTCTTTTATGGGTATCCCTTGTACTGTTTCATCCATAACTTACTTACCACCCTTAAGTTGCATCAGCTTGTCAGCACCACGTATGCCAAAGCTGGCTGTGACTGCAACGTACAAAAGATATTGATACCACTCAGGTAGCTTCCCTAGTTCTGCAAAGGCCACACCTACGCGACCAATGATATCAAGATCGTTCATACCTACGCCCCACATAATAGCTATTACAGGCGCACTCAGGACTACTGTGAACCACTCGTCTTTCCACGAGGATGCACTAGCCTGTGCCATGTGCTGTTCCCAAGATGCTGTGTTCTGTATTACTTGCATCTTAGCTACGTGTTTAGCTTGTGACTGCTCGTGACGATTGCTCATCCAAGTCTTAGCGAGTCCAGCAATAGGACTAATGAGGGCTTGCCACACTTACGACTTACCTCTGTTACGCCAGCCTTGCACCGTGTCTGTTTCCCAGATGCGTATAGCTGTCCACACGAGTGTCAACAACGCAGCTAAGGAAGGCAATACGCCAGCCAAGGCACCAACACCAGTTGCTACAGAAACTGTATCCATTACCTCTTTCATACCTTGATCTGCCATCCTTATGCACCTTTGATAATTACTGTCGTGCCGTAAATAATACTGGCTGTTACGACAGCGGCTATAGATACAAGAAAAGTGTCTAGTAGCATACGTTGTCTCTTGCGTTGCTTGTAGATAACTTCTTCTCTTTGTGCTTTAATCTTACGCCTCAGCATTATCATCTCTTGATAAGTCTCGACACCGTAAGACCACACAATGAGTTCTCGTATCTGTTTCTCTTGCTCCTCTAGCTTTTTCTTAGCTATGACGCTGTTGAGTGCTTGTTGCTCTACGGTGTTACCGTCAAATAACTTTTTAAATACACCGGGATTTTCAGCTTCTTTTTCTGCTTGTTTTATGTCAGATGCAAAGCTGTACCACTGCCCTAACTTCTGAGCAACGTGCTCAATCTCAGCACCTCTGTTTACTAGCGTCTGTACACCTTTGAAAGTTGTAGACGCCATAGCAATTAAAGAAAGAGGATCCATTCATTAGCTTACCAAGAAACACCAGTGCCAGACGTAGGATTAGCCTTTTCAGCAATCTGTGCGTCAATAGCGGCCTCAACAGCGGCTACTCCATCGTCACCCAAAGCCGCCTTAGCCCAGCCAACAGCCGTGTCTTCGGTAATATCGCCCCATGCAACAAACGACTCACCCGGAGCCTCAAGACCTACAGTGCCGTAGGATGAGCCAGAGTTATCTCCGTCAGTCTTTGAGCAACGCCAGTGTACGGTGTTGACTACGTTGGTGTGTCCGTCTTGTGACACGGTGTAGTCCATTGCGGATACAGTCCATGTGTGTGCCATTGTTTATTCTCCTTTGAGTGCCGCTACTTCGGCTTCAAGTGTTTCAATTCTTGTTACTGCTTCTTGCAGGGCTTTGATAGCCTTCATGTACAGGATGCTGTACTTGACGGACTTCATGCCTTCATCGTCAGTCTTAACAAGTCCAGACATTCCAGAGGCTTCAAGCTCTTGAGCAACGACCCCAATGTGCGTAGCGCCTGTTTCGTTAAGCGTGTAGCTTCTGACTTGCACAGCCATAATGTCATTAATCTGTGATGAAGCATCTACAATGTCTGACTTGAGGCGTTCATCTGAAATAGCGCCGTAATTGTTGTTTGTGTTTTCTAAGTCACCGTCGCCGCGAACATAAACTTGTCCAACGCTGCCACCAAAAAGAACCGCTACGCCTGAGCCATCAACATCACGGTAAGAAGCTAAATAACCGGGAACGGCTGACGAAATTCTTGTACCAAAATTAGTAGTATTTATGCTTGTTACAGTCGTACCGACCAACACGTTACCATCTTGGTCAATAATCATGCGATCTACAGGGCTAGATCCTTCACCACCTGTTTCTGATCCATCATGCGTTCCAAATTTTAAATAACCGCCAGAGCCGTTTGCGTTTGGAACAACAGCTTGGATATTAGCCACCATATTTGGCCCGTCGTTTGAGCCATCTTCGTTTTTAAATTGCAAAGCACCTAGCACATTTCCTGTGGTGTTGTTTCCCGATCTACCTAATGTAATAATTGATGGTGCGGCGCTACCCTCTATATGAAGACGGGTTTCTGGACTTTCAGTACCAATACCTACGTTACCAGAGCTATCAATACGAACAGTTTCGTTTGTATTAGTAATAAAACGCATTGCGTTAATATTGTGATCGTAACGTATGTTCCCAACGTTGGCGTCGTTACTATCGCCAAAGTTAATAAGGCACTCTCCAGTTGTGCTCGCAATCATTTCAAAAATAGCATCAGCGTCTGAACCTGTCCCATTTGTTTTTAGCCTAAAAGATACATTTTCACCTGAAGCCGTAGATGGGTTTTCTACTAGTAAGTTTTTGGTGGTGCTTGTAGCTCCTATCATTACGTTACCAGAGCTATCTATACGCATACTTTCTGATGAGTCTGTCCAAAACGCCATAAAGTCACTAGCGTGGTCGTATCTAACTAATCCTGCATACTCACCAGAACCCGTGCCATCACCTAAAAATATGTCGCTTCTACCCGTAGTAGATGCCTGAATAGACAAGGCTTGTTGTGCGCCAGAATGATTACCAATCTGAAGATTTCGTAGGGGACTAGTAGTACCAATACCCACGTTACCAGAGCTATCAATACGCATACGTTCTGTGCTATCGGTTCCAAACGCTAATACGTTACTTGAGGCGGCAGTAATGTATGTTTGGTCTGATGTATTGGTAAAACTTAACTTATTAGTACCTCTTATCTTTACCCCGCCATCAACGACTAAAGACTCGTCAGGACTCGTAGTGCCAATACCTACGTGGCCGGAGCTACTAATACGCATACGCTCTGTGTTAGCGGTGCTAATAGCTAATGTATTATCAACCGGTCTATATAAAGCCGCCGCCTCAGATGGTGTAGATATTGAGCCAGAGAACGACACAAAACCGCTTGTGACGCGAACATTTCCACTTACATTTAATTTTTCGTTAGGACTCGCAGTACCAATACCTACGTTCTCACTAGAATCAATCGTAATCGCAGTGCTTGTAGCGTTATCGTCGATGCCTGTGGAGGTAAACGTACCCGTAGTCAAGCTAGTGGGGTTTGTCCCAACCTCAATTACAGAACCGCCTGAGTCTTCTGTGTAAAGACGTTTGTTAGTTAAGTCAAATGCGGGTTCACCTTGAACAAGATCTCCCGCTAGAGGCGCACCTGAGCCATTCTTTAGTTTAATCGTGGTCGCCATTAGTACGAACCTCCATTAATAGTTCCTGTTATTTCAAAACCGTTTAAGTCTAAGTTACCGCCTAGCTGTGGCGTAGTGTCACCGATGAGATCTGGGTTAATCGTGTTCCACGCAGATCCATCGTAGATACGTGTTGTGTTGTCACCTGTGTTAAAGTACCAATCACCAGCAGTAACTGCGTTACCGTTTAAGTCAACCGTAGGGTTACTCGCCTGTGCTCCCAAGAAGAACCCATCAATGGCTTCCTGAGCAGCCTCAGCAGCCGTCTGAGCAGCCTGTGCAGCCGTTGCAGAAGTAGACGCACTAGAGGCTGAGGTAGCTGCGTTCGTCGCTGAGGTGGACGCTGAGGACGCGCTAGAGGCTGCGTTAGTCTCAGATGTACCTGCGTTAGTCTCTGACGTTGCTGCGTTGGTTGCGCTTGTGCTCGCTGCAGACGCTGATGACGATGCACTGGACGCACTAGACGCTGCGTTAGTTGCGCTAGTAGACGCCTCAGACGCCTTAGTAGTAGCTGTAGTAGCACTGGCTAAGGCATTGGTTTCACTTGTGCTCGCGTTGCTGGCGCTGGTAGCAGCGTTGGTTTCACTAGTTGACGCATTGGTTGCACTAGTAGCTGAAGCAGTAGCACTCGTTTCAGCATTTGATGCACTGGTAGACGCATTAGACTCAGACGTTACTGCGTTAGTTGCGCTAGTCGATGCTTCAGACGCTTTGGTTGTTGCTGTTGTAGCGCTAGAGGACGCAGAGGTTGCACTGTTGGCTGCGTTAGTCTCGCTAGTTCCAGCGTTAGTTTCACTGGTTGATGCTGCTGATGCACTGGATGCAGCCGCTGTTGCGCTAGACGCTGCGTTAGTTTCGCTAGTGCTGGCATTAGATGCACTGGTTGCAGCAGCAGCAGCATCAGCCGCAACACCAGCTTCACTAGCAGCAGCGTTGGTTGCACTTGTAGCCGCAGCAGAAGCACTTGCAGAAGCTTCGTTTGCTTTTGTAGTAGCAGTCTGGGCGTTCTGTGCTACCTGTGACGCATACGCATCCGTAGAGGCATCACCTGAACCACCGTCACCCCGAAAGATAGGCATAGACTGCTCCTAAGAAAACAAACAAGGAAAGAGAAAAAGGGGCCATTGCTGACCCCCTAGAGTTTTACTCGTCAGCAACAGCGAGGATGAATCCTGCTTCGGGACGGTAAGTCTCAACACCGTACAGAGTGTCAGCCGTGTACAGAGTAGAAAGATACTCTTGCTTGTACTGGGTCTGAGATCGTACAGCCATTTGCTCTGCCATTACGAGAGCGTCTTTGTGGAAGAACAAGCAACCACGGGTATCAAGAGCTGAAGCACCGTTCTCACCACCTGTCTCAATTACGGGACAGTTGCTAGAAACGTATACGTCAACACCGTACAAGTTACCGATGAGTCCTGACTCAACACCACGACCACCTACAAAGTCAGAAGACACGTAACGCTCAATGCCCATGATTGACTTACGTGACGCAGGAGGAATAACGAGAACTCGTCCATCCATAGGTACGTCAGCGTCATCCATCAGCTTGATAGCTTCGCGGAATCCAAGATCCGTAAAGTTGTCGCCTGTAGCTACAGTATCCACTGCATAGGCAGCAAGACCAGCAGTAGAGTTAAAGTAGTAGCTGTTGCTGTTTACCCAGTTAGCACCAGTAGCAGCAGGAGTCTGAGTACGAGTGCCGTCGCCAAAGCCAGTAGCAGCGTTGATGAGGTCAGTGTCTACCTTCAGAGCAAGCTGGTAGCCAGCGTCTTCGGTGTAGAACTGTCGCAGAGAAGACAGAGCCTGTACTTCTACGATGTCCTCAATCAAACGTGAGTACTCAAAGTGACGGTCAACAGTTACTTGCAACTCAGTTTCTAGGTTAGCCTGAATCGTAACTGCTACAGCTTCTGCCTTAGCAGATGCAGCACCACGAATGGGCTTAGGGATGTGAATAACATCACCTTTCTTGCCAGACATAGCGAGACGCTTGACAAGAGGAGCCATCTTCAGGTTCTTTTGGTAAGCAGCGATTACTTCATCGCTCCAGATTTCTGGGATAAAAGTCCCAGCAGCAGTTTTGTCTACTACAGCATTAGCTGTAAAGTAAGTACCAGAGGTTTCACTAGCCATTGTAATTCTCCTTTAGGCTATCGGACCCGACCCTCTGAATACGCTTTGAGTAATTCGTCCGACATGGACTGATAGCGTTCTGGGTCGGTTCTCATAAGTTTAATAATGTCAGCACGACGATAAACTTTACGACGAGATCCTTCTGCTGTTCCGCGAGCGTTGCCTGTGTTAGCTGACTTTACCTGACTCTTACGGGCTGCTCGTTCTGCTTGCGCAGTCTGTTGAACTACTTGGTTCCTGTCTTTCCAGAGACTAAATAGTTCGTGTGCAGCGTCGTAATCGTATGCTTGGTCAGCCTGAACAAACAACTGTGTTCGGACTTTTGACCCTTTGATCCACTCAGCAAACTTAGGGTCTTGCAGTATCTGTTCCATCTCAGGATGAGAGGACTTGAGTTGTGCAAGAGTAGCCTGTTGTTTGTACTGTTGTGTGTAAGCCTGTGCTTCTTTGATCTTAGGGTGGTTGTCTATAGCTCTACTAACAGCGGTCTTAGGATCGACAAAGAAATCTACATCGTCATCGTTATCATCTTGTTGTTGCTGTTGTTGAGGTGCTTGTTGGGTTGAGAGTTGTGTTTGGATGTAATCATCAACAACTTTACGTAACTCGCCAACTTCCGTACTCTGTTTACCTGAAAACTTCTCAAGCTCTTGGTGCATCTGTACGAGGTCTTCAACAGATTTACCGTGGTACTTTTCTGGAACTTCGGGCTGCTGAGGTTGTTCCTCTTCAGGAGTCTCTACAGTATCTCGTGTGTCGAGTTGGTCTGCTGCTTCTAATTCTTCTTCCTTACGCTCATCAATTAGTGTTGCTCGTGACATTCTAAACTTACCCCGCCTATTGTTTTTATTAGGTTATGGAGGATTAAATGGGAGTTAGCCTATGAGGTTTCCCGCGTGGTTTGCCCAGCCTTCTCGTGTTCACGTATCCATTTCATGTGCCTACCGGGGAAATCCCCAGAGGAACCGTCAAGTATGTGTTGAGTTGCTGATACAATCTTTGTAGCGTTAGCACCACATCCGCACCTACTGGATGTAGTACCTGACTCTACAAATTCTTCAAAGGTATGTCCGTTAGTACAACGAAAGTCAAATACTTTAATCATCTTCTTCTGGAGGCTTAGAGGCCTCTTCGTAGTTAGTTTTAACGATAGTTTCCATGTTGATTAAGTGGGCTAATATGTTTAGTTGTCCCTTACGGAAGAACATATCGTTAGCATCTTTAGCTGCTTCTATACTGTTAATCTGTAAAGCATTGTTACCAAAGTCTTGCACAAGTTGCTTCCAGCCATCAGTAATAAAAAGACTAAAGTATGCGTCGTAGTACTGCTGTGTTTCTTGATCCATCTTGAGGCCTCTTGGGTTGTCTCTGTTGTATTAAGTGTACCTAAGTACACCTATATTATACCATACTTTTACTCAAAAGTCAAGCTTTATTTTATGTAAATTTTACCGTTTCTTGGCAGTTTTCTTAGCTTTTTTAAAGGCAGAGGCCTTAGGAGCTCCTTTTGATCCCGGTTTACGCATAGTTTCACCTGATCCAGCCTTGATACGCTTACGCTTGGCGTGGATATTAGCATATAGTCCTCTAGGCATTATTTCTTAACCTTCTTCTTTTTCTTTTTAGGTGGTCTTCCTATTGTACTTCCGTATGTTCCTTTTCCTTTTGGCATAGCTATCTCCTCACCATTTCACCTTGTTTGCCCAATAAGCCGCAGAACACTTCCCTTTGGCTATATTTTTAGCGTGACGAGACTTAAAGGACTTACGCCTCGCTTTCTCCTTAGCAGTCTTAGGACTCTTGCCAGCACCTGATACTCCTTGTTGTCCAAACCGGATAGTCTTAACTTTACCGTCGTCACATTTAGCCACAACTACGTGTGACTTAGTGGGGTGACTAGGCGTCCTCTTTGGTTTGTTGTAACCCGCCACTCCTACTCTTGCTAGTCTTGGGTCTTTTTCCTTTGGCACTGTTAGAGTCCTCTTTCTGGCGCAGGTCCGACATTTGGTCCTCTAGGGCCACCACCTTGGCTTCTAGCTTCTCCAATTTGTTGAACTGGTCTTGGAACGCTTCGTTGATTTGGCTGAGAAATTGGTTCATTTCTGTTTGTGTCATTATCATTTCGGGAAGCTGCTCCTCTGTTTTCTTGGTTGTTCATAGACTTTTCTTTTAGTGCTACTTCAGCAATCTTAAGACGTTTTTCAAACTCTTTGTCGTCTGCGTCTCCTTCCTTAATATTTCTGGTGATTGCTTCAATTTTCTCAATCTGTAGTTCTTCAGGAGCAAGCTGTGTTTCTATGTTGTACTTAGCTGCTCTAGCTTGAGATTCAGCCGCCTGACCTTGCAACGCCTGAGTTTGACTCTTTTGGAACTCAAGCTGTGCCTGTTGAGCCATCTGAGCCATTTGCTGTGCTTGAGGATCTGGCTGTTGAGCCTGTTGCATAGACGCAATCAACTCATCACGGTTACTCAGGTTCATGTTGTCGATGATGCTCTGGATCAACACAGGATAAATTGGACTGTCTTGCTTCATAGTTTGCAGAAGTTGCACCAACTGAGTTACCTCGTATTCCCTAGCGATAATGCCTAGCGTAGACGTAGCGTTGAACTTGTAGTCAGCTACGGGGTAGTTTTCAGGATCAAACTGCATGTACCTGTGTGCAGCCTTAGTTACAAACGGTAACAGAAACGACTGCTGGAAGTTAATCAGGGTGCGCTTATGGCGTTTAATAATAGCACCAAGAGACATAGAAATACCAGCGGCAGTAGCTTCACCGTTAACAGTGCCAGCAATTCCTGCTGAATCAACCGCTCCTGTAGACTGCTGAACCATCTGCTGAAGCGCTTGTGCTTGTGCGAAAGTAATCTGACCAACTTGTCCAAAGTTAAATGGCTGTAGAACTTCACGAGGATCTCCGTTAGTTAGAATCATTTTGCCCGGACGTATTTCGGGTTTAGCGCCACGAGGTAAACGTGTCGCGTCAATAGCAAGCATAGGATGAATCGTGAGGTTCAAGGCGTCAATACGTGCGCGTAGCTCTGTGTCCAAAGCCTTCTGTGAGTTGTAACCTTTTTCGCATACGCCTCGACCCCAGAATCTTCCGGGAACTACGTCCCAAGGAAAAGCAACTACAGGCCTATCACCCATCATGTACGGATTAGCTTCAGCCTTTAGTAGTGTGCCACCGTTAGCTATAACTACGATAGCTTCGACGTACATAGACTCTGACTCTACTTCTACGTCCTCAGCCTCAAGCAACTCACGAGGTACGAGTCCGTAGTACTTCGTCAGGCGTACCTTGTCGTCGTTGTAGATCGTGAGGTCTTGGTCAGGCTCTAGGTCTGTGTCAGGCGCGGCAGACTCAATGTAAGCGTCTTTGTATACGCCTTGCTCCTGTAGCATTTCTATGCTGTGCTTAGACACAAACTCATCAATAGCCACACCCATAGCGTCTTCTACAGTCGTTGCTACAGGGTCTATGAGGAAGTTCTGAGGTAACACGGGCTTCAGCTTAACTACCACTCTGTCAGTAATGTTGACGCCTACGGCAGTTAAGTCCCCACCCATGATAGGCTGAGTAGCAGGAGCCATCTCCTTGATCTCCTCAAGAACTACCTCTCCCATGCCTGTACCAAACACAGCGGAGTTAATCAAGCACTCTGCAACAGCCTTACGTACTTTACACTTCTCAAAGTCTTCTGTTAGCTTGTTACGCAGGTACTGTACGTCCTGTCGGTCTTTGTCATTAACATCATCAGAAATATCAAACCACTTACCTCTACCAAACGTGGCTTCCTCTAGTTCTGCTACGTTAGACTCTACGGCCTGTTGTAGCGCAGGAGATATGATTCTGGAACGCTCTGATCCTCTCTGAGAATCCGTAGGATCCCACTGTCCCCTCCAGAGCCTGTAGTACTCTTCAAACTTTGCTTCGTAATTTGACTCGTAGTGGTCACGCCAGTTTTCACACTTGGTCATCACCCACTCTTCCAGAGACTCTTCAATCATCAGAGGGTCTGGGCTATAGATATCTTCTGCCATAGTACTTTCCTTAAAGTATTGCTACGCTGTAACCAAGTGTAAAAAACACTACGGCAGAAATAGCGTAGATGCCATATGTGTTAAACCGTCTAAAAACTCTGTGATTCACTTTAGTATCCTGCTACTACATCTAGTAGTTCGTGGTCGTCTATTTCAAAATCGTAGTGGTACGCTACTTGTGCTAACTGATCTACGTAAGCCAAAGCGTCAATCAAGTCATCGTGGGTCAGAGGATCTGGAAACTGGAACAGTTGGTCCAAGAACCTAGAGTTCCACTCGCCTTTACTCAGTGTTACGTAGCCGTTCTCAAAGCGTCCTTGCAGCGCCCACATTACCCTGTCAGTCTTCTTCTTGTTACCGTGGGTTAACTCCTCGACTCTGAAGAACGTCCCGTAGCGCTTCTGTAGGTCCATCAGAGGCGACATTACAGCCTGCTTTGCGATTCCTCGTTCAATACCAACGCTGATAGGACGGTAATCTCTGACGGCCTGAAATATCTTGGTGGCAGTCTCGTCAAGGCTCCACCGCCCATATATAATGTTATCAACGTACCAACCATCAGGATTAACTTTAACAACAGCGATTGCGGTTTCATCTAGTTTAGAGTTCTTCGTCCGTTTCTTGTTTACTTCCTCAAAGCCAGCTAAGTCAACAGCTATGTAGTAATCTCCAACCTCCGGCTCTTCTCCGAACTGTACCCAATCTTCTCTGAACATCTCTGAGCCTCTGGCTTCAAATGAGGCCATGAACTCTTGTCTAAAGGCGTAACTCGACATTGATTTCTTCGCCATGTCGATTTCAGACGGGTCCAACAGAGGGTTGTCGTAGCTGGTGAAATGCCAGCCCCGGTAAGTTTCATCGTCGCCTAGCTCCGCGTACTTGTACAACTCGTAGAAGTGATTACGTCCCATAGGCGTACCTATGAACATCGCAGAACCTTTTTGGTCTGCTAGTGCTGGACGAAGTATCTGTTCCCATACGTCAGGCTTCATGTCTGCGTACTCGTCCATCACGAGAAACTTCAAGGACACACCACGCATTGTCTCAGGCCTATCGGCCCCCTTGAGACTAATCATGGCCCCGTTGACCAGCTTGATCTGTAGGTTGTTTATGTGCGAACCTGAGATAACAGGGTGTCCTAGCTCTAGCAGGGTTTGCCACATGATGTCTCTTGCTTGGCCCTGCGTAGGCGCAACGTAAAAAACTTGACCCCTATCGGTCTGTAGAGCATTAATGATTAACATCCAAGCAGCAAGACGGGACTTCCCTGTTCTCCGTCCTGCGGCTACTACCTTGAACCTAGTAGGGTCAGAGTAGACTTCCTGCTGCCACGGCAACAGTTGTACGTTTAGGTCAGTCACTTGGTTTAGTTACAAACTCCAGCGTCTTCTGAGTTATCAAAAGTCTCGTCACCGCAGCCGTACTTACCATCGTTGTCGGTATCACAGAAACGTCTCCAAGTAATCATGTCAAACGTCAAACCTTCGCTCCACGGTACGTAAGTCTTACACCACTCATGTGATCCTACAGCAAAGGGATCTTGTGGTTGTTCTACGTAGTCACGCTTAGTCCACGGCTTTTGTACACGAAAGAACGTGTCTTTGTTACCCATCAGTTGTCGCTTGAACAGGGAGCTACTAGGCGTACTGATGTAAATCTCTTGGTTTTCCTCTAGGGTGTACGTAGATCCGTCGTCGTAGTTGATAACAGTTTCTGCTTTGGCTCCGATAGAAACCAGAGAAAAAAGGAATACTGCTGCAAAACCTAGTACCATTTCGTTTACTTTGTTAGTCATTGTGAAAGTTCTCCTACGTTGTTTAGGGCTTCTCTAAAGTCTTTTGAACCACCAAAGTGGTAAAAGATTTGTGGAATACTCCTCTTGCCACTCATGGCTTCTACTAAGTCCCAACCGGCTTGACCCGGAGGTATGTGTACGTACTTGTAGTCTAAGTCGTATTCTTTTGCTAATTTCTTGGCTCTGTTGCAAGCAGGGCACCAATCAGCACCAACAATGGTAATCATACAAAGTTAACCAGTGCTGAAGTCATTTCAAGAAGATCAAATGTTACGGCAAACTCCATGTCTGAACCAGCTTCTGCCTGAACCTTAACCACCTCATCTTCGTGAAGGACAAACATAGGACCGCCTCCGTTGCTTAAAGTTAGGTTGCCACCACTAGATACGTTTACATCATCAAAAATATCTACTCTATTGGATCCATCAGAGTTAGCAAAGTGCAGAGAAGCGCTGTCATTGCCGTGGTCATCGTGGTTAGCAATGAAAATGTACTGAATGACAGCATGAAATCCAGAAGGTACAGTAAACAAGGTTGTTTCTGTTGCGTCTGTTAAGTTTATGTGCTTAGTGTATAGCATGTTTAGCGGCCCTTAAGATGCCTAGTAAACCCAGATCACGGGCACAGTTCCCCGTGTATCAACGTGAATAAAGTCACCAGCGACCCCTATGCCAGTAAATCCCATGGATAGAGCTTCTCTTATTAACGTGTACCGGTGTGCAGCGTTTGTTATTTTTATGTCTGCTGCTATGCCTTGCGCGTGGGTTCCCGGTACGTCCTTTTTAGCTTCTATGGGGTGGCTAGGGCTTCTGTAGCCGCTGGTGATAACAAAAGGGAAACCGCAGTTGTCCCTGAGTTGGTCTAACTTGAGTAAAAACTCGTCCTCCATGCGGTTCTCACCAGTATGTTGACAGTTAAACTCTTCTTTAGTGAAGTATTTCAAGAATCTTCCTCTTGACACTCTTGACAACCACAGTCACAGCCTGAAAGTTTACTCCTCAATGAGTTCACCTTCAATTGTGCTTCCGTCTTCAGTGCCTCCAAGAATTTCCGTGCTTCCGACACCAGTGATGTTAATCTGTATTGCACTTCTTCCATTGTCTTTTACCACCTCTTTTTCAAATGCACCTACTGGGAGTATTCTGTCCATCACTAGCTTCCATGCTGCTGCCTGATTCTTGTGATCGTGGTCTAAAGCAGCCTCAAAGATAGTCTCTAGTACCTTAATGGACTTAGGACTAGCTAACATCCTAGCCTTGTACTCATTAATTATAGTAGCATCACCCTTAGGCCTGCCTACTTTACCTCTAGACCCTGCAGTTTTAGCCTTGATCTCCTTTTGCTTAGGCCTACCTCTGGGTCTTTTTTTAATATTAATCTCTTTTCTAGCTGCTGCTTGGGCTTCTAGGGTGTTTTCTTTGGTTTCTAGGGTGTCACCTGACGACATTCTCCTGTATCCTTGTGTTTAACGCTAGTTCGCATGAGTCCCCTGCTTAGGTTGCAACAGATGAGGGGATCTATACGAACTATACAACACTCAATCTTTAGTCCCGCACCTGCTTCACTAAATACATCCTAATATCTACCTTATATTATACCATACTTTTACTCAAAAGTCAAGCTTTATTTTATGTAAATAGTACACAAGGTACACTATAGGTTCACTTATTTAGTGCATTTGTGACAACACAGGGTAAACACGAGGTAAAACAAGTCGCTAGGTAGGGCATAAGTAACATGAATAATCCCTATTTTTTCTAAATTCACCTTCTGGTGTGCTGAGGTGGCTACAACTATAATTAACACAAGTCAACACCCTCCCCCGTGTCAAACTCAAGGGCCACCCCAAAGTTGGCATGGATCTTGCTATAGCACAACCTGTGCCAACATAAGAGGCCAGCAACATTGGCACACTTATTGCATAGGCAAAACTCATGCCAACATGGGGATATGTAACATGTGAATATTTACGTAGACACGAGTGTGTGAACCAGTGTAGGACCCTTAAGCTAATCGCAAGCATACAACATGCTAGGCAGTCAATAGTCTAGAGCCTACCTAATTATGGTAATATTACCGCTTGTATTCTGTCTCTGGATCCATCATAGTACACACATGGCGACGGGGAACACATGCCACCCCATAGGAGCGACTATATATGTACACACTGCAATACAGATTTAGACAGCAATCTAACAGCAGGTTAACTAAATGGTTCAAAGTATCACAACATGTATACCTAGAAGAAGCTCGACAGGCCCTAAGCCAGCACATAGCAGAGTTTTCAACATTCAACGCTAGACTAATCACTAATGATGGCGACACTCTAGGTGAATACAAGTACAGCAAATAGGAGGCCTGAGGCCATGGCAATACATAAAGACTACAGCGTATACGTAGGCACTGACAGTGTATACTTTGAGCACATCACTAGAGGCGAGGACGATGCCATATGCGTCTACGTCATGCAAGGGACTATATGTTACGATTACGACATGAGCTTCTGTATGATACCAGAGGCCAGAGAGTGGTTAGACGCTAACGGCTACGACACTAGCGACATATTAGGTTAACAGGGGGCTTGCGTTTAACAATGGGTACCTATATGGTGCCCATGATTAAACACAAACCAAACGAGGGTAACACCATGCTAAAGCTATCCAAAGCATCTAAGATGCCATGTAGGTCGTGGTCACTGCAAGCGTTAGACACGTGCCCAGCGTCCAGAGACAGCACAGGCGCACTAGTGCCTGCCTGTAGCGGATGCTACGCCACCACGGGAAACTATCGGTTTAAGAATGTTAAAGCACCACGGGAGCACAACCGGATAGACTGGAAGCGTGACACATGGGTAGATGACATGGTGGCAGAGTTAGACAATGACCGCTATTTCCGATGGTTTGACTCTGGGGACATGTACAGTCTAGGACTCGCTAATAAGATTCTGGAAGTTTGCCAGCGTACGCCGTGGGTAAAACACTGGATACCGACACGGATGCACAAATTCCGTAAGTTTAAGGTTGTTCTGGCGTTGCTACAGGCCTTGCCAAACGTAGCGGTTAGGTTATCCAGTGACTCTATCACAGGCGAGACGGTACAGGGTAGCAACACTAGCACCATTGCCACGCTTGACACGGTGCCACGGGGTGCTGTAGTGTGCGAAGCGTACACAAGGCAAGGCAAGTGTGCTGACTGTAGAGCCTGCTGGGATAAGAGTGTACCCGTAGTCTGCTACATAGGCCACGGGCGATCAATGGAAAAGCAACAGCGCAATATTATTGCAACCACAGGAGTATAACAGCATGACACTACAGGAAGCCGTGAAAGCGTATATTTATCAGGTAAAGAATCAATCGCCCATTGTGAGCACGTCACACGCTCACTACATGGCATACGCTAGAAAGTTTGGTGATGACGTTTGGCAAAAAGCGTTAGACGATTATTTTAATCAGCAGAAAAAGAGAGGGTAACAGCATGAGAGACTACAGCGTACAATGGAATCACGACGACTACCCAGAAGTGACACGGGAGTACCTAGGCATACTACCAGAGTTTTTTATCCACGCGACACAGGAGGGTGACACACTGGAACAGGTCACACAAGCGATGGATAGCATTTATGGTTTCGGTGGCTTTCAGTACCCATTTGGTGGCACTGTGGCAGACTGTGGCGCGTACAAGTCGCCAGAAGACCCAGACCTACAACCGTACGCCACAATATCGTTTAGGGATCGCTTTACCATGTACTGCTACCCGTACGCTATCACGGCTATCAGGGACAACGACACAGGCGAGACAAAGATAGGGAGATTTGACTGATGGACAGAGACACATTTGATAAAGGTTATCCAGCGTTTGCCCTGTACTACAGGAGCGACAACAACGGCAAATGGTACGAAGAGGGAGTATTCCACGACGAGTGGGCCGCTAGGGATTGCATGATAGAACACATACGTTTACACTCTGACCTAGACTGTGTTATAGTCCGTCTCAGTGTCATGAGCGAATACAGGGGCTACAATAACACTGTGGATATGGGGATTTGACTAATGGTGATATGTTACAAGACAGATGATGCGTTTTACGCTGGAATCTACAGACTAGTTATGTTAGGGTTAACATTTGATGCAGACGATCAAGACCTAAGTATAAAATTGACCGGAGGGTACTAGCATGTGCGAGACTGAGATGTTATGGTTGTGGGGCTTCGGTTGTCTAGTGATAACCGCATGGCTAATCTTTTCAGAGGAATACAAGGAGCACTAGACATGAACGAGAGAGACGTGCTAAACGACTACAGTCACTACCATGATCGCACAGGGCCGTACGAGACTCTGCGGGAACTAGAGTACACACACGTCTGCGACGGTTGCCACGAGATTGTCGATAGTGTAGACACTGACACGGGACTATGCGACAATTGCACGTACGAGGACCAGATGAACAAGTTTTACAAGTACGCACCGGATGAATGGGGAACAGAGTTATGAACATATTTTACCTAGACCGTGATCCACACGAAGCCGCTAGGCTACAGTGTGATCGCCACGTAGTCAAAATGATACTAGAGACAGCACAGTTACTGTCTACAGCACACAACGAGCTAGACGGGGAACAGGTGGCGTACAAAAGTACCCACAAGAACCACCCTAGTGCTGTCTGGGTACGCTCTAGTGCTAACGCATACGTGTGGACATGGCACCACCTAGCGGCTCTTGGGCGTGAGTATGAGCGACGTTATAAAAAGGTACACAAGACCATTGCTAATCACCTAGAAGCCCTCTGTGGGCTTCCTACGGCCCTTGAGAGCGATGTTACACCCTTTGTAGACCCACCTCAGTGTATGCCAGACGAGTGTAAGAGGCTTGACGCTGTACAGGGCTATCAGGTATACTACAACTACAAGGCAGACGATTGGGACGCTAGAGGTATCCCTATGAAATGGTACGGACAGGAGGCAGTGTGATATACTGGATAGTCGCAGTATTCATATTATTTTTTATTGTTGGATTTTGTTGAGGATTTACAATGGAACCGGATTTAACACAAGAGCAGATGATACAGGATATCTCAGAGTACGAACTAGGCTTCATAGATTTTGCTACTGTAGTGTCCATTGCACGTACGTCCATACGACAGAAATACAGGAAAATGACGTACGATCAATTAGTTAAAGCTTACGCACAAATATTCGGAGACGACTTTGATGTGGAGTAAATACGTATTCCCTGCATTGATTTGCATAGTTTTCCCTGTTATAATACCTGTTATACTATGTGCGGTACTCGTTATATCAATTAGTAATGCTATTAAAAAGGAGCCTCAAGATGAGATGTAAGGCGTGTGATGTTATCCTAGATGACATAGAGACACTAAAGAAGGACGCTAACGGAGTACACTACGACATGTGTACAGAATGTTTGACAGCATCTATTGCTGCACACTGGGAACTAGAGAACATGGAGTCAATAGATAATGACGGTAATATTTCACAGGATGATATCTTGACATTACAGGAAAACTATGATAATATATACTTAAGTATCACTAGAGATTACTGAAGTGTATAAACTAAAGAATTAAACTAAAGGATATATACTAATGAATACTACTACAGGAGGACATAAGACTACTAAAGTTAGGCGCTGGAATCCTGTAGCCAAACACGATCACAACAAAGGAGGTGCACACAAGGACAGGAAGAAAGATGCCAAAAAGTACCAATCACGTAAAAAGGGTTGACTAAAGGCCCAGAACGTGAGATACTATAGGTGTTCCTCTGGGAACTCTTTTTCAACAACGAGGATTATCTCATTATGTCAAGTCAAGTAATTGAAGGAACGGTGAACTTCTCAAACGTCACCAAACACGACGTATACAACGGGCAGGACACTGGCACGTTCAGTCTGACTATCACCATGTCAGAGGACGATGCGGCTACACTGTCTGCACAGGGTGTAAAGATCAAAGAGTACGAGGGCAACAAGCAACGCAAGTTTAAGTCCAAGTACGACATCGGTATGTACACTGCTGAGGGTGATCGTTACGAGGGTGAAGTACCGTACAACTCCCGTGTGCGTCTGAAGTACAAGACAGGCCCAGCACACCCAGTACACGGTACTCCGGTGTATCTGGAAGCTGTCAAGGTACTGGAGTTAGCAGAGGTGTCAGAAGAAGCTGTTGATTTCTGATGGAGTCTAAATTCCTACACCACGAGGAATGTCCCAAGTGCGGTAGTAGGAACAATGTGGCGGTCTACTCTAACGGTGGTCGCCACTGTTTTTCTACCGGCTGTGACTATCACGTAAACGGTGAAACAGGAGATGAAACGGAAGTGTCAACACCTAGTAACCTACACATGGGCGGTGTGGTAGCTGAGATTACCGACAGGCGTTTGTCTGCCAAGACCACTAGGCACTATCAGGTCACGGTGGAGTACGACGCTAACGGTAAGATAGCTAGGCACTACTACCCGTACTACGACGTAGACACTGGTGAGCTAATCGCCGCTAAGTCTCGCGTAGTCAAGACCAAAGACTTCCTGTCGTCAGGCACGATGACTAACGCAGGTCTGTTTGGTCAGAAGCAGTGCCGTGGCAGAGGTAAGTACGTCACGATCACTGAAGGTGAACTGGACGCTATGGCTGTCTACGAGATGTTCGGACAGAAGTACGACGTAGTGTCCCTCAGGTCTGGTGCGTCTAGCGCATCAAAGGAGATCAAGTCACAGCTAGAGTGGCTTGAAGGGTACGACAACGTGGTCATCTGCTTTGACCAAGACAAGGCAGGAGAGTTAGCAGTAGAACAGATTAAGGATCTGTTTAGCCCTAACAAGCTGAAGATATGCAACCTACCTCTGAAGGACGCCAGTGAAATGCTCATGGCTAACAGAGTGCAGGAGTTTACACAGTCTTGGTGGGACGCAAAGGTGTACAGACCGGACGGTATTATCGCTGGTGCTGACACATGGGAAGCGTTAGTAAACAAGCGACAGGTACAGAGTATACCGTACCCGTGGGATGGACTAAATGAAATCACGAGAGGCCACAGACCATACGAACTGGTCACTATCACCAGCGGTAGTGGTATGGGAAAGTCCCAGTTTATCAGAGAACTTGAGTACGATCTGCTCCAGAGAACAGACGCCAACATCGGTGTACTTGCACTGGAGGAGGATGTCGCAACAACATCTCTGGGAATTATGTCGGTGGCAGCATCTAGGCGATTGCACTTGGAGGAAGACACGCCTGTTGATGACCTTAGACCTCACTGGGAAGCAACGATGGGCTCTGGACGTTACTACCTGTTTGACCACTGGGGATCAACGTCTGCCGACGAACTTCTATCAAGAGTACGGCACATGGCAAAGGCCTGTGACTGCCGCTATATCATCCTTGACCACTTGTCCATCGTGGTTTCTTCTCAAGAGAACGGGGACGAACGGAAAGCTATAGATGAGATCATGACCAAGCTACGCACACTGGTGGCAGAGACAGGAATCACTTTGTTCCTAGTGTCGCACCTACGTCGTAGCTCTGGTACTGCACACGAGGACGGAGGCAGGATCAGCCTACAGGATCTCAGGGGTAGCCAGAGTATTGCTCAGTTGTCCGATATTGTCATAGGCATGGAACGTAACCAGCAACACGAAGACGAAGACACACGTAATACAACCACTGTGCGTATACTGAAGAACCGGTACTCCGGTGAAACTGGACCCGCATGTTGGCTACGGTACGACAAGTTTACCGGACGTATCCACGAGTGTGCTAACCCTACGCCACCGGAGACAGAGTTTTGAGTAACTTAGTTTTCATGGACATAGAAACGGATGGACTAGACCCTAGTGTAATCTGGTGTGCTGTCTGTCTACACAACGGAGAAAGTGAGGTAATATGCAATGAGCAAGATTTCAAGGATTACGTGGCTCGCAAAGCGCCGGTTAACTTTATATTCCACAACGGAATTGGCTTTGATGTTCCTGTGGTTGAGCGTCTTTGGAACTTTACTTTTGACAGGAGCATGGTCACTGACACTCTAGTCCTCTCTAGGCTTGCTGACCCTAGCAGGTCTGGTGGACACTCTCTACGTAACTGGGGAAACATCTTAGGCTACGCCAAGGGAGACTACGAGGATTGGACTAGGTTGACTCCTGCCATGATCGACTACTGCATACGTGACGTAGAGTTGACTGAGGCGGTGTACAAGAGACTACGTGTGGAACTCGACGGTTTCTCTAGGGCTTCACAAGACCTAGAGCACGAGGTGCAGTGGATCATACAGGGACAGGTGAACAACGGGTGGCTACTAGATCAACGCTTGTGCCACACGCTGTGCGCTAGGTTCAAGGAGAGAATGTATGCTATTGAGGAAGAACTCCAGAGGGTGTTCCCACCTATTGTTGAGGAAAGGTGGTCTGAGAAGACAGCCAATCGCCTTAAGGATAAGGTTACGGTCTTCAACCCCGGTTCGCGTCAACAAGTGGCTGAACGGCTTGAAGCTAAGGGTGCTGTATGGTCGGAACTCACGCCATCCGGTAGGCCGCAGGTGGACGAGAAGACACTTGAAGAGAACAAACATATACCGGAGGCTGTGCAGGTCTTAGAGTACCTGTTGTTACAGAAGCGCTACGCTCAAGTCTCCTCTTGGATAGAGCACGTTAAGGACGACGGTAGAGTACACGGTAGGGTTACAACAAACGGTGCAGTCACCGGACGCATGACGCACCAGACCCCAAACATGGCACAGGTTCCTTCAGTTAACTCACAGTTTGGCAAGGAGTGCCGTGACTGCTGGATTGTACCAGAAGGACGCAGGCTAGTGGGTGTTGACGCTAGTGGACTAGAGCTACGTATGTTGGCTCACTACATGGGAGACGAGGAGTTTACTAATGTCCTACTTAGAGAAGACATTCACACCAGAAATCAAGTTGCTGCAGGACTTGCAACTAGACCTCAGGCAAAGACTTTCATCTATGCTTTCCTCTACGGAGCGGGAGACGCAAAGATTGGAAGCATCGTCGGAGGAACTGCAGGAGATGGCAGTAAACTTAGGAGGCGCTTTCTACGAAACACACCTTCTCTTGAAGCTCTACGAGAACGAGTTGGAGAAGCGTCTAGGAAAGGTCACCTCGTTGGGCTCGACGGACGAAAACTCTGGGTCAGGTCAGAACATAGTGCACTGAATACCTTACTACAGGCAGCAGGTGCTATCGTTATGAAGAAGGCTCTCGTACACTTAGATCACTACGCAACGCAACACAAGATTGACTACAAATTCATAGGGAACGTGCATGACGAGATACAATCGGAGGTGGTTACAGAACAAGCAGAGAAGTACGGGTGGCTTGCAGTCGAGTGCATCAAGGCGGCTGGTCTTTCATTTGACCTCCGGTGTCCTCTCGACGGAGAATACAAGGTTGGAGACACATGGGCAGAAACACACTGATGGAGATAGCAATGGAAGAAATACCTGAAAACCCAATGGCTAAATACGCAAAAAACATAGATAGATATAAGTTTGTTGAGGGCGAGTGGTGGTACTATTATCCAGAGGACGGAACTAGCATTTCTAGTGGAAACCATACTAGAGAAAGGGCGAGTACACTAAGAAAAAGACTTGACTCATTTATGTACGTCAACGGTAAATACATATCTAAGTCTCACCCGCTACACAAACCCGGACGCTACAAGACGTTTACTGACGCAGCTTTTGACAGTCTAGCGAAGTACGAATTGAGTCGTGAGGGACAGGTGTACATCATAACCAACCCTAACTTCCCTGAGTGGGTCAAGGTGGGCATGGCTGTGGACTCAGAGGACAGACTCAACGGATATCAAACGTCGTCACCGTTCAGAGATTACTCGCTGTTCACTAACTGGCCTGTGACTGACCGACGCTCTGCTGAGTCAGAGGCACACAGCTTACTAGAGAAAACGTATGGTCGTAAGGGTGAGTGGTTCAACTGCACACCAGAGCAAGCCAGAGACTCTATCTCTGAACTAATGGAGCAACATAAATGAAAAGTATTTATTCACTAGTAGACGACATCTACGCCGTGGTTGCTTCCAAGGAAGTGCCAGAGGACGTAGACCTCTACGAAGAGATAGAAAACTTTGGCGAAGGCTGCAAACGCCTGATGACCAAGCTGTTCACAGAGCAACGTGACGGACGCAAGTTGCGGATGTCTAACATAGGGCGAGACGACAGGTATCTCTGGAACGTGGTGAATAACTCTGATGTGCAAGAGGAGATGACACCTAACACGCACGTCAAGTTTATGTACGGGCATCTGATTGAGGAGATGCTTTTATTCTTAACCAAAATATCAGGACACGAGGTGACTGATGAACAAAAACAGTGTGAAGTTTCGGGCATTATCGGTCATATGGACTGTAAAATTGATGGTGTTGTCACTGATGTTAAAAGCACTTCCACTTTTGGGTTTAAAAAATTCAAAGACGGAAGTTTGGCTTATGATGATCCGTTTGGGTACGTTGCTCAAATTAAAGGGTACGCACACTCCGAAGGTGAAACATCGTTTGGTTGGTTAGCTATGGACAAACAGAACGGACACCTAACGTACCTCATGTACGACTCTGCAGACACGCAGGCTCCGGTGTACGACAAGATTTCTTACGACATAGAGGAGCATATTGAACGCGTAAAAAAGATCGTAGAGCAACCAGAGTGGCCGCAGGTTTGTCACGAGACCGTACCAGACGGCAAAAGTGGAAACAGAAAGCTCGCCACTGGTTGTTCTTACTGTCCCTACAAGTTTACATGCTGGCCCGAAGTAAGAACATTCCTGTACTCAAGTGGTCCAAGATATTTAACAGAGGTGTTCAATGAGCCGAAGGTCACGGAAATCCAAGCACAGCAACTTTAGATCGGGGTTTGAAGAAGATGTTGCAAAGCAGTTACAACCATTTGGTTTTAGTTACGAACCGTTCCAAGTCCCGTACAGGATTGAACGAAAGTACACACCAGACTTTGTGTACGAGTACAGAGGACGGACGTACCTCATTGAGTGCAAAGGATACTTTCGTGCAGGAGACACGCAGAAGTATAGAGCGATCTCTAACTGCCTCACGGAATCACAGGAACTCATCTTTGTACTGATGAAACCTAATCAGAAAGTGAGTAAAAGTACCAAACTTACTATGGCTGAATGGTGTGACAAACACAATATTCTATGGTACAATATAGATACACTTAAGGAGTTGGTTGATTATGTCTCTGACACTAGAAGAAATTAAGGAGCGTCTGTTGCGGTTATACGACCCTGACGATCTTCTGGAAGCACTACAAATCTCTTCTGAGGAACTACTGGACAGATTTGAGGATAAACTCATACGCAAACTAGATGGTTTTCAAGAGGAGCTAGAGGAGGAAGAATATGCAGAATGAATGGAACATGACTGAAGACGACTGTGCAAAGTTTGAAAAGGACTGTGAGAAGCTACGTAAGAACTGTCAGGAAAGCAGGTCCATAGACGAAATTACTAGAGAGGAGTGGGATTGGATGTCTAAGACATTCACAGGCAAACTGTATCACCCGCAGGACAAGCACGATCCTGTAGCACAACCAGATCACTACAACAAGGGAGCTATTGAGGCCATTGAAGCAATCAAGGCGTCTATGCACCCACAAGAGTACAAGGGATACCTCAAGGGTAACTGTCTTAAGTACCTGTGGCGTTACGAGTACAAGAACGGCATAGAAGATCTACGCAAGGCTCGTGTCTACCTAGAGTGGTTAATCAAGGAGGTTGCCTTGTGAAGATCATAGAAGGTAAGTTTGGGACAAAGACAGAAGAAAAGGAGATAACAACGGCTGAGTTTCTGACTGCGTTTGCAGCTAAGGCTCAGATACAGGAGTCTGAAGGTAACAAACCTAAGGTGGTCGTTGTGATGTACGAGGACGGTCAGATGTTTGAAGTAGCGTCCAACGAACAGTACCCTGATGGGGTGTACATGCTACTACAGTTAGCAGCACAGGCAATCATTAACGAAACGCTAGGAGTAACAGAATAGATGGACGCATATCAACAGTACATACACAAGTCACGGTACGCTAGGTACTTGCCAGAGGAGCAACGTCGGGAGACTTGGGAAGAAACAGTAAACAGGTACATCAACTTTTGGGTAGACCGTGGACACCTCAACGACTTTGACGTATCAGAGATATTCAAGTCTATACATGACCTAGACGTAATGCCCAGCATGAGGGCGCTGATGACCGCAGGAGACGCACTGGAGCGTGACAACGTAGCAGGGTTTAACTGTAGCTACCTGCCTATAGATCACCCTAAAGCGTTTGATGAACTCATGTACGTACTCCTGTGTGGCACAGGCGTAGGCTTCAGTGTCGAGCGTCAGTACATACAGAAGTTACCGGAAGTTGCGGAGGAGTTTCATGCAACCGATACAGTTATTAATGTTGCGGATTCAAAGATCGGATGGGCGAAATCGTTTAGGGAACTGGTATCACTGCTGTATACAGGTCAAGTCCCACAATGGGACATTAGTAGAGTACGACCTGCAGGTGCCGCACTCAAGACTTTCGGAGGTCGTGCAAGTGGTCCAGAACCTCTCGTTGATCTCTTCAAGTTTACAGTTGAACTCTTTAAGACAGCATCTGGACGAAAACTTAGCTCCATTGAATGCCACGATCTTTGCTGCAAGATTGCTCAAATCGTCGTCGTCGGAGGAGTCAGGAGAAGCGCCCTGATCTCACTGTCCAACCTAACGGACGACAGGCTCCGAAGATGCAAACACGGACAGTGGTACATAGATGAACCCCAGCGTGGTCTGGCGAATAACTCAGCGTGTTACACAGAGAAGCCAGACTTTGAAGCCTTTCTCAACGAGTGGACTAGCTTATATGAATCTAAATCTGGAGAACGAGGTGTCTTTAGCAGAGTCGCAAGTCAAAAACAAGCTGCAAAAAATGAACGAAGAGATGCTACCTACGATTTTGGAACTAATCCATGCAGCGAAATCATCCTCAGACCCTACCAGTTCTGCAATCTTTCAGAGGTTGTTGTTAGGCCACAGGATACACTCGCAAGTCTCAAACGAAAAGTTAGGGTTGCGACTATCCTTGGGACTCTTCAGGCCACCCTCACCAACTTCCGATATCTCAGAAATATTTGGAAACTAAACACAGAGGAAGAGGCACTACTGGGTGTATCGTTGACAGGCATCATGGATCATCCAATGCTGTCAGGCAGAGGAGACAAGGCCAAGCTGAAGAAGTGGCTTACGGAGATGAGGGAGGAAGCAATTGAAGTTAACAAGCAGTGGGCAGAGAAACTGGGTATCAACGCTTCTACCGCTATTACTGCGGTCAAGCCTAGCGGCACTGTTAGTCAGTTGGTCGATAGCGCTAGTGGTATCCATCCTCGTTATAGTTCACAGTATATACGCAGAGTACGTGCAGATGCTCGTGACCCACTTTGCAGCGTCCTAGAGGCCGCAGGAGTGCCTGTGGAGGACGATGCGATGTCACCCAGTACTAGGGTATTCTCCTTCCCTATTGCGTCTCCTGAGGGCGCTGTGACAGCCTCAGACATGGGTGCTATGGAACAGTTGGATCTGTGGGAGATATATCAGGACTACTGGTGTGAGCACAAGCCGTCCATGACTTGCTACTACAGGGACAACGAGTTTCTGGAGGTGGGACAGTGGCTGTACAACAAGTTTGATAAGGTCAGTGGTATCTCTTTTCTACCTTATTCAGACCATACGTACCAGCAGGCACCTTATGAGCCTGTGGACAAGGCCACCCTCAAGGCACTACAGAAGGGCTTCCCGACCCAGATTGATTGGGACATTAATGAAGCCTCTGATATGACTGAGGGTAGCCAGCAGTTAGCCTGTACAGGTAACAACTGTGAGTTGTAGGGTGATGGCATTAGTTATTCTTATGTTACCAGCGTGTACTGTGGTCACTACTTCTGATACTAAGTGGGAGTGGCCTCAAGACATAAAGAATATGGAGTAACCGTTAGACTTACCTACGTCCTCTGGCTTATCTTTAGGGTCATGGGACGTAGGTATTCCTTCAGCTTGCATCTTCTTGATGCGTTCCTTTGACTTCTGGCACATACTGTGGTAGTCAATGGATGTGTAGCTCACTGTGTGCTTATCTTTGTTCTTCATCTTTTCCTCCTGCTGCTAACATTCCTGTCCTCACTACGTTACTTCCTACGTTCATGTAGTCTTCTAACTTAGCGGTCCCTTTGTAGTCTCTGAGCACTCTTGCTTGGTAAGCCGTATCGCTCTCACCTTTGTTCCTAGAGATCCCTGTAAGCTCTTCTATTTTAGACAAATCAGTTGGGCCTTTTTTGCCTCCTGATTCTCCTTTTTCTTGTTTTTTACCTATGTCAAAAGACCTTATAGGTGTCGCCGTAAGGTGTGCGTTTCCACCGGCAGGATTCATGCCAAACATGTCGTGACCATCAGAGATCATTGTGTATGCTTTATTGTTGTTTACATCTATAGCAATCCAATCGTTTACTCCACCTAAGTCTTGTGCAGTAGAAACGTGATTATCTGAGAAGGAGTAAATACCGTTTCCTCTGTCTTTTAGCGCAACTGGGTCAGCATCTTTGAAAAAGTCAAGGGCTTGTTGTTGTAATTTTGTAAGCTTTTTGTTGTTTTTTTGATTACGAATACCTGACCAGTAATTATCTCTGAGTTTTCCCGGAGTTATGTCTTTAGGTAGTTTGTTAAGTGCTCTTGCTCTGTTTACCCTGTCCTTGTGACTGTGCTTCGCTATCTTAATAAACTCCTTGTAAAACTCCAGCGGTTCTGCGTCAGGCATAGCGCCTTTAGCTACTCGCAGGCTTTCTGGGCTTTTCAGAGCGTTCACAGAAGCAGAGCCTGTACCACCTACGGTTCCTGCGCCTCCCTCTTTGTCTAAGCCCTCTCCTGTTTGAGTTTTACGAATCTGCAGAGAGGTTTCACCCGGAGCATCGCTTGTTCCGTGTACCTTGTACAAGTGATCCACTGCTCCATCAACCACGTTGTCTGGAGTGTCATCATCTATACGCAAGCCGCTCTTGACTCTATCTTTCTTAGCCATGTCAGTCCAATCAGCGGTGTACCTCTGGACTTCTGCGGAGCTACCAGCCACTGTATCAGGATCAGGAGTAGTCCTGTACTTCTGCTGCGTGTCTATCTTTGCACTGGCTTGCATATTGCCAGTTACTTCGTTAAACGAACCAGCGCCTTCTCCTGCCTTAGTTACGTACTCATTTCTCCTACCTTGTCCTGTGCCTATAACACGCTTTTCTGCCTGAGCCACAGGGTTAAAAAGCTGATCTATAGTGTATCCCAAATTAGGAGCTACTGCTTTTGCAGTCGCGTACGCTTTTGAAACTGGACTAGGACTGTCATAAAATCCTTTTACTTTTGTAGGCGTGTTGTCAGCCACGGCGTTCATAGCCTTACCAAACATACCCATTCCGGGGACAACACTAGCAATTTCGGCAATATTACCTAGGTTCTGAGCAGTCCTAGGATTTTCTTGAGCAAGCCTAGCTATCTCTTGTCCTGCTCGCGTGTTCATTATAGCCTCAGTCACGCCTAAATCCGGTGTCACAGCTTCAGCAAAACCAGTAAAAGGAGACAACAAAGAGCCAACAGCACCACCAGCAACATTCAAAGCGCCTGTGCCAAAGTCAGCAGCAGCGTCACCAATGTTTCCTTGACGCAGATTCTCACGGGCCTGAGCACCCTGCTGTACACCCATAGACATTTTATCACCGCCTGCGCTGAAGTCTCTAGCGATGCTCTCAGGAAGAGCTTTAGCCGCTTCAGTAGATTTTCTGACAGCCTGTCTAGAGTACTCGCGTTCCGTACGCCTAGACTCTTGGCGGTATCTTTTACGTACTGAATAAAAGTCTTCTCTACTCACTTTCTTCAGTCTCCTCGTAGTTTCTAATTTCATCTATTAGATCAATTAGCACTAGACGGTCTAGCTCCATACGCTCTAACTGAAGAGGGTCGTTAATTGTTTTTATGGCTTTGTTAGCTGAAGACAAAAGCTCTGCGTATCCTTTTAGCACCGCTGCTTTTCCGTGTCTCTTAATTTGCTTAGACAACGCTGTACCAACAGCGGCTGTAGCAAGTGCTCCCGCAGCAGCAGGAGAAACAAAAGCAGCGCCTGTTGCAATAACTGATAACACTGAAGTAGGAATAGCTATGCCTGTATTGTCTCTAATTGTTTGCATAAGCCTCGCGGGTGAGTTTACTCCTTCTCTGTTTCTTTTACCTACTAGTCTATCCATCGCAGTTAATGACCTAAACTGCTGGTCTAACAAATTATGGACATCGTTCCCCTTAGTATTAGCCTTCATGTAATCGTTCATCACACCACGCACGAGTTTTGCCGCAAGGCCTTGATAGGTATCTACGTCAGCGTCGAGTGTTTGACCAGAAGCGTGTACAGCAGTATCAAAGCGTTTTCTAGCTTCCAGAAGTCCTTTTAAATCGCCTCCTTCTTCTTTAATAATTCTCTGAGCAAGGTCTGTATACTTTATGAACTGTTTTTGGGCCGCTGGTGTGGCAAGCTGAAACACATCGCTATTTAAAAAATCATTAAGAGACTCTGAGAACTCAAAATTAAGCGCTTCCATGTCTACTTTCTTGTTTTGCGTTTTGATGTAGGCTTGTAAGCGTTCTCCTTGCTTTTTTACGTGGTTTTGTATAATGGTAAAGTTTTTTGTGATTGATCCGTAAGGCTTTATTTCCGGAATAGTTTGAACAACGTCAATGACAGATTCATCAAACTCATCAGGCACCCAAGTTCGTGTTTGTAAGATTCCTTTTGGTGGCGCGTAGTCCTGTGCTGATAAACTTTCTGGCGCTAACATACTAGTTAGAGCCTCTTTTTCCCGCGCCAACTTAGAGGCAACACCTGCTTTCCTAGCCTGCATTTCTCCGGGCAGGCGCAGATCTAAGTCAACTAAATCAGGACGGGGTGAAAAGAGTGTCGCTAAATCAACACTAATCCCTAAGTTTTCTTTTACCTGTTCTGCTAACGCTTTGTTATTTTTCTCCCAGTTTTTATATGAGTCGTAACCAGAAGATATTGACAAGAGCATTTCTTGTACGCTGGGGTTTTGTGCAAACTCTTCAAACTTTTGTCCTGCTGCTGTCAAAGCACTGTCAAAAAAGTTTTTAACGTAGTTGGGTACTAGAGGAGTAAAAGCCTCCATTGCCATAGCACCTCCTGTCCTAGCAGCTTGTGAAATAGCAGTACCTGCCACATCAGATATGCCTATCTGTCCAGTACCGGGAACTCCGGGAATCTGAAGAGCCTGAGTAGCCAGCCTACGAGTAAACTCAGGCTTAAACTCTTCCATAGGAGCCATAACACCCTCAACGTAAGACGGCTCTGGGACAGCAGGCTCTTGTTGGGCTTCGGTTTGCGCTTTGTACTGCTTTTGAGCAAACTCTAGTATCTCAGATTCTGAAGCTCCTTCAGGGTGTTTTACTGTTACAACCTCTCCCGCAGGGTTTCTAACTTTAGTTTCTGGCATTATATTACTCCGACTCTGTGACTATCTCAAAGCCTTCAAAACGGTTACTTGTGGGCACAAAAACAGGATCGTAAAAAGCTAACGCTGCTTGGTTGTCTTCTCCAAGTTTGTTAGATACGTTAGTTCTTATATTGTTGTACTTTTCTATCTTTTTGGTAGCCTCTCTTCTAAACTCTTCTAACATACGCTTAATTGTAGTATCGTCTAGGGTTATGTCTCCTGCAACAACTTTAGTGGTAAACGCCAAATCTTTATCCGAAAGACCTGTACCAGCACCTAGGTTGGTAATGTAGTCTGCCACACGCTTTGCTGATTCTGCTAGAAAAGCCTCTGTGTTTTCTATAGGTACGCTATCTACAGGATATCCTACTGCCTTTAAAAACTTATTAACCTGTAAGTTTACGTTAGCCAGAGATCCAGTAAACATAGTGTCTACATCGCCTATAATGTTATCTATGCTTCGTATACTGTCTGCTGATTTTTTAGCTTGCGTATAACCTTCAGCAAAACTTTCTGCACCTAGTTTACTAAGTTCTCCAGCCATGCCTGAAGTTACATTTTTAATAACCTGCTGGTTAGGAGCTTCAGTTAAATTGAGTGTGCTAGGGTCAACAAGTTTTCCGGCGACAGCGACCATGCCTGAGTCAGTTACCCTATAAGTAACAGGCTGACCGTCCTGTAAGAACATCTCAACTTTACCTTTCTGCAGATCTGAGTAGGCATTAAACTCTTGTTTAGACATGTTCTTTAAGTCAAGCGTCCCAACGAACTGGGGAGTGTAACCTTTACCTAATAAAACCTCACGTCTCGCGGGTACAGAGAGTTCAGGCATAGTTTCCATTTTTCTTTCGGTTAACGTGTCACCAATTGCGTTAACCCTTTCTAAACTAGACGATGTCCGTACCTGTTTAGCTAACTCTGGAAACCCCATCTCTTCAGCTTGACGAGCTACGTCGGTTTTTCGCTCAGTTAGTGCAGCAGTGTTTGCTTGCTTTTGCTGCATCTCGTTTGCCATAGTTAGTAGCTGTAGCGCCTGTGCTTGCATCCCCGGTATCTTAGCCATCGCTTGTGCTTGCTCAATAAGAACAGCAGGATCTGTAGCTCCTATAGCGGTAGACAGGACGTTGCCAGTTTGTGTGGTAGTAGCCTGAGTAGCTGCCTTAAAAAACACTTTAGACAACGCGTCGTTACCTTCCGTGGCGTACTTCTGACCTAGAGCGTTTAACTGAGCAGGGTCGTTAGCGTACTGCTGTAAAAGCTCTTGTGCCTCTTTAGCAGACCTACGCTCAGAGAAACCTCTACCAACATCAGTCAACATGCCGCCGACGTTTTGACCAAACTGCTCTGTGGCTCTTCCTATTTGTTGCCCTACGTTTATTCCTGCTGAAGCTAGGACTCGTCCATCTATAGCCATTTTCGTTGTCCTCTGTTAGTCAAACCAACTAGTAATGATGTCAGTAGCGCCGCCCAACAGCGAACCGCCTAGACCCATAGCACCACTAAACATGCCGCCGTACAAACCAGCAAGTCCTGATCTTCTAGCAAGCTCTGCGTTAATATTAGCCATCTGAGTTTCTAATCCAAACTCACCTTGCTGTCTACGTGCTACATCAGACATAGACGCAATGTTCAACGCAGGAGACAGGGCTGACAAAAGTGCTGCTTGAGGTGCGTACCCTGCTTGCAACGCCTGTATTCCAAGCTGTTGTTCTGCACCAGCCAGCCCTTGACCACCAGCGAGAAGTCCTTGGCCTCCCGTCAGCGCCTGTAGCATCTGCTGTTGTCTAGCAGCATCAAGCGCCTGTCTTTGTGACGCTAAACCAGAACCTAAGGTGGCGTACTGCTGCCCTAAGCCAGCCTGTTGTGCCTGTAGTCCACCAGCAAGCTGTGCCAACTGACCTGCCTGTTGTGCTGATGTAGTTGCTCTGCCTAGACCCTCAGACTGCAACTGAGATTCAATCTGCTGTGCGCTGAGTCCAAGCTGTGACAACTGTGCTGCACGTTGTTGTGCTTGTGACTGAAGCTGGTCAGAGAGTCCTGCCTGTTGACCAAACATGCCACCTAGAGTCTGTGCTGTGCCTAGAGCTTGCTGACGCTCTGCCTGTGCTTGCTGCATAGCTGCTAGTGAAGCGCTATTTTGTGCTTCTTCCTGTGCCTTAGACAACGCAAGCTGCTCTGGCGTACCACCAAACATCGCCGTACGCACACCTAAGCGTCCCTGTTGAGCCAAACGCTCTTCCAACTGTAACCGCTGTCGTTCTTCTTCAGGACGCTGTGTAGCTCTAATACGCTCAAATACACTAGCTTCGCGAGCAGCCGTAGGAGTCAGTACGTCTTGCGCGGCTTGCCCTGCAAGTCCTGCGTACTGGCTTCTGAGTGCTTCTACATCAGACGGAGCCTGTGCACCTAAGCCTGCAGCACCCATACCTAACGCTTGTTGTCCAAACTGACCTATAGCTGGACTAGGTTGTTGTCCTAACATGCCTCCTACTTGTCCTGCAAACTGCCCACGCAAAAGATTAAGGTCTGCCGGTTGTTGTGCCGCAGCGCCCATGAACTGACCACCTAAGCCAAACGCTTGCTGTGCTGCCTGTTGCTGCTGAGATAGCCCAAAAGGAGATGTGCCTATCATTTGTTGGCCTAAGTTCATAACGTCTAAGCCAGCAAACTGAGACTCTAGCGTACCTCTAGGATCTCCACCTAAGCGAAACTGCGCCTCATTCATTAGCATATTACTAATTGCTTGCTGTTGAGGGCTGAGGTCGTACGTGGTTCCAGAAGGACCGCCTCTTACTGAACCTATGCCACCAGACGTAACCGTAAAGGGCTGAAACGTGACATCAGGTTCTGTTGCTAGGGGAACATCTGCAAAAGCGCCTGTTACTTCTGTTGGAAGCTCGCTATATAAACCACTAGCAATGTCGCTAATGAATCCACCAAAAAGATCTCCAAGAGCCATCAGTAAGTCCCTCCGTCAATCGTGCCTGTAGACAGAGTACCCGTAAACGTCAACGCGGGTATTGTTACAGTGCCTGTGAATGTGGGAGAAGCTAAGTCAGCTTTGGTTGCAATCGCTGTAGATATAGCGGTGAACTCAGTGTCAAACTCGCTACCACGAATAACTTTACCACTATCCCCAGAAGGTAAACTGTCCTTAGCAGTAAAGTTTGTTGTCTTTGTATAGTCGCTCATACTGTTTTACCCATTAGTGCTAATACGTTAATTTCTTGGAGGGATAAAGCAGACCCGTTAATGTCAGCTTCTAGTCCTATCGTAATAATACTTCCGTTACCTGTTGCTTGAACAGCGTTTCTAGTCGTAAGCTCACCACCAGTAAACTCACCGATTCCAAACTCATCAACACCAAAGTACGCAGGTACTTGGTTGCCTACACTAAACTCGTAAGTTCTAAAGTCCGTATCTAGATCATAAGCCCACTTCATAAACACTGTTGCACCAGCAGCACCAACCAGAGTTGGTCGTAGCTTTTTCAACAGCTTAATCTTGGCAGGATCACCAAAGGTCAATCCCGGACTGTAGTACCTAAAACGATACGCTGTTGTGTTGTCTGAGTAGCCTGAATATGTACCAACGCCATCAAACGTTCCTATATACAACGTACCATCAGTTGTAACTTCAAATGACTTATGCGGCACAGAAGTCCATCGTGTCACCCTGTACGCTCCGTTCTCTAGCCTACCCTTGAGGTCAAAACAGTACACTGTCGATTGATCTGGGAAGCATATAAGGTAGAACGAGTTCTCAGGACTGTACACAGATGCCGTCTGACAGCTACGATTGTTTATTACAGCAATCAACTCAGTCTTCACGTTCAGGCTCAAGTCAGATATAGGTAGTGACTTCTCTTGTATAGTACGGCCTAAGCTCCTCAAGCCG
>Ga0255040_10000012_pt1 | contig 37898 bp, 50 predicted proteins | sample BC1_12_2_MG_FD_181711 | JGI IMG/M metagenome (GOLD analysis project Ga0255040, IMG submission 181711) | Seawater microbial communities from Strait of Georgia, British Columbia, Canada - BC1_12_2 | ecosystem: Environmental > Aquatic > Marine > Strait | place: Canada: British Columbia | collected... | reverse complement strand
ACCGGATCTGTTTTGCACTGCGCGTTACACGGCTACGCAACCCACGGGAATGGCTTACCTATGCGGATTGTTTGAGGATTGTATTTTTGCAATCGCGATGCGAGTATATATATCAGTAAGTTAGTAACAGGATTGTAGGATTGCAGGATTGTATAGAGTGAGTGAGTTATATACTACCTCTGCAACCCTTTCCCTTTTCCCCTCTACCTCTCTTTTACTCTGCAATCCCTGCAATCCTGCAATCGCCTTCTTAATCATACACTTAAAAAACAATCGTGCTGCAATCCTCCTGCAATCGCGAGCCCGTTTTATAAGTCTGCGCGGATATTGTGCTCCCGTGTAACAGTAACGCACAAAAAAAGACGCGCAACATGTGCGCGCCCTTCTCGGATCTAAAAGTCTGCGCGAGTTTTATCAGTACCCGTTCTCCTCCGCCCACTTTATAATCGCCTTTTGATGCGTGTCGGATACCACGTACTCATCGCCAGTTTGATAGTCTTCGAGCGTACCGAACCCCATCAACATGCCCAGTGATCCGCCGAACTCTTGCCCGTTTACCGTCCGCGTCACACTGCAATCGGAGCGCTCGTCGCCTTGCTCTTCGAACAGTTCCAGCTCCAGTTTGTAACCGTAAATCACGGTCTCTTTGACCTCGTATTTTCCCGTCGTGTTTGCTGCGTTACTCATTAGTTTTGTGCTCCCGTGTAGTTAAATGCACTCTGGCATGTCGGTTTGTTTTGCTTTGGCTTCGCACCGTTTGCAACGTGGCTCTTCGCGGTGCATCGGGTTGCAGTTGTATGCGGGCTCGTAACCGCACAGTGCGACGTAACCCGTGCCGCAGACTCCCCGCACAAACGCGTGCGATTTGCCCGGTTTAGTCCACGCGTCATCGAGCCAGTACGCTTGCCAGCTGATTGCTTGAAGTCCCATTAGAGCCACTCCCCGTCGAGTTTCATTTTCACGCATCCCGCGTTCGGCGTGCCAAAGTCATCCAGCGGTTCGAACCCTTCGAAGTCACCGTAAAGCATGCCCTCGTAATAGCAGTTGTCGTCATCATCGTAGAGACTGAATCGCGACGGGTTATCGGTTACCGAATCATGCGCATTGCGCGGACCTACCGTGCCGACTCGCGAGTGTTCGCCATCACCGTCGAGGTGATCCTTTGTGATTGTCCAGCGGTACTCAGCACCGCAGTCATCTTCGACGACGTCAGGACAATCCATGGTGCGCTTACCGCAGTTGCCGGTATGCATTCCATCCAGCGGCTGGTCGCACTCGGTACAGGTTCTCGTGTCATTCATGATTTCACCTCGATGTCAGGTTCCCCATCGTAACCGGGAACAATTTGCAGGTACTCGATTCGCGCCACCGGTCGTGGCTTCGGTACTTCGCCCAGCAACGTGAAACCGCAACCCGCGACGATGTAAGTGCTACCGTCCCGGACAATGATGTCGCCGACTGACGTGCTGCGATGATCACCGGGAAGTGCGGTCACGATCTCAGCGGGCTGCTTCGCCCAGTCTGTTTCGATGTGATTGGTAAACCTGAAACCGTCTTCGAGGTCACCGGAATCGACGACTGCGACCAAATGGTATTCGCCTTCGATCAGTCCATCGATTACTGCTTCAGGTTTGGCGGACATCGTGACCGCGGCATAGCGGCGTAACCGCGGACTGCAATCCCAGCCACCGTTCGAACCGTTGACTTGCTTAATCTCAGTCTTGGTCAGTCTTGCGTAGTGATAAACTTTTAACATTGGTAGTGCTCCTTTTTACGTTTGTGACATAGCCCCACCACTGGGGCTTTCATCCATTTAGGAATCGTCAGTGTCACTGTTGTCCGCGTTGATTCGGTCGAGGTGCTCAGCCATCTCGTAGATGCCTGCGCGTGCGGCGTCTTGCCCTTCGCGGGTTCCGTTCTCTAGCGCCATGATGTAAATGCTAGCCGCGGCTTTCCACGTCGGGATGATCTGTACTGTCTTGATTTCTTTAACTGCCATGTCGTGCTCCTTATGCCCCTACGATTTCGAGGGGAAGATAAACCAAAGTTTCGAGAGCGCGAGTCACTGCGACATACTGCAGGTTGCGCTCTTGTTCCATTTGCCATTCCTGACGTGCCCAGCGGCTCGGCATGCTGTCCGGGTTCAGGATGAATACTCGGGGTGCCTCAAGACCCTTCGCCTTGTGCACCGTCGCGAGTGTCGTGCCGCCATGGCTGTCGCTGAAGATAGCTTCGATGGCGTCGGTCAGTTCCTTGATCGTGTCGAGGCCTGCGCTCAGGATGTTGATGCAATCGACCTTGTCCTGAATCGCTGCGATCTTCGCCTCATCCTTTTCGGCTTTGCGGATCATGCGCTGCTGCCAGCGGTCCAGCTTCGGGCGCAGCTCTTCGATTGTCTTCGAGCGTTTGCCGCCAGCCTTCTTGATGACGTTGATGAGACCCTTGCCGATCTCGCGGCCCATGACGTGCACCTTCTTGCCTTCGCTGATGCACTTGTATGCCAGCTCGATCAGCGGTGCGGTCGTGCGCGATACGATAAGGTCATCGTCGCTGAACGATTCGACTGCCCAGCTCGTGGGGCTCAGGACTTCGCCGTCTTCGGCTGTGTCGCTGGCTTCGATCTGCGGTACGAATTGCTTCGCGATTTCGACGACCTTGCGGGGGCAGCGGTAGCTGATCGAAAGCGGCAACGTCTCGGCGTTGAACACTCGACCGATGTTGGCGAGTGACTGCGAGTCCGCTCCGCGGAATCCGTAGATGGCTTGATTCGAATCGCCGACTGCGATCAGGCGACCGGCGCTCTTCATGAACTTGCGGAGCAGGGTGCGCTGTACGTGGCTGACGTCCTGTGCCTCATCGATGATGATCCAGTCGTATCCCCATGCGGGCAGATCCAATGCGACGGGCATGTACAGCTGGTCGTCGAAGTCAAAAACGTTTTGCTCTTCGAGGCCTGCCTTCAGGATGATGTTCGCCCAGCGAAGGAATGTCTCTTCGCCGCAGCCATTCGGGTCAACGTCGTAGCGATCCATCAATTTGATCCAGCGGTCGTCAGTGGCTTCGTACGTGCCGCGAGGCGTGGGCATGCCTGAGGGGATGAGCCCGTGAGACTTTGCCTTGCCCATGATGTTGAGCAGCTCTGCCATCACTTCGCGTGACTCCTCAGGGAGCAGCCGTTGGATCAGGTCGCGTGTCTTGTTGCGCTCGACCGTGATGTGCTTGCCCATGCGATAGCGGCACAGTGCCCAGCCCAGTGCGTTGAGTGTCTTCGACTCGACGTGGTCCGGAAGCTTGTTGCCCAGCTCGGTGGCGATGCTTTTATTGAATGCGAGGAAAACAGCTTTGGCCGATGAGGGGATCAGCTGCGCTGCTTTGACGATGGTGAAAGTTTTGCCGCTGCCTGCGACTGCCTCAACGATGAGTGCCGCTGCGACTCCGATGTTATCGACGTGGGTCTGGACCCAGTCGATTACTGCTTGTTGGTAAGTGGAAAGTGTGATCATGTCTTGCTCCTGTTTGTGGGCGATTTCGCCGTCGTATATATAAGGAGTCCTTTATATCATACACAGGAGCGCTTGTCAAGCAACCGGTAAAGTCATTATGTTAACTGGGGATTATGTTAAATAGAGGGGTTCCTGCTTGATCGTGTAATCGAGGCATAAAAAAACCCCCCGTCACCATCTCTGGATCAGGGGGGCAGGAGCACTACACAACTATGCCGCTAGTGCGTAGTTCGTTGCGTTGCCGATGAGGTCGTGAAGCTTCTGTGACCGTTCGGTATACGTGCTGATCGGTGAGCCCTTGAACGCTTCGGTCGCGGCATTGAACAGCGTCCAGTTTGTGCGTTCGCCATTCTCGTTCAGGTGCTCGGCGTGAGACGGCTCGTAATATTCGTTGACGACCTTCTCGACGCGTTGCGTGTTGATGATACCCTGACGCAGCATCTGAATGATACAGTGATTTGCCGTGGCATCCTTCAGCTGGGCCTGCTTGTACCGGGCGACTTGCTCGGCACGTTGCTCGACACTCTCGGTGAACTGTCCCATGAAGTTGACGACCATCATGCGCAGGTCATTCATTACGAACGTGGTCTGCTTGCGCTTCAGCACGATGTTGCCGAAGAGATCGAGGTTGGTGCAGATCGACAGTGACTCGCCACCGCAGAGCTGCCAGCTCAGAGACTTGTTGACTGAGCTACGAACACCTAGACAAATCTTCGACTCTTCGCTGCTGAAGTTCACGACCTCAATCAGGCCGAACAACTGCGTGTCGTTGCGAGCCAGTACGTACTGCTCTTCGCCGAAGCGGAAGCCAGCAGATTCTGCGACGTCCTGTACGAGGTCGATGCCGTTCGAGAACGGTACCGGCTTGTGCGAACGTGTGTGCAGTGCGAGTGTCGGCGCGTCGAACCTTGACAGCTCTTCGCGGGTGATGACGTTATCGTCTTTTGAAAACATTAACATTGGTAGTACTCCTTTTCTTACGTTAAAAATGTGAGTGGCGGGATCAACGTTCCTGTTACTCCTACTCCGGTCATCGATCTTCGGTGCCTCACCTGTATGTCGGGTCATCAGCTCCGCGTCTCTCGCGGGATCAACGGCAGGGTTCTAATCACTACTCCGCCACTCAACTCCTATTATGCACATCTGCGCTCCTGTGTCAAACGACCGGATCACGCTATGAAACGCCAGAGCAGGTAAATAGCACCTGCTACTGGCACCACATAGGTAACTGTCCAGTACAACAGTCTCACTGCGACAATGAGAAGTGCTCCTAACACGACCACGGGGAAGAGCAGGAATCCAACAGCCATTACGATTCACCATCCCAGTACACGCATCCGAACCCGGCGTACATGTCCTGATCATGTAACAGTCGCGCACCTTCAGTCGTGCACTCCCGCAGTGTGTCGAACGTCCCTATCTGCGGATCGAAGTGATCACTCACTGTCACAAGGATCAGCTTGTACCACCCCGTCTCTGCGGGCACACCTGCTGATGCAATCAGGCAGATCACTGCTATTAATGTCAGTAGCGTTTTCATCCCTCATCCTCCCATTTGACGAGCGTGGTCGAGTGCGACACAACAAAACCCGCGTCCTGTAACTCAGACTCGAATTCCTCCCGCGCCTCTTCGCAGAGTGCATCCTCGTCATCGAACTCCGCAGGATTAAATGCGACGAGCTTGACGACTACGCTTGTAACTTGTACCGCTAGCTTTGCCATGTCGATTACCTCGGGTACTGGTTACGGATTACGGTGAAAGGGAAATCGATTTCGTTCTCTTCTTCGGCGTCTTGCAACACCTCCAGAATTTTATCGATCTTCTCGTTGTCTTCTTCCGGGTTACCGGTGGTGACTCTGATTGTCAGTTCATTACCCATTGTCTTGCTCCTTAGTTGTTGTCTGCAATTGGCAGACAGTCACAGTTGTCCTGCTCCATTGCGCCACAGGCGTGGCACCACGGGGTAGGGTCTTCCTCTTCTTCTCTTGCCATCTTCATGCCGTCTTCAATGCCGAGACAGTAAGCTCGACGTGCAGCATCTCGAATGCGATCCGCGATAGGTGGCAGCAATCCCTTGCACGCTTTGTCCACCATCGCACGTAACTTGTCGTGAATTCGGTTGTTGCCAGTGCTCATCAGATCACCTCACCAATTTTGCGCAGAACGTCATGCGCACTGCCTGACTTGATGTCACAGCTCGTGACCCAGTCGTCGCCAATCTTGAAGTACCTGATCATGTCGTAAAACAGCGTCGGCACACCGTTCGCGCCGGAGTGGGACTCAACCAATACGCTGATGCAGGCGTCGCGGTGTTTCAGTTTGAAATGCGTGACCAACGTCATGCGTTCTTTGTTCTCCCAGCTGTCGCGTTCTTCCTGTAGTGTCTTACTCATTGCAGTACTCCTCTTCATGCAGTGTTAACTCGTAATCCTTTTTGACGACGCCCAGTGCCTCGTCGCCGCGCCAGTGCGGCTTGACCCATGACACCTTGCCTGACCTGTAGTGTCTGAAGAATCCACGCACCTGATGCATGCGCTTCCGCGGTTGCCAGACTGTCCGCCCTTCTTGCATCGGGTCAGGCTCATCGACTTCCAGCTCGACAATGAAGTGCTCGAAGTGCGGGTGATCTTTTTTCTTGCGCAGTCTCTTGCGCTTGAAGTTGTTACCGAACTCGGCAGGTAATCCGGGACGCTTGCGTCGTAACATCGACGACAAGTGGAATGAATGAATCCACGTCAGGGTCAGGATACGTACCAGTTCAACAACCTGTTCCCCCATCTTAGTAACAGTGACACCTTCAGCGATTGCATTCAGGAATTCTGTCTCACTTTCGAGCAGTCCCTTATTAAAGTGTAGCTCGACCGGGCAGTAGCTCAGTCGTTGGTGTACGTTGACGTCACCGTCCATCATCTCGACACCTTCTGCCCGGTAAAATGCGATGTTGCAGTCGATGAACTTCTCGCCTGCCTCGATGTTCAGTTCGGGATAGTCTCTGTTGTCTTTCGGGTCAGTCTCATTCAGACACACTAAGATGTCGTCTTTGCCATAGCCTGTGATCACGAGCGTGCACCATTCGAATGGCAGATTGATCGGTCGCGTGTCGCGGATGTAGATCAGTTCCTTCTGATACTTCTCCAGCATATTGATCAGCGTGCTGACGTCCACCTTGTACTTGGTTGATGAGCGCACGACGCGTGCGTTGTAAGCATCGACCGGGGCGCAGTCCGACATCATCTTATGGAAGTCGCTGTCACTCTGCTGACTGAACAGTGCATCGTTCATTGCCATGTACAGGGGCTTGCCCTTGACAGGTCCAGTACCCAGCAAGACGTGTTCGGTATGTTCGAGCCACTCCAGCCACGCGTGGAACGCGGGACCGAGTGAGCCGGATTTGTTGGTGCGTTGTCTGGTCATTACGAACACATCCTCGTGTATGCAATGCGGTCAAATGCGGTCAGGAATTCTTCAGTGCAGTGGGACTCCTCTGCAACCCAACCACGCGTCGTTAATTTGATTCGGTTAGTGCCGCCGAAGACCAACCCGGTCTGGTGGCAGAAGTCATCGGCAGCATCGCAAGCTTCGAATATCTCCTGCGCCGTCTCCCAAACTTCGATGCCGATCTCTTCGAATTTGTCTTGGCTCGGTATCACGATATTGCTCCTAGTTTGCAGTCGTGCCAGTCTTCAACGAACACCCTGTCGCCGATCTGAATGTGCACGCGTGCCAGTATCGTCTTGATGACAGTCCCGGTGAGCCAGCCAGCACCACGTTGGATGCTGACTGTCTCACCTACCTTGAACGGATTGTCACTCTTGCTCACGCCAGCTCCTTCCCGTCTTCCGACGTGACGTTGTAGATGTTGTGCAGCTGGTACTCGACTCGGTCACCGTGCTGGGCATCGATGTCGAAAGGTTCGTTGGCGAACGTCGCCTTGACCTTGACACCCTCAACCTTGGTGACCTTGGTCCAGATGCGTTCGCCTCCATCGTCGAGGATGCAGATCTTTGCGAACACTCCGGGCTGCACGACCTCGCGCAGCTTGTCGATGGTTGCCACCTCGAACGTGTCGGGATGCTGTACTGCCATCCCTTGTGCGCTTTCAAGTTTGAACTTCATGTCACACCTCCGCTTCGCTGACGTAATCCATCAGCTCTTGCTTGCATGTGTCAGCCCACTCGGCGAGCTTCTCTTTGTACTCGGACACAGCGTCGTGATACTCCTCTTTGATGACGCCTTCGCCCGTGCCACTGCATGTGCTGCACTCTTCATCGTCATCCGGATCATCTTTGTCATAGTCAGGGTTGTCACCCGTACCATCGCAGTCGGGACAGTCCTGATCGTAGTCAGCGATCTCAGGCTCTTCCTCATCGAACTCCTCGACGCCATCGACTTCGGACGACGCGTTCTCACACGCATCGATACGTTCCTGCAGCAACTCACCTGTCGGCGCGTACTGCAACTGGTCGGGCATGTTGTCGAGGTTCTCCTGACACTCGCCACCGATGGTCTGCAGTTCGCTGGACACCTCATCGCGCAGCGATGTGAAGTCGTCGTTGTCGTTGACCTCGGTGTCTTCGATCTGCTCGACCAGTCCGCGGATCTGTGAGTAGTACGCTGACTGCGTCAGCTGGCTGGGCCGGGGACGTGTAAGAGAGTAACGCTTGCCACCGTAGCGGAATTTCCACCAGTAGTAGCTCTCGCCTTTCTTGCAGACCGGGTTGTCTTTCCGGGCTGACTTTACGTGTGTGACTCTTGGCATCTGTCTTGCTCCCTTTTCAGATTGAGTTCCAGCTGCGTGATGTTGAGACCGTTGATCTCGAAGACCTCTTCGCAGTGGATGAGTGCCGATCCCAGACGTGGGATCACGTAAGCGTCGAGTGACCAACCGTGGTCATCGACACCTATAATAATGGTCTTGGTGTTATCCAAGCTGCGGCCCAGTACCCGGAAGTTATCCGGCAGGTACTGAGCCACAGTCTTGGACTTACCAGTGAAGGCGAGAGCGATCCTCATTCGGGTCCCTCCAAAACAACCTTGCCGTTCTGATCTACGACGCGCCATTTCTCGACTGCAGTCCAGCGGTCGAACAGATTCTCTGCCGCCCACTTTGCTTGCGCCCGTGACGCATGAGTGATGGCATTCCCGGACCATGAATCGTCCGGGTCACCAACAGTGTTTACCTCTACTCGGAATTTCACGCCGATCCTCCTCGGCGTGCATTGACACGGATCGAGATGACTTCCTTCTCGGTCGTGTGCGCGGTGACCAACTGACGGCTGGGCTCCAGTTTCGCAGCGACTGCCTTCCAGTCGATCAGGGTGCGGATTGACTCCACTACCAGTGCGCGGAAGCTCTCGCCTTCGAGAGCGGTCACACCGGCTTCGATGAAGGTCTCGCGAATCTCTTTCTCGCGATCTTTCAGGTCAGCCATGTGTGCGCGAATGCTGCCGAGTTCATCGGCAAGCTTGGTCAGGTCTTGTGTCTGGGTCTTTGCCATGTCGTGCTCCTTTTGCGTGTGCCTGTATAATGAATGAAATTCATTTTATCACGGCAGTGCTGCTGTGTAAAGGAGAGGCAAAAAAACCTTATAAATCAATCACTTAGTATTTAACATAATTCTATGCTATTTGGGAGCGTGCGGGAAATACACGACTTGATCGTTCTTTTCGGTCGAACCAACTAGTCCTGCTTCATGCAGGTCATCGAGAATTTGTGTGCGTCTTTTTGCATCGAGGCCGCGAGTGTTGCGAGTGATTACACTGTGAGGGGTGAAGCCTTCCCTGAGTAGGATGCGTTGTGGTGTGGAGTTAGCTTTTTGTTCAGCGTACTTAAAAGGGTTGTTGATGATGCGTTCGATCTTGAATGAATCTTTCTCGGTGTAGCTGTCACTCGCAGCTGTCATGCGTAGCTTTTCATCCCAGCAATCATTGCTCCATGTTACGAGTTGAATTGCCCACTTACCCAGATCGATATCAATAATAGGACGACGTGCATCGGCACCGACAGCTGCGATGCCTGCCAGAATTAATGCGTTTTGATTCGCTCGGCTCCACGTATGTTGTCCCCCCATTGCTCGACGACGTGATGCCTCTTCGAACTCTTGGAATGAAGTGAACGTCCGTGTATCTGCGAACTTAATTTGAGTGAAGTCACCGTCCATCGGTTCATGATCACGCAGGAGTTTTGCCTGCTTGCTGATTGCAGAAGGGAAGACATGACTGCGCCTCTGGTTGACACCGTGGTATTCGACGCCTGTGTCGAAGAGTAAGAATCGATTTACGAAACCAGTCTCCTGCGCAGCGCTAGTCAGTGCCTCCATCAGCATCTCAGGTTGCGCAGTAGCGCAGACAACGAGGAAAGGATTATCCAGCGGTGGAATGGCTCGGTTGCGTCCCGGTGCGCCGGGAACGAATTTGTTAGCTGAGCCGTAAAGGGAGATGACGTGACTGAGTGTTTGAAAATCTGTCGAACTGGGTTTCTTTGCGCTCGCCATGTAACGAGCAGCTTCATCCCACAACCAGCACCCGATACCTTCTTCACCTAAGTGATCGAGCATCGCGTAGTAAGATTGAAAGTGTTGAATGACAGCTTCATCGAGCCCAAGCTTGAGCGCGAACTTTGCGACCGAACGATGACATGTGTCTTTCCCTCCGCCAGTCGGTGCAGTGATCATCATGTAGGGTTGCAGAGGTGTGTCCCAACTTTCTACGAGGTAGTGATTACATGTCGCCAGTGCAGTGCATGTGAGTCCGGTCGCCAGTCCGAAGATAGGTTGATCAATAAACGATTCGCGGTTAGCCCATTTTGTAATGTCCCCTACCAGCCCCGGTACCTCTAAAAGAGATTCATCGAACGCTAACCGTGACGGCTCAGGTTTCAAGTTCGGTGGTGTCAGCACCAGCTTGCCTTCCATCTTCCCTGCTGTTGACCACCGTTTAAGCGCAGCAATCACAGGCATGCTTATCCATGCTTCGAGTGACGTGAATCCTTTTGTGCGATCACCTGCCTTGTGATGCTCGACAGTGTTGCGCACGGCATTCACCCGGTCACTGATCTCGTCCTCTTCTTCTTGGATGATATTGAGGACTGCCTCCATGACGCGTCCGATCTTTTCATCGGGCCACTCCTGATGACAGAGCGCACCTGTGCATGCGTGCACATAATCGTGGCGCGAACCTGACTCTGGATAATGGTGGACAAACACGGAAGCGACAGCAATCTCATCAGCGAACCGTTCGAGGTCCAGCTTGGTCAGCTGTGTGAAATCCTCATCCTCGTCGGTGCAGTAGATGCCGCCCTCAGGATGCCGGGACGGGGGGATGACAGACTGTGCTCCTGTGGACCTGATCTCGATGATGGTGCCCAGTTCCTGCACCTGCCACTTGCGAGTCTGGGCACCCATGACCTTGTATACGTAGTGTGAGCGCTCCTTGCCTGTGCGCCCGTATACGAAGGTCTCGGGGAGGATGTAGTCAGCTACCCAGATCGCTTCTTCCATGTCCAGATCGACATCCACAGCATGGTCAGAAGCGTCCCCCCAGAGCGCACCGATGTTATCTCCCAGCTTGAAAGCGCCGTTTTCGAGATCGTCCTCGACCAGTCGGAGATGAGGCCAATTCGTTGATTTTGGTCGCTTTGATCTACTCCGGAGAGGTACCGTGTAGACCTTTTTTTCCAGCCAATACTTTGCTGTTTGCGTTGGATCAAACCCTGCTTTATTCTGTGCCATCTCGTCTCGACTTGCGGCTGATGCGAGAACCGGAGGGGAGGGTTTTCCTCTGTTGGGATTCCCTCTTTCTCCACTTCACTGAGTGTTTATTGTCTGTTGGGGCGGACCATCCTAGCAGAGCAACCGGAGCACTGGAAATGGTCTTGAGCGACAGCGACTCGTGACGAGTCTAAACCCCCACTGCACCGAGTGCAGCCTCCATGAAAATGCGAGGACGGTATGCATGTCCGGGGACAGTCCGCGCAAACTCGATGACGTTGAGGTGTTCGTAATCGGGGAAGCTCCCGGCGCGAACGAAGATCGAAGGGGCAAACCTTTCATCGGTGAGTCAGGTCGAATCCTCAGGAACGAACTAGAACGCAATGACCTGACTGGCAAAACCTACATCACCAACCTCGTCAAATGTCGTCCGCCGAATAACAGAACTCCCACGGCAGCGGAAATCAAAGCATGCCGTCCTTACCTTGATAAAGAACTCGCAGCGTTAAAGCCCCGTTACGTCGTCACCGCGGGTGTGCCTGCGACGAAGACGTTGTTCCGTGGAAAAGCGAAGATCAACCAATTCCATGGCGAGGTCATTGATAACCCTAAAGTCTCGTATATCGGGATGCCAATATTTCATCCAGCGTACACTCTTCGAGATCCGTCGAAGCTCCCCGGCTTTCAAGACGATCTCGCCCGCCTCGCCCGACTCATAGGAGGCGGCTTGCGCGATGACACAGTCAACTGGTCGGTTGTGCGCAAAGGTAACCTCGACACCTTTATCCGAGAGTTTGAGGCAGCACCCCGATTCGCATTTGACTGCGAGACATCGGGGCTTTTCCCATTCGACCCTGATGGGTACATCACTGCAATTTCGATTGCCCTTGACCACAAGACGTGGGTGATTCCGGGTTTTATGCATCCGGAGTATCAGCAATTTTCCCATAGCCCCTTCGCTCACGGTAACGCTTTGCGTCGATTGATGCAGCTGCTGTTTTTTATTGCTCATCGTGATCAGAAACAGACGTTCGCACAAAATGGGAAGTTCGATAATAAGTGGATGCGCTGCCAGTTCGGAGGTTCTTTCCGCCTGACCTTCGATGTCATGCTCGCACATCACGTGCTCGATGAAAACCTCGCGCACGATCTGACCAGCCTGTGCCGCACCTACCTCGATGAGCCTGAGTACGACATCTCACTGGAGGAGAAGCAGGGCAAGAGCGACAAGCCCATGCGGAACTACAAATATTGCGGGCAGGACGGCGCGTACACGCTCAGGTTGGGCATTCTGTTCGAGCAGATGCTACGTGCTGAGCCAAACCTACATCGTCTCTTCTGGAAGCTGACGATGCCGGGGGCTCGCGCAATGGAAGACGCGGAGATGGAAGGCCTGACCATAGATCCTGCTGCGCGTAAAGAGATTGGCATGGAACTGCTCGCAAAGAAGATCACACTGCGCGAGGAGTTAAACGGGATCGCAGGATATGAATTGAACTGGGACAGCCCTGCGCAGATTGCAAAACTCCTCTATGAAGAGCTGGGATATCGCTGCAAAGTTTTTACCAAGAAAAAGAAACCGTCCACATCTGAAGAAGCTTTGCTCAGCATCATCCACCAACCGGTAGTCAAGAAGATTCTGGAGTACCGCAATGCAGGAAAGTTTTTCAACACATACATCAAGGGGTGGCAGAAATATCGTATCGAAGACAAGTATTACTTCGACTACAAAATCCACGGCACTGTCACCGGGCGTTACAGTTCACCCCTCCATCCTATTCCACGGGACGGATCGATCCGCAACCTCGTTACTGCACCCGACGGTTGGACATTGTGCGCCATGGACATTGCCACCGCAGAGATGCGTGTAGCTGCGCACCTTTCTCGTGATCCTGAAATGAGACGATGTTTTATCGAGGGCATCGACGTGCACTGGCGCACCCTGATAGAAACGCTATCGGTCGGCACGCAGGGAGAGTTCGCCGATCTCGTGTGGGATACAGTTGAGAAGCTCGACGAAAAAGCATACGCATACTACACCGCAGCACTGGAGCGACTGCTCGAAGCAGGCCCAAAGGCGTGTACCGCAGTCGAAGGTAAGTGGTACGAAGGTAGGACCAGAGCAAAAGCGGTGAACTTTGGTTTCATCTACGGTATGTATGAGAAAAAGTTCATCCAGCAGGCAACAAAAGACTATGGCTGGGAGCCCAGCTTTCAGGAAGCAAAGAACGCACGTCGCGCATACTTCCGACTGTACTCACGACTGGAGGATTGGCATAAGCGAACGAAACGACTGGCACGTGCAAACGGTCACGTAAGATGTCTCACCGGTCGATTGCGTAGACTCCCCGGCATCCATGCCAAGGATAAGATGGTGCGCATGGAAGCTGAGCGTCAGGCAGTCAACTCAGGGGTGCAGGCAATGATCGGGGATTACAAAGCGATGATCCTGATTGAAATTCACAAGACATTCTCGCGCAAGAAAGTGCGCCTCGTTGGCGAGCACCACGACTCAGTGCTGACCCTCGTGAAGAATGAGTACATCGATGAGTGCGTACCAAAAATGCTAAAGATCGCAGAGCGACCGAAGCTGATGGATACATTCAAAATCAAACTCAGCGTGCCCATGGAAGGTGAGGCAGAGTTGGGACCATGGGGTAAAGGGGAGAAGTATAGTGCCGCAGCTTGACGAAGATTTACAGACAGCACACTTGCTGGAAGAGTTCGCCGACCGACTAGAAGCACGTCGTGAGCAACTCAGTGGGGAAGACCACTTACTCCAGCAATTGATGATCCTCATCAGTGAGGTTGCATTAACCATCGCAGACGTAATGAGGCATCCAGATGAATCAGATTAGTTTCAGTGAAGTTAGTTCCTATCGACGGTGTCCAAAGGCGTGGGAGTACCGGTACCTGAAGCGCCTCAAGCGCAAGTTCAAAGGTGTGCGATTACTCCGTGGCGAGATTCTGCACGAGATGCTCAATGCATATGTGAATCAGAAAATAATTAAAGGCTACGACGGCAATGATCCGTGGGATGTGCTCGAAGAGTATGCCGAACAGTTCGGTGCATATTTCGAAGAAGAAAAAGACATGCACGGAGATATCATTGGTGACTGCGGCACAATTTTCGAAGGTTACCTGCGCAAATATCGGCAGGACCCGCTGACCTACGAAGCGAGTGAAATTAAAGTCGAGGTGGACCTGAGCAGTCTGGGTAGTGGTGCATTACCTGTTAAGTTCATCGGTTTCATCGATAAGGTTGCACGTGATCGACAGGAACGTCGCTGGCTCATGGACCATAAATTCCTAGCGTCCATCCCGACTGCAGAGGATCGGTTCTCCGAACTGCAATTGCTGCTGTACATATGGGCTGTCGGCATGGAGGACCCGAAGAAAAAACTCGACGGTGTGTGTTGGGACTACGCACGGGCGAAAGCACCGACTGAACCTGACGTACTGAAGAGCGGAGAGTTATCGAAGCGTAAGAATCTGGATTGCGATCCGTACACTTATCTCAAAGTAATTCGAAGGGAGCGCCTCGACGCGAAACAATATGTGGACATGCTGGAGTTGCTCGAAGGCAAAGAGGATACGTTCTTTGAGCGTGTGTTCCTGCCTGCGCCCAACACCGACATGGTCGTTGAAGTGGTCAATGATTTCCTGCAGACCACGGGTGAGATTCAGGCCAAACGTGATGGCGGACGCTGCGCACGCAGCATGTCATCTTTTAATTGCAAAACCTGTGAGTTCCGCACATTGTGCGAAGCCGAAGTCCGCGGGCTTGATGCTGACTACGTAATGAAAGCTGAGTACCAGCCGCGAGGAGAGAGACATGGTAGCTAGAAAGAAACCCAGAGCAAAGAAGAAGAAACGTCTTGCAAAGAAAAAGGTAGCGGCGAAGACAACATCGATCCTCGACAAAATTAAACCGGTCGCTGAACTCAAGACCAACTTGGTCATGATGGTGTACGGTCGCTCCGGAACAGGCAAGACGCACTTCGGTTCGACGTTCCCAAAACCTATTTTGTTCATCGATACGAACGAGCGTGGCACTGAGACCATTGCTCAGGAAGAAGATATCGATGTCGTGCGCGTCACTGAGTGGAGTGAAATGGATGAGCTGTACTGGGCACTCCTTGACAAGACCACCGACGTTCAGTACGCGTCCATCGTCGTCGATCAGGTGAGCAACCTGCAGGACATCGGCATGGCAGAGGTGTTACGTAAGGGACGCAAGGGACGAGACGAAACTTTCACACAGCGTAACTGGGGACAACTATCCGGAATGCTGAAGCAGTGGATCACTGACTTCCGGGACCTCTCTGATGATTACAACCTGCTGCTCATTGCACATGAACGTGTAGATGACGGGGGCGACGACGACGAAGAAGCAATCGAGCCCAGCATCGGGGCACGTGTGATGCCCTCAGTAAGTTCCTTCCTCGATGGTGCAGTTGATTCCATCGGGTCCACGTTCATTAAAGAACGCTGGGAGACAGAAGACAAAGAAGAAGTGCGCCATGTGGACTACTGTATGCGAATCGGTCCTCACGCGTTTTACTCAACGAAGATTCGCAGACCGGTGTCCGCTGGTCCTATTCCGGAACTGATCGTCAATCCGACGTTCAAGAAAATCCGGGACCTGACTACGGGCAAACAAAAACCAAGACGGAAAAAAGTTAGGAGATCAAGTTAATGGCTACGAGAAAGAAAAGACCCGCAAAAAAAGGCAGCAAGAAAAAAGCAGGACGTGGTGGGCGCAGAAACAAGGGCAATGTAATCTCTGTTGACTTCACTGATGTCGAAGCTGGAGGTGGGATGCCCACACCTGACGGTTACTATGTCGCTGAGATCATGGAAGCTAAACAGGAAGTCAGCTCAAACGCTAACGAGATGGTCGTCGTGCGTTGGAAGACAAACATCGGCTCGACTGTATTCGACCGCTTCGTGTTGCTACCGCAATCACTCTGGGTACTCCGTACTGCACTGGACTGCATGGGCTACGACACACCGGATGGTCCGTTCGATCTGGATGTTGACGATCTGGTCGGCGAGAAATGTGGTCTGGAGATAGTCAACGAGGAGTACGAAGAGAAGGATCAGCCGCGTGTAACCGGGTACCTCACTGCAGAAACAGCAGAACAGTATGTTGCGGAAGCAGGGGGCGAAGTACCTGAGCAAGACGAAGAAGAGGAGGAGGGCGAGTACGAAGAAGAAGACGACGGAGAAGAGGAAGAAGAGGAAGCCCCACCTCCCAAGAAGAAGGCGTCGAAGAAAAAAGTGGCAAAGAAAAAGCCTGCCAAGAAGAAAGCAGGCAAGGCTCTGCGCCCCGGTGCTCGTGTCGTATTCGATGACGAAGACGGAGACGAGATTCAGGGTGTCATCGAAGGCATCGAGGACGATGTGGCAATCGTTGTTGATGACGAAGAAGGCGAGTGGGAGATTCCGCTCGATGAGCTGAAGAAGGCCTAATGATTCGGACGGAACTTCGTCCGTATCAAAGTGAAGCTGTCGCTGCGGCTATGCCCTACGACGGCTTCGCTCTTTTTCCTGAACAACGCACGGGGAAATGTCTGGTATCTCTGGCTCTCGTCGATGAACGTAAGCCAGAGGTACTGGTCATTCTCTGTCCGAAGAAAGCAGTCCTGACGTGGGAAACAGAAATTGAGAAACATCTCGACAACGATTGGGGTTGCGAGATTTACATCATCACGTATCAGGAACCTGTGAAAGACATGCAGCTCCGGAAAGAGTGGTACGCCGAAACACTGAGGTGGCAAAAACAAGGTGTCCAGATGATGATCATTGCCGACGAGGCACACATGATCAAGAAACCGGGATCAGCCCAGTCTCGGTTCACACGTACACTCGCCAAGCGTTGCGTTTGGAAACTTGCGCTCACCGGCACACCTGTTGATGAAGGCTTCGAGCAGTACTGGGCGGTATTTGATTTCATCGGGAAGAATGAAATCTTCGGCACGTACACTGATTTCAAGGAACGCTACATCATTTTCGAAGAACGTCAGCGGCGTGATAAACGAACATACCCTGTGATCGTCGGGTACCGATATGACGACGAGATCATGGAAAAGATCCACACGTACAGCTACCGCATCACGTTCAACGAAGCCCGCAGGTCCATGGGTAAACAGCCCGTGAAGGTACGTAGGAAGAAAATTCTTTTCGATCTTAAGCGCAACACCCGTCACATCTACGAGGAACTGAAGGAAGATTTGGAAACCACCATCGAAGACATCACGATTGATGTGCCGTTGCCCATGCACCTAATCCAAAAATTACAGCAAGTGTGCGGTGGTCATCTTTTGCATCAGGAGAGAATTCCGGGTGAAAAAAAACGCAAACGAATTGTCGTTCCCGTCGGTACGGAGAAGTTGGACAGGCTCATGGGGCTGCTGTCAGGCTTCGGTCAAGAGAAAGCAGTCATCTGCTGTCGATTTACGCACGAGATCGAATCCATCGCTGCCAAGTTCGACGAGTTCAACTGGTCTTACAAAATCATCTCAGGACAGCACGAGTGGGACGGACAGTTCGACGTAGACTTTGTGCTATTGCAGGTAAAGAGTGGACTCGGCTTCGATCTGTCGGCAGCGAACACCTACGTATTGTACAGCTGGGATCACAGTCACATCACATTCGAACAATCACGTATGCGCATCATGCACATGGAGAACACGGACTGGGTGAAGTACTTCTTCCTGATGGCACGCGACACAATTGAGGATGAATATTATGAAGCGATTGCGAAGAAAAAAGACTTCTCGCAACTTGTCCTCGACCGGTACCGTAAGAAAAAGGTACGGCACCGTCGAGGAGCAACTCGCAAAGGTGCGCGGAGAATTCGCAAACCCCGTGCGCTCATTGCCTAAAGGCGAATCTGCGAAAAGTTGATCAAATTTTTGCTGGGAATTTCGGTTTTATGAAAGAGTCAAATTTATGGGAGTGGTTGAGAGACATTGTTCTGCCCACAGGGCATTACTCCAGAATCGAATCTCCAGATACTGCACCGGGATTTCCTGACGTTCAGTACCAGATCGGAGAGAAGGGGTGTGGCACCATCGAACTCAAAGCCAACCACCGTCCAGCAACAGTACCTTTCCCTGATGAGGAGAAAGGACTACACGTATCCCAGCTGAAGTGGATCAGATCGAATCTAATATGTGGAGGTGTCGTTTGGATCATTGCGGAGACACCGGGTGCCATCTACATCATCCATGGTAAGGACGCTGACCAATTTAACGGTGCAACACACGACGACCTGATCGCAATGGCATGGCAGATAGTGCACCGCAGTGCACCCAAAGAAGCAGCCAAGATATTAAACAATGCACTTAAAACAGACGCTAACTTCAGACTATTTGCGGAGTACCCACGATGACAGAACGAACCTGTACCTACCGAGACAAACACAACACATTATGCTGCACTGAATGCGGCAGTGATCTCAGTCTCTGCCAATGCCCAACACCTAACGAACAGGCCCAAGAACGTTGGACCAGTCCCGACGGTTTGGTCATGAAGATGATCACTGATGAGTTAGTCGCTGCACGTGAAGCATTCCCTGAGAACACGCACAAACTTGCTGCGTTGATGGAAGAAGTAGGTGAGCTGGCGCAAGCTATGATTCAACACGACCGCAAGCTCGGTACCAGCGTACAAGAGGTGTTACGTGAAGCAGTGCAGGTCGGTGCAATGGCTATCCGTGTTGCAGTTGAGGGCGACGGTAACTTCCTGTATTTATTCCCGGTAGTTGAAGACGACCTGCCACGAGGACCAGTGGGGAGACAATATGACTGACGAAAAATCAACAGAAGACGAAGAATTCAAAACATCTATCGGTGTAGAGAACGGCAACGTTCTTCTTATTTTCTCACAGAAAACGAATATGGTCGGCTACCCACCAAAAGCCGCAAGAAAACTTGCTAAAGCCCTGAAAAAGCACGCGATTGAGGCCGAAAATATGGAGCGTGGAAATGGGACGTAGCTCCCTTTACACGTAAGCGGATCTGTGTATACTGGAATCTGTGAAACCCCTCGGAGAAAGGACCATGGCAGTAAGAGCCCCAACTGATAGCATCGGTGCCCAGCTGGCAATGATGCGCAAGCGCAGCAAGAAAACGTGCGCTAACTCGGAATGTGGTAGGAGGTTTGAAGGCCTCGCCATCACGAACTACTGCTCTGACGAATGTAGATTCAGAGCAGCCTACCTGCGTCGTAAAAAAAGGAAATAAGACATGGCATTTTTAAAGCAGCACCGCAAAGGCACCCTTGAGGTGGAGGGGCGCAAGCTGAAGGGTCACTTCGACGTGAGCCTGACGAATCAGGGCGACCGCGAAATGCTCATTGAGTTTATCAGTGAGATGCGTAAGCAGTTGTTGAAGTTCAACCCGACAAAGAAGAAGCGTAAGAAGAAGATCAAGAGACGCAGATGATCATGATCGATCTGGAGGGGACGTTAAGCGATCACAGTGCTCGCTTAAAAATCCTTCTGGCGAACGAAGAAAAATACAAAGGACGCGACCGGGAGGCGTGGAAGACCTATTACAAGGGGCTCCTTCACGATCCTCCCCGGCAGCACATCATGGACCTTGTGCACGAGTACATCCGTGACGGGATGCGTCCCATTATTTACAGCACTCGTTTCGTCAACAAATACAATCACGAACGCCAGTGGCTCGAAGCGCACGACCTGTTGAATCACGTCGAGCTGATACAGCGCGAACCCCACATGACCAAGATCAAAGGCCCGGATTTAGTGGTCCAGTGGGTACGTCAGTACGATCCTGCAATCGTAGTTGATGATCGAGAAGAAGTACGTGATAAGATCCGCGAGCTACACCGGGACATCATGGCTTACCATCCGAACGCTTTCCTCCAGATAGAGGGAGAGTCCGATGAACATCCACTGCGCAAATGACTGGCTATTTCATCACTGGGGTACCGACGGCAAATGCATTCGAGGCTGCGGTGCTACTGGGTTGGGCCTGCACGCCCGAACGCCATCCGACGTGACATCGGAGCACGACCGGTCCCTCTCTGCATCGCCCTTGCGAATGCGCCTTGCTGGTCTTGCATCCCGACACGGTTTCCGCCCCCACCGACAGGTCCGCTAGGCGGACGGTTCTGCATTCGCATTTTCTGTAAGTAACCTTGCATGTTCGGTGGCACTCTCGGTCCACCTTGTATAGGTTCACTCCCACCCATGTCTTTACCCGGCGGAGGTGCGATGCGACCACCCGGTGGCTGCTTCCATGGCGGGATGCCCCCACCACTGGGAGGAGGCAATCTACCTATAGGTGGTAAGCGCGGTGTTGGTTTGCGTTGGGCGATTGGACCCGGATTTCTGTACGGGTCTTGCGGTCCACCCGGAGGTCCCCAGTAATCAGTGATTACATCCGGTCCCATTGTCCCTCCGAAGTCTCCAATAACCTGTGCCCCACCTCCCGGTGCGCCTCTTTGTGCGTCCATGGCTGCTCGGGCTCTCTCTTGGACAGCGTTGAACGTTCCCGGACCTCCCGGAGTGTAACCGGGTCCACCCGGCGTGAGTCCACTTCGTTGAGCTTGTGCTTGCTGCATCATCGCAGCTAAGCCACCACGTTGAGGTGCGCCTCCAACACGACTCATCATTCCATCACCACCCGGCGCTCGCCTCTGGAAACGACGACTGAATCTACCACCACCGGGTTGCATGGGTGTTCTCTGCGGAGGAACTCCACGGTACCCTCTAGCTGCCCCACCGAACTGATATCCCTGAGGCTCATCCATGTATCCGGGATCGATGCCGGTCGGTTCTATCCACGGTGGCACTCCACCAGCAGGCGCAGCTATCGCCAGACCACCAGTCTGATAATTGATGCGACCACCACGAGCCTCGCCTATTGCTTCAAGTTCTTCCTCAGTTCGTGTTGGTCCGGCTTCGTAGCCTATCAGCTTCTTCCACCACGGAACGTCTTCTGCCGGAGCTGCAGCTGCAGGCGGGGGCGGAGGAGCAGGATCAATGTGATGCTTTGCCTCCCACCGTGCGTAGGACTTACGGAGCAGTGGATCTGCTTCGTTGTAAGGATTCGGACCTTCCGCATGACCGGGACGTACTGCTCCCCCCTCTTGATAGTAATTCACGTGACCTCCTCGGGCACTGCCTAATATTTTTGCAACTCTGTTCTGATGTTTACGTAATTGTTTTCGGTATTCACTTCCTCGACCTGACGTGTCGGATGACGCACCTACATAAGCCGCAGGATCGGTCGGAATAATTCTTGGAGGTGGCTCACTGGGACCACCGGGACCTCCTCCTCCGGGGTCATACCAGTCTTCCGGGGGCTCAAATGTATAGCCTCCTTCACCGTCTGGTTGGTAATTCTCCCAGTTGCGCCAAGGCATCGACCCAAGATTCCACGCGTTGGCGTAGTTGCCCGCACCGTAGTAGGGATCGTAAGTCGGAGTCTCTGCTGCACCTGCAGCGATAGTAGTTTCCGGCTCCTGCATCGAGTTCGTGTTGGGATCGTATGTATACCCCTGTTCTGCAAGAGCAGTACGTCTTATGTGACCACTGGTACCCGGTTGCAATGGAATAACTCGACCTCCCCTGCGCATACCTTTCTCCTCGCCTTCAGCTTCTCGCGCCTGCTGCTGCAGTGCTTTGGTCCACAAACTTCGCCACAGATGTACTTGGTGTTTCTGATCCATGTATTGAGCAATCGAGTAATTTTTAAACGTCGGCGACTCACCGATGATTTTCATTTTTTCCATGGCGCTGAGTAATCGCGGCTTGACGAAATCTACCTGTTCCGGTCCGCTCATCTCTGCCAGTTTGTCATCCATATCGGTCTGGACTTCGGGGTCCGATGTAGTTTTGTCCCACGTGTAGTCGATGTCCGCGCTCTGACGAGCTTTTCTTATATCTTCCATGTCAGAAAACATCTGTTCCAATGCAGGACCCATTTCTTCAACGTTTGGTGCCTCGTACACTCCGGGTTCTACTTGGTAATCAACGTCGCCACCTTCCTCCCATCCAAGCTGGTTAAGGGGTCTCTGTCGTTCACTGCCAGAGTCCACACTGCTCATAGCAGCAAGACCACCTCGGGATTTCTTATCAGCTTCAACGAACTCCTTCGCCACGCTAACGGGAGGTGCTTTGACACGAGATGGTTTCCATCCGTGTGCAACAGCACGCATAAATCTCGCCTGCTTCGGAGTCTTTGATGGCATCTCTATATTCTCCGGACGTAACCACCGGCTGCATAACGTAAGGCAGTCATCTGTGCTGATTTTACAGCACCACCTTTAGCCAGTTCTCCGAACTTCTTAATGAAGTCAGCTTTATAAAACGATGGAGGTAACTTAGCTCCTTCTCCCATATTCAAAATTACAGTTTCTTCTACGTAGTTAGCCAGCTTATCTGCTGTTGTTGCATCCGGAACAATCAGACGTTCACCTTCGAAACGAATACCGGGTACCTCTTCCAATAACTCGCGCCTGTCGGCAGGACTATCTAGAATCTCTTTAAAGAATTTCCCTTCAGAAGGGGTAAGTTTTTTTGCAAACGCTCCAGCTTCACGTAGTACGGCACCTGCCGGAATTCCCGGTATTAATCCCGCAGCAAGAAGCCCTGCATTCCCTAATGAAGGGTCTTCAATAAGATGCCCCACATCAGCTGCGCCACCTACAATGTCACCAGCAATAGGCACTGCTGCCGTAGCCAAAGCAGCTTTATCAAGGAACTCCTGCATCGATTCATCTGCAGTCGGCTTTTCAGGTGGACCCAACAGTCCCGGACGTCTTAGTACAGGGTCAGCCATCGTCCACCTCTCCCGTTCTGCCGTCGATGGTCACGTTGTCTGGTTTCGGTTTGATCAGTGACAGGATGCTGGAGATAACCTCCATCTTTGTCTCGTCACGGATACCGATGGGCGAGTTGTCATCCTTACCAGACACGTTCGTGTGATGACGATCCTTCCAGTTTTCTTTCTGCCGGTTGGTCAGCCACAATTTAATTGCTGACACGTCGGGCTTGTAATGCTTAACCGTTTCGGCACGGACAATCTCTCCGTCCCACTGAAAAATTTTCTCTTCGTCGTGCGTGTAACCGACAGCACTCTGGTACAACGCGCCCAGCACTGCAGCATCAGCGTCGGTGTAACCTGCTTCGAGCGCGTCCTTGAACAACGGGTACTGTGCTTTCCACTTACCCATCTGCTTGCGACTGATGTCAAAGATTTCGGACATCTGTTCTTCACTGATGCCTCGCATTGCAATCGCACGCACCTGATCGAGGTGTTCAGGGAGAAACAGACGGTGTTGTTCAGCCAGCAGATGTCCTGCGTTGTTACGCACAAACTGTCTCTTCTTCCCGTTTGTCAGTCGTCGTGCAGGCATTACTCTTCGCCACCCCCCAGCATTTGCATTAAACGTTGCGGAGCAGTCATGATTTGTTCACCCACTTCTATACCTCTTGCTTTCAATGCATCCATTGCGCTGGTGCCTTCTTCCATGAGCATATCTTGCGTGACTTCCATCGAAGGCAACTCCCAATTCTCCTGCTTCCATTGATTCTCTAGAGCTACGAAATATGGTCGCGCCTCTGCCATGATTGATGCGGTTAATTTCTCATCACCTTTTGCATGAGCCATTTTCAACAAGAAGTTTCGTGCCGTGGCACTTTGCATTACTGCACCACTACGCCCCATTAGGAAACCGGCACCTACCACCGCATCAAGAATACCTATTGCAAAACCTGCACCACCTGCCATTGCTGCAGCCATACCTGCACCCTTGCCAGCCGTCTGTGCAGGAAGAGTAAGTCGCAGGTATTCTTTGGCACCAACCAAGACATCCTGATCAACTTCATCGAACATAGTCTTGATGACTTTGCGGGCTGAAGGACTGTTGAGATATGCCATGAACTTAGAGGGGTCTGCATTGATGGGGGCTTCTGGTGTCCAGCCTGCCCGCTCCAATCCTCTGGCTATGAAGCGCTGTTTGGCAGCTTCTTTACCTTCAGGTAGCAGTTTGTTCAGCATCTCGCTCAGCTGTTTGGTGTTACCAGCATCCAGTACTGTGTCTACAATGTCTTCGTTGATTTTCCCCTTGCGAATGTAACGGCTGAGAATCTCTGACTCAATTTCCTCCCCCTCTTTCTGATACGCACGCTTTAACATTTCTTTCATTCTGCTTGGCTTGAAACGAAAGACTTCTTCGTTTTTTCCCCAGAACCGTCGCAGGATCATTCGATCAACGAAACTTTCTATGACTTCTTTACCGTATTCCCCTTCAATGTCGATGCCAAATTTGTCGGCAATCTCAGTAAGAGCGTCGGCGCGTTGGGCTCTCTGCGTGACGCGTGCTCCACCTGTACCCATGACTGGAATACGCTCTGTAATCTTGAAGAAGATATTCATCGCAGGCGTCAAGTGCTCCGCTAATGCATCCGAAGTTTGAATCTTTCGACCTGTTTCTTTTGCGAACCTCAATGCATCCATGATGCTCTTACCACCGGGGGTGGCAGCAAGAACTTGTTCCACTTTCTGTCCTACTACAGGTAGTACTGCAGGCAGTTTGGTACCCGCACGTACAAGAGGATCGAGGGCGTAGTCAGGCAACGCACCTGCAACAGTGCTGAGAGCAACATCACCCGGATCGAATGAACCACCAGCTAATTCTTGTCCCCCTTGTAACGCTGCCTCGGTTACACCTGAGCCTGCCATCATTGTCCCGGCACCACGTCTCCTTGCTGTTTTCAGTGCCAGTTTTTTAGCTGTCTCTGTCGCAGCTTTTGCAGCCAGTGACCGGGCAGGTGCTGACATCATTGCTGACACTCGCCCAGCTGGAGTAAACGTCGTGCCCAGTCCCATCAACTGAAGGATATCCATGCCACTAATCCCCGGACGATTGATGATAGCTTGCTTCCCGGTTTTATTATTGGCAACAATGAGAGTGCCATCCGGTGCAGTTGCTATCCCTACATTAGGAAACACTGGCGTTTCTACACCGTTGTCATCGGTGTAGGTTTGGGTAAACATCTCCGCGATCTCATTCGGATCAGTCGTCGTCAGCATCGCAGCAGTGATTCCAGCTTTTGCTAAACCCGGTAACTCTGGGGGTAAAAACGCACCGGTCCCGGTCTCCACTAACTCAGGCAACTGAAGTGATGCACGTGATGTTCCCGGTTCCATCGGAAAAGGGCTAGGGAATTCAGGTTCTGGGGGTGGTTCATAACCGGGAGCAAGTCGAGCGTACGGATCGATGAACATCCGCTCCGTCTCGTAACGTTTCTCGACCTCTGCATACGGGTCTATCGGAGTAGGCTCCATGGCAGCGATATCTTCCAGCTCTTGTTCTTTACCTGCTGCCGCAATGTCTGATCGCAGTTCCAGTTGCTGCTCCTCCGGAATTGGAACAGGTTCCGGACCCGGCGGAGCAGTGGCTTCAAGCTGTGCCAATTGTTGTAACAGTTCTTCTTCTGTCGTAGCCATCAGATCCCAACCCCTAGCTTACGCAGCTCGATCTTCGTTTCTTCCGGAATATCCCAACCCTTCGTTTCCGTGAACATATTAAGAACCTTGTCGTGATCCTCTTTACTTGCACCCTCACCAAGGGCTTTAATCTGCTGCAGTAAAACATCGGTTGCTCCGGGGACCGGCACGCGACTGTCTTCCTCTTGTGACAGTTGCATTTGTTTTTGGTCATCTCGGAAACGTGAGTATCGATTGAGCATATAGTCCTGATTGATACCCGGAACGCCAGTTAATGCACCCGCTGCTCTCTCTCCCTCGTCAATGACCCTATGCAGGGCTGCAAGACTGTCCATAACAAGGCCCATATTCTCTTCGACGTTCCCACCCAAGTTTGCATTGTTGGCTTCGACCTTCTTGTACTCGAAGTTAGACTTCGTACCCGTAAGGCGACCTAAATCATTGAGAACCTGTTCACCGAAGAGACCCTGCAAACGAGCAAGTGAGACATTGTCCGGAACAAGCTCCTCAGAAAGACCAACCCACTGAGCAAACGTACGTACCTTCTCTCGCAGCCCACTGGGATTATTCACCAGATTCTGCAGTAGTGTCCCTGCCTTCTGATAATTCCGTACCGATTGCATGACATCTAAGCCTGCCCGTGCATCCATAATGATGTTTTCGGTACCCAGTGTGCCGGATTTCGTTGCCGCTGCCAGCAGAGCTGCCAGTTGCGGGTCAGCATCTTCATCGACAACTTGGAAGGGTTCTCCTCCCTCTGAACCAGCGATCTCATATCGTGTTTTGCCGTCTGACATCAACTTCGCATTCACCCAGTTGATGCGCATGTCTTCACGTTTCCACTTCTCACCCGTGGCTGGATTTTCTTCACCGGCTCTGAAGGCACGAAGATCGTCTTCGTTATAAATCTTTGTCTGTCCCGCAACACGTGGGCGACCAGCTTGGCTTGCTCTGTGTTGCATCTCTTCAACGTCCGTCAGTTGCTCGATAGCCCCTGCCCCGATACCCGCTTCCTGCTCCTGATATGCCATTGCTTCTTCCGCCATGGCTTGTTCTTGTTGTTGACGCAGAGATGCTTCTTGACGCATCAAACCCGCAGTCGTACCCAGTGATTCACCGAAGCCACCGGTCTTTGTTGGTGCCAACATACCTTGCGCGAGCGAGAACCATTTAGCCTGTTCAGCGTCTTTTCTCTGCCTTACGTGACGTGCCTGCATCTCATCCTGACCTACACGTAATCTTTCCAAAGCTTGGTCACGATGTTCCATGATCATCTTCGGCAGATTCTGTCCCGGTGTTGGATCGACAACACGCTCTATAAGCTGGTTAACAGGGATCGCTTCCTCTTCATGTTCTGGCATTTTCTTACTCCACCGTTAATCCTGTTTCCACTTCAAGTCACGCTTGGGGCCTTCGTCCGAATCGTCTTGAAACAATGTATGCCCACCTATAACACCTATGCTATTGCTTGGGTCGGGACGGAGTGAGCGAGCCCAGCGGCTCAGTCCGCCCCACCCGCTTTTCCCAAGTTATACATCGTTTGCCACCCTGCTTTGGCAAGACCTCCTATTGCATATTCTTCCGGCTCAATGTAGCCGCCCTCAGCTTGACCCGGACTGAGTCCGCGGTACACACCGTAGCCACCGATGATTTGTGACAGCGGTGATGGCTGGTAAACCGACGCGGGTCCAACATCGGTGCGTGTCTGTGATCTCGGTACAAATGATGGCGGCAAGCCACGAATCAATTCTGACATCTTTCCGAGACGATCCCATGGCAAGTCACGTTGCTCCAAGAAATCCTGATACGCAAGATCGATACTCGCCTGATCCATTCCTTGCATCTGGCGACCGATAGCTTCGAGTGCTGCAGCATCTGTGTAACCCAAGCCTGAAGCTGCTTCGCCCATGCGGCCTGCTACGTCAGCACCTTGATACAGTGCACCAGCCTGAGCCTCATCGAGGGCACCAGATACACGTGCCAGTTCCCGTGCACTCGTAATGTCCTGCCCGCGAATGTCAGCTGCCTGACCGTACGCTCCGTGAAGTGCTTCAAGACGTTGCGCTTCGAGTCCCTCTTGAATATCCCTCATACCCTGCACACCGATGTCTTCCATCGAGCCAGTGCCACCTCGTGAACCCAGCTGTCCTGCACCTGCGAATGCACCCTGCAAGCCGGGAAGGAATTTCTCTTCAAGAGTACGAGTAGCAAGTTGTTCCTGCCGGTCGAGCACGTTACCAATGTACGGGCTCATGTAGTCTTCGACGACGCCGGGATCAGTCCACTTCCCGCTCGCCGCATCGATGTACGGTTGCGCTCTACCGCGCATACCTCCGGCAGCTTCTAAGCCTCCAGCAACACCTTGGGCTCCAGCCTCCATGTAAGGTTGCCACGCACCGATATTCTGCTCAACAAGTCCAAATGCATCCTGCTGTTCCGGCGTGAAGCCCGCGATCCGCGGACCACCGTACGGGATGTAAGGTTCAGCCGCCGCAGCGTTCGCTCGTGCGATCAGTCCCTGCGTGTAATCCGACATCCATTTCGGAGTACCTTCTACGGTCTGCCCGTAGGTTGTGACCGACTGTGGAGGTTTTCCTTCAAAAAGGAAGTCTAAGTTCGCGCCCATTTACACTCTCCCTGATGCGGTCATCGCTCGACGCAGTTTTGCCATACCACCTCGTGCCATATATTGGTGCGGCTGTTTCGCCTTGTGGCTGAAGCCACCCTTCTTGAGATTCGTCGCTTTGTGCTTCCGGAGATTCTGACGCATCTCATCGAGTCGTTGAGCGCCTGTGTCACCAGATCCGTCACCCAAGAGTGCTACCGTTTCTGCGTCCATGACGTACTCACCGTCGCTCAGGCGTGCAGGGATGTCGTCCGACCTGCCACTACCCGGCCCTTTAACATAACGTCCCTGAGCGCTCACTGAGGGCGCTGCAGCAGGGACGTCGGCATTCTGCGACCAGTAGTCAAACTCACCCCCACGCTGGTAACCACCACGAGCCTGTGGCAAGCCTGCTCCCAGCTGCGGAGGATTCCAGTTACCTGTGCCGGGGTCTTGGGTGTAGCCCGCTTGCACCAAGGCCTGCGGTCCCTGTATTCCTACCATGTTGGCAGGCACCGGCTGACCAGCTGCGATCATGGCTTGCATCTCGCCCCCAGCTCCGGGGGTTGGGGTTGTCGGGTCTTGGGGCACTCCGGCGAACGGCTGTGGGTCCATGAACAGATGTTGTCCGGACTGGGGTGCACCTGCCTGTCCGTACGTGTAATACCCACCGGGGTCCATGCCTTGGAACTGCCGATTCATATCGTAGAGCGGCAATGGTTCGTCCCAGCCTTCCGGCAACGCAGGAGGCGGACCCGGTTCGTATTCGCCACCACCCAGTGCGCCAGCAGCCATCAGTGCAGGGAACGCGTATTTATCTATCAGGCTGGGCTCCTGTGCACCACCCGTCGCAGGGGTTGCTTGCGCCACAGCCGCTTGTTGTTGTTTATCCCCACCACCGACCACACCCGCACCGGCAGTAACGTCTTCTAACCCACCCCGTGGCTGCGGAAGTGTTGAGAGATCGATCTCCCCCAGCTCGTCTGTCGGCAGATCTTCTGCAGCGACCTGACGTACGCCCAAGACCTCACCTTCCAGAGGCTCACGGAATCCAAGTGCCTCGCGACCCCTTGAAGTAATCTTTTCTATTCCGGGACGCATGTATTCGCTGAGACCTCCAGCGACTGCACCTTCCATGAATTCTCCGCCAGTCAATTCAGCGCCTGCGCCACTTGCTAAGCTGGAGCCAATAATTTCTGCAGTCCGGTCGGACAAGGTATCGCCAGCAATCTTGCCGACATATTTACCGGCTACTGAACCAAGTCCTCCAGAGATAGCCCCGGAAATTGCTCCGCTTCGGAAGTCACCACCACCAGCCGCACTCAATCCGCCCCGTATAAGAGCGTTACCCAACATGGAAGCTCCGACACCGGACGCAGCTCCTCCAGTTATCATGCCGCCAAGAGCAGTGCCAAGCCCCGGCGCGAAAATTGACAGTGCGATAGGTGCGACGACCTGAAAGATTTTTGAGCTGACAACTTTCTTCACAACTTTTTTGACGCCTTTCCACAGCTTGCTCAGGAAGCCGTACTCAGGTAATCCCGTGTTTGGATTAATATCCGGTTCGCCCCACATGCCTTTGATGACACCGAACTCGTCCTCGGTCATGTGGACCAGCATCTCATCTTCGCCACGTCCACCAGCTCGTGCCTTTGCTGCTGCAGCTTTAACGTCGCCACCCTTAGCGTAGGCTTGCTCGACTGCACCACCGTATTTGTAGAGACGAACTTTCTTGGCGTCTTTCTTCGGCACGCCTGCCTTCCCCATCAGCTCCTCAGCAGCGACCGTGTAGAGCAACTCCTTGCCGCCCGGAGTAGCTTCGATTTTCTCCACATCCTTGACCATGGATTTTGATGCGCCCTGCGATTTCATCATCGCAGCCAGCCCACCTTTAGCACCTATGGTGTCAGCCATTGCTTGTTGGTTTTGCTGTTGCGGGATTCTCCCTGACCGAACGTAGCGTCCAAGGTCTGAATACGGATCTTGTCTTCCTTGGTTCTGCATCATCGTACCTTCCATCATGCGTCGAGCAGACTCCTGTCCAGCTGCCAGTCTGGATCGATTAGGATCGAGTGCTGCCATGCCTTCTCCGCGGGATACACCTGCGAGCATTCGCCCCTGACCAACCAGTTCTTTACCCCGTGTCCTGTTACCGTTTGGCATCGCTCTATCCTGTAAAATTTGAAGTTGCGAAAAGTCTTTCTGCCCACTCGCGCCAGTCATCATATGCGAACGGATCTGGTACGTCCTGCCCAAGGGCATCTGTTCCTCCGAACACACCAGCTGCCCAATCCTGCCATTTTTCTGGATCGTCCAAACGCTCAAACTGCTCATCTGATCCAGCCACAGGATCAGTGAAGAATCCCAGTGCACCGGACATGAAATCTGCCCACGTGATTACATCTTTGAAACCGCGGGGATCGATGACAGTCATGACTCAACCCTTCCGTCAGCAGGTTCGATGTGTGCAAACGTCTTGCCCAGTTCGTAATTCCCTCCACCCGTGTTCGACTCGAACCTGAAGCTCATCAATCGGCGCACGTCTTTGAACTTCACAGTTTCTTCGTCGGGTGTGGAAGGTGTTTCGAAGATGGTCCGGGTACCTGCCTCGGTCACTGTAGCTTTCGCATTGGCACGTCCCTTCAAGGTCACAGTCATGTCACCGATCTGTACAAAGTCGGGTTCGATTCGCGCACAATGAACTGACTTAGTACTCTGCCCAGTATCGAGCAGAGACATCTCATGCGTTTCATAAAACGACTGAACAGCACTGATCTGCGAGGTGCGAATCTTGTCGAACGCTGTCTCGTGTTGCCACAGTGTACGACCGTTAAAAGTTTTCTCGTTGTCTACCATGAACGGACGTTTGTACACGTCTGCAAAGATGCCTGCTGTTCGTCCCTGATTGGTATCGTCAGAATCAGGAAGCGCGGTGTCGTACCAATATCCTTCACGCACATTGAAGATCACTGCGTGGGTGCACTCAGTTGCATTCCCACGGGGATAGCACCACCAGATCTCACCGTAGCGAGGTACTTTGAAACCGAAAACTTTGTTTCGATGATTGAAGTTGAGGTTGTCGAAGAACCAGTTCTGGTTCATGTCGTTGGGCATTTCACGCACGACACCATTGAACATCAGGAAGCGATCCACTCCCGGCCAATAGTAAATGCCGTCCATCTCGACGATGCCCTGCGAACTCAATACCGTGATGCCTCTCGCAATGATGTCCCACGCAAAGTTTGGTCCCAGACCCGGCACGAACGTTCCTCGAATGAGTGAGTCCAATGCCCACATCAGAACTGCAGGACCCTGACCTGCGCCTCGAAGAGGAAGGCCTTTAACAATCTTTTGTACGCCAAGATTAAATGCGACAGGCTGAGACGTCACATCATTGGGTTGAGACTGGAGAATAAGCCCGCCACTACCGTATGCGAATATGTACACACCGCTGACAACAATACCTCCGCTTACGGGTCCCTCATTAGCATTCCAATCCGCATGTAAGCCAGCTGTTGAAAGCTGAGTAGTTGCAGTCATGGAATCGATGTAGATGTCGCCACCAATTGAGTTATCTATTTCGATTGCATTCTGTGCAGCATGCGCAACGAGGATATGGTTACCTGTTCCTTCCGTGTCGGCGAAGACATCGAACTGCCACAGGTTGTTGATATCGTCATTGAAACCTACCGGCGTGCGGTCGGCGAAAATACTTAGCGTACCGTTCGAGACTTGGTATTGCCCAAGCGTCATCGGATGACCCAGATGCAGGTACTGAATATTATCTTCGGAGAAACTAGTCATGCCGCGAGTAATCTCCGGCACCGTGTCAGTGACCTGCTGGTAGCCCCCCATTTTCTTTGGCTTGCCACGTTGAAACCTGCACCACTGACCGTCGATGTAGTGCTCGCTGTCAAAACGAGTACTGTCCCGTTTGATACCGGGTGACGAGACGAGGAGTGCAGGTTGCTCAGCCATTATGGATTACCGATTCTGCTCCTGATGGCTGCGTTGACCTGACCGAAGTTCAGATCCGGAAGAGCGTGCAGAGCACGTAGCACGTTGAGTTCCTCAACCATGACTTTGATGAGTGCAGTCAGGTCATCTTTCTCATCGAACTCGTCCTTTGCTCGGTCCTTCGCTTGATCGGCTCTCTTATCTACAAAGTCAGCGTCGATGTTTGCCTGATCAGCGATGTAGTCAATCAGTGCCTGATCGGCAGTTGCCTGATCAATAGCAGGCATCTCAAGTTCCAGAGTAGTTTCATCCCAAGACGTCATCAGGCCTTCATTACCTGCGAAGTCATTAAGAGCTTCGAAGTTGTGTCCCGGTAAAAGAATAAGTGTGCTCATAGTAGTAACTCCAGTTCCATCCAGACTGAACTGAACACCGTGAAGCCGCTGGAATTCTGACGCAACACGTACGCTTCAAAGAAATCTCCCGGATTCACATCAAGAACTCCGGTGTTGAACTGCGTTCCCCACCAACTGCCAGACCCGGCGGCACTGTTCGTGTTGTGCATAATGTAAGACCCTTGACCTAGACCAGTGGAAAGATAACCACCGTTCCTTCTTATGCGCATGTGACGATAGCCGCCGGACGTGTCACCTTGTATTCCGTATCCAGCACGAATGATTGCCTTAGTTATTCCCGGCGGTACAGTGAATCGAGTGGGGTTGATGGCGGGATTGTGAACGAGGAGCGCTTCCGTATCCGTCAGGTTGAAGTTGAACGAGACCGCTACCTCGTCAGCACCAGCACCGAGACCGGGGATTGAGAAGTTCGGAGTATTATTCAGAGGCCAATTCTGAGTTGAAGACCGATACGCTTTGCATCCTCGGTACACAGATCCACCACCACCAAGATCTGATGTGGTCAGTACTCGTTCAAATCCTGCTCCGGTTGATAGATTGTTAGCCTCAGCACCCCCACTCGCAGCCGCAGCCGTTCTGAGGGTTTCTACCCCATCATGAAACAGCTTCACATCAATGTCGGGATCAGCTAAGAGATACGTGCGAGGATTGCCACCAAAATCAAACCCTTTAAGCTCAAACTCTTGTCCGTTGATGTGGTTTGCTATGTGCATCTTAGCTTCGGTACTGGTCCAACCCCAGACACCTTTGGCATTACCCGAAGAGTCTCTGAGTGAAAGTAGTTGTTGCTCAGTGGCAGTATTGCCATCAGCATATATGTCGAACTGACCTACCAACGTTGAAGCAATTGCTCGTAATGTACCCGCGGCATACATGGCAACGCTGGACGAAGGACCAGACCTGAGTTCGATAGCTCCACCAGTCAGCTGGTTTTCAATTACAAAATCAGGTGAAACAGTAGGTTGACCGAGTCCCCAGACGACAGTCCCATCCTGATGAGTTCCTACCAGCTCACGGACTTCACCATCTGTATTACCGTCACTTCGCAGTTCTGCTCTGCCGCCGGTTTCAGCTCTCACGCGTACATTGGCAGAGATATCTACCAGTTCATTAGCAATGGTTGGAATTGCCGTGAGGATGTCAGAGATTGTCGCCTTCTTCGTGATGTCAGTGTCATCGATATCTTGAAATGCTATGAAGTCTCCCGAAGCAGGCACTGCTGTCGTGACAGTGGTGTAGTCAAGGAAGACATCGTCGGCGTTGACGCCAACACCTACTCCTGCACCCACAGCAAATGTCAGGTCTGATTGAAGGAGACCACCACCGATCAGACCATCTCCTGCGATCATGTCTAACTCGTCATGTGCAGCCTCCAAATTATTCCGCGCATCGGTGGGGTTGTTCGCACCGGTACCACCCTGCACGACCGAGAGTGGAAGCGAAATTGAAGTGGCATTTACTGCATTGATTACATCAACAGAGTCACTGTAGAAAATTGCAGTCTCACCTTGCTCCAGTTCCGGAGGTGAGGCCTGCGCATTCGTCGAAATTGTTAACTGGAAGGCACCAGTTGTTTGGTTATCACACCAGTACTGCTGCGTGGTATTTGGTACGACGATGCGTCGGTTGCCTGTCAATGCACCTGTGAAGCGATACGAGATGCGATCTACGTTCGCGCCAGACAAGACGAAGTCACCTGACCCCGGAACAGGAATCGAGACGAAGTCGAATCCAATCACTGAAGACTGCGTGAGTCCAATGGTGAAGAAGTCCGTGCCATCCGTGAAGATGAACGTGCTGCCGCTCGGTTCAATAGTGATGTCTGAAGAACCATCAATCTGTCCGGACGGAGGTGTAATCGTCAACGTACCCGTACCAGAGTTACGGATCATGAAGAACCAGTCGTCCATAACCACGCCCGGATCAGGTAGATCAACCTGTCCTGCACCTGATATCCAAATCAGACACTTAGCTCGGTCGCCATCGACAACAGTAACTGGCGACGACGACTCTTCATCAGAATCGATTTTCTGATTCAACGTATTCGAAATAGGTTTGATGCCCGCACCACCCAGTGCGGCAGCTTGTGCCGTAGAAACAGTAGCGCCCATCTGAAAGGTTGACCACGCGCCAGCTTGAGTCGAGTTATCAGTGAGAACAACAACCCATTGCTTACCCGGCTCTACAGTTACAATCGGTCCCCCCGTGTTATCGACTATGTCGAAATCATTGGAGCCCACGTTATTGACTGTGGTTTTATTACCCGTGGAAGTGTTACGGGCATCCGGCATGCTGATGTTAAGCGAACCAGCCGTAGCGTCGATGTCCAAGAAGTCCGCGACAACATTCTGACCTTCGATCTGTTGTTCACGCGGCCACTGCAGTTCGATATCTATGGCAGTAGTAATTAAGAGATAACTAAGCTGCGACGGGAAGATTGTTTCTCCACCAAAGACGTCGGTGTAACCCATCAGACATTCTCCCTCGTAACGTTCCTATCGATGATGCGCTTAACATCCTGCGCCTCGAGTATTGCAACATCTTTTTCGTAGATGGCTTCCCACGTGGGAATGCGTTCATCATTTTTCAAAAAGGGAGTCGCCTGCAACAACGCACCATGAAGCAAGGAGTTCGGGGCAAAGTCCGTCGTCCAGTTCGTCTGATTCGTATCGTCCAGCAGTGCAGGCAACTCCCAGTAATTAATTTCAAACGGGTACGCAAGATCCGCTGACGGTGCTATCAGCCAGTTGAAGTAATCATAGTCCGCGTAAAACTTGGGCTGCGCGGTGACGTCTTCATCCGGCCAATAGCGCCGACAGTACTCGTAAGAACGAGCAAACAGTGGTGTCCTCTTTTGCTCGGTTCCCACCCCGAAGTTGATCGAAATCGTGTCACGCCATCGATTAGGCTTCGGCACCACGGACTGCCCGACACCAAACGTATCTGTGACGACCTTTACAAATCCTAAGATTTTCAACCGGTTCGCCAGCTCCCTTTCAGCCAGATTAATCAAGCTGGGGAGCTGCTCGAACACGGTCGGATCGACAGCAGTACCTCGCTCCAGATACTTACGCATATCTTCCTGAAGCGAATCGAATGTCATCGAGACAGCCATGGATTATTCCTCTCCGTTAATCTCTAACAGTTGGATGATCTCAGCCTTCGTTGCAGAAGAAGGAACATTGACGTCCTCCTCCGCTGCCAGTGCTAACAACTCAGCCTTGGTCAGTTCTTCCAAAAAGACTTGCTCCGTCTCTTCTTCTTCTGTGGCTGCTGCTGCTTCCTGAATGATGTCGTGAGCAGCGTCGCTACGACCGCGGAGAGTGTCCCATTCTGCTCGTGTAGGTTGCCGCCCTTGAGCTGCCATACCTTCCACGACCTTCGTGAACGCAACAAGCTCATCGTGAGCTTCATCACCACGCGTCAGCAATTCGCCCAGTAATGCAAGCAGCTCGGAAGCATCCTGAAACTGGACACTACTTTTACCGCCGACTGCAGGATTGTTCAGAACCACGGACAGTCCTTTTATCGCCACTAAGGCAAGTTCTACAATGCCCATTACTCAGCTCCTTTCACAGCGGATATTAAGTTAGCGATGAGGGGTCTCGCTCGTTCGATCCAGCTGTTTAGCTCATTCATAGCTCGAACGAATTTCTCCTCCCCTGTTCCGCCAGCTTCAAACTCTGCCCGAATCACTGTGAATTCGAGCGTCGCATCTAGCAGGGAATCTGCTACTGACTTCACTTGTGAATCTGCACGTGCGATGGCACGCACAGCACTGTCCGGAATCTGTCCACTGGAGACCAGCTTCGCAGCCTGCTCCTCGATGATCACGAATGTGCCGTACGTAGCGTACGCCCTCTGTTCAGTTGTCTCTGCCTTCGCAATCGGATTCGCTCCTGCACATGCTTGCAGCAAGAGCATAATTGCGAGTAGATAAAACGTCTGATACTGACGCACTCCTACGATTACGTGGTTCATACTAGATACCTCCATCACCCGTGCCTGTGACTTTATTCACCAAACGTCGGGCAGAAATCGCTTGGAAGTCTTTACCGAATGTGATCAAGCCACCAATCAACAATATGGTCCACTGGAGACCGGAGATGTCACTCAAAGAAGTGACGTCCGGTCCACTCAACAGTGCCAGTGCTGCCGTCGCCATGGCTATGATGGTTGCGATAAGCGCGCCTATAATTGTATTCATGTCGTTCCCCCTGTTCCGCATCTTGGGCGGATAGTTAAACGATGAGTTTCCTCACGTCCTAATTGTTCAGTGATGATTTTCATTGCTTCACCACTGCTTGCAACTGCACGTTCGTACTCTCCTGTTTTACGATTTCTCATTACTGTGCGCCGAGTTCCCGGTCCAACACAGCCAACAATGTCTCCCACAAAATTCGCAATATGCAGAAGCACGAGATAACGACCAAATTCACGCGGCCTGTCATCTTTCAATCTGTACACACCCAATTCCGGGTTCGACAAAATATATACTTCACCTCTGTTCGGTCGTGTCCAAGGGTCAAGTATGTATTCCCCGTCCGGAATGCAGGATGCGAACGGCTTTCCTCCACGAGAATCCCAAGGCACCCACGGACGTTCAATAGTAGCCAGATCATGAGTAGACAAATTAAGCACACCCTCAGTTTCCGATGGTGCATAACTAAATCTCTCCAGTGTCAGATTCATTAGCTTGTATTCTCTTTTGCCAGAAGGGCTTCTTTCGCTTCCTCCAGCGCAGCTAATTGAATCTCCAAGTCTGCCAGATACTCTGCGTCATCTACTGTCCAGTCCTCATCCTGTCGTTGTCGGAACTTCAACGCCGCGATGTCCTTTTTCGTGGCGTTGATGTCCCGTTGCAGCAAGGCGACGAAGGCACTGTTGATCGGGTCCACCTGCTTCGCAACTGTCTGTTCAATTGACTGTTGCATCTCCTCAGCCAACGCACTCACCAGAATGGGCTGGATGATGAACCAGAAAATAGGAACGAGACCTGCGTAGGTGATAATTTGATTAACACCTATACGAATTCCCGCTTCTTTAACTTCCGCCTTACTTGCCATATTTACTTCTCCGCTTTCTCCACCGCGGGAGACTTTTCAGAGTTTCCTGACGATTCCACGGCAGCTGCAACTGCATCCGCCACTTCCTTATTCGGCGGCTCAGCTGGTGGAGGTGCGTCTGCCAATTGCGGCGGAACGTTAACCATCATC